>JGI24724J26744_10003057_pt1 | contig 10933 bp, 12 predicted proteins | sample Cruoilmetagenom7_FD_26744 | JGI IMG/M metagenome (IMG submission 26744)
TGGCAGGACAGGAATATTCGCTTGATATCATGTCAGTACGCGAAATCCGAAGCTGGACCCGCGCAACGCCCCTGCCGCACGCGCCCGCCTGTATGCGCGGTGTGATCAACCTGCGCGGCACGGTCTTGCCGGTGATGGATCTCGGCGAACGGCTTGGCTTGCCCCCGCGTGAGCAAAGTGACCGGGCGGTGATTATCGTTGTCACGCATGGCGATAGCATGACTGGGCTCTTGGTGGATGCGGTGTCAGACATCATCGCGTTGACCCGAGATGACCTGCAACCGCCGCCTGACATGGCCAATGGTGCCGCGACTGGCATGGTCAGCGCGCTGACACTCATCGACGAGCGCATGGTGCGCGTGCTCGACCTTGCCGCGACCGTATCCTTGCAAGAGGGTCTTGCTGCATGACTGCCGCCTCCTGTGACATGTCCCTCGACCCCGACAGCTTTCGTGCAATCGCGGAATTGGCGTACCGCGAAAGCGGGCTGACACTGGTCGAGGAAAAGTCCTCGATGATCCAGTCGCGTCTGCGCCCGCGGCTGAGGGTGCTTGGCCTGAATAATTTTGCGCAGTACAGCGATTTCGTGGGATCGGATGCTGGAACCGACGAACGCAAGCAACTGATCTCGGCCCTTACGACCAACGTAACGCATTTTTTTCGCGAAAATCATCATTTCGAAACGCTTGGCACCGTGATCGATGCCCGCATGGAAGATCTGCGCAATGGCGCGCGTATGCGGGTCTGGTCGGCGGGCTGTTCAAACGGTCAAGAGGCTTATTCCGCCGCCATGACCTTGCTTGAACGCTGCCCTCAAGCGGCAAAGTATGATTTGCGCATCTTAGCGACGGATATCGACCCGCAGGTGATAAATTTTGCCCGCCGTGGCAGCTATGCGGCGCGTTTGATGGAGGGTGTGTCCGAACCGCTGCGCAAACGCTATTTTAACAGCAATTCGCACGGCTTAGAGACACAGTTCACCGCCAAACCGGAGCTGAAAAATCTAATTCATTTTAATGAGTTGAACCTGCTCGCCCCTTGGCCAATGCGCGGAAGTTTCGACGTCATCTTCTGCCGAAACGTCGTGATCTATTTCGACCTCGCGACCCAAACTGTGCTGTGGCCTCGTTTTCACAAAGCTCTGCGCCCAGACGGCCATCTGTTCCTCGGCCACTCCGAGCGGATCGCTGCCCCCGAAGCCCTTGGCTTTCGCACCGACGGGCCGACCAGTTACCGACCTCTCCCCTCCTGACACGCTCTGGCGTGCCCAACAGACTGCACAAGGAAACAGAAATGGCATTGCGCGACCAAATTCGGATCATGGTGGTAGACGACATGTCCACCAGCCGAGGCCTGATCACACAGGCGCTCGACAGCTTCGGGGTGAGGGATGTCGCGGTGGCCGAAAACGGCAAAGAGGCGCTGCATGCGCTCGCCAAACGTCCTGTGCACCTTGTGATCTCAGATTACAATATGCCGGAAATCGATGGCTTGAAGCTGCTGCACTACCTGCGTGCTGGGGCTACAACAAAAAGCGTCGGCTTCGTTTTGATTACCGGTCGGGCGGAACAAGAGATCATTGACCACGGCAAGAAACTGGGCATGAACAACTACCTGAAAAAGCCTTTTCAACCCGAAGAGCTGCGCAACTGCATCGAAGCCGTGGTGGGCCGCCTGTAATGGCAGCGCCGCCGACCGCGCTTACAGCCGAAGCTTTGCTGGCCCGCCTATCTGATCATCTGGACGGGCTCGCCACCGAAGTGCACAGGGNTGAACAGGTGGTCGGCACGCAAGCCGCGACAGCGCAATCTGCTCCTGTAGGTGCCATCGTTCAATTGCAGAGCCTTGATCACCTGCGCCAATCTCTTGAAGACCTGTCATTGTTGGCACTGTATCTTTCCCGGCCAGACAAGGTTGGGATACCCGGCCTGAAAAACCCTGCTTCGTTTCGAAGTCGAATGCGGTTGGGCAGCACGCGGGCGCTTTTTGACATGGGGCCGCCAACTACACTCCCACCCGCTGGTGAGATCGACCTGTTCTAACCGCAGCTAACCTACACGTACAGAGAGTTCGCCCGCGAGCTATAGCAGTTCCAGTCCATTTCCTTGCACAGATGGTACAGGCTGCTGCGACCTTTCCTGAATGCCGCTGTCGCGGGTGATTTTTTGCCTGACAATGCCGCTGGCTGGCCAAAATCGGACCTGCCTAGCGGCGGTCCCCCCCAGCGATTGCGCGGTGCAAGGGATGCTCTCACGCTCCAGAAAGCCCAAGGTAAAACTCGCATTGGCCGCGCCAATGTCGGACAGTCCGCTCACCATCTGCGCGCCGCCAAAAACCTTGGCCTGCAAACGGTCCCGCCGGGCTCCGAGCTTTAGCAAATCGTTGATCAGCAGTTCCATCGCATTCACCCCTGCCATGTCGCAGGACAGATTGTTTTGCTGCCGCTGGGCCAAGAGCATGTGATTCATCCCGCCCAAGCCACTGATCCGGTCCCAAAGGCAACAGGCCACGCAGGAGCCAAGCACCGTCGAGATCGTGATCTCGGGGTCGGCTGAAACAGCATGTTGGCCTTGGGTAATGACGATTGTTTCACTCATTGCTCTCGTCTCCGCCGTCGATCATGCGCGGCCACGGCGGCGTTGATCGCCGGACCTATCTTCTCAATAGGCAGTTGAAGGTCCAATGAGCCTGCTTCCCAAGCGGCCTTCGGCATGCCGTAAACAACACTGCTGCGCGCATCTTGCCCAATTGTATGCGCGCCCGACCGATGCAAAAGCCGCATGCCTTCGGTCCCGTCACGGCCAAGTCCGGTCAAAATGACAGCGATCACATCATGGCCATAAGGCGCGGCCGAACAAAATAGCGCATCGACCGAAGGACAGTGCAGCCCCCGTTCCGCGTCATCCCGCAAGCGGCCTTGCCACTGGCCGTTGCGTCTGGCCAACTCAGTCTGGCACCCCATCTCTGGGGCCAGGCGCACCTGCCCTGCGCACAGAGGCTCGCGGTCATCCACAAGTCCGACGTCATGTGGCAGATGTCGATCCAACTGCTTTGCAAAGCTGATCAAAAATGTCGCTGGCATATGTTGTACGATCACCGTCGGCGGCCCGTTTGGCGCCATATCTGCCAAGACGGTTTCCAATGCCGTAACACCACCCGTGGAGGCGCCAATCAACACGATAGGCCCGTCACGCTCTGGCCTGCTGGCCTGAGCAACAACGCGTGAGGGTGCCTTTTTCAGAAGCGGTTGATATTGGCTGCAAGCGGCCGAGTAGACGCGCCGAGCGATGTCTCGTGCCGGCATAGCCTGGGCCATCTGGCCCGGCTTCACGATGCAATCAATCGCGCCTAGGGAAAGTGCCTTGATCGCCGTGTCAGACCCACTGTCGGTCGAGGCGGAGACCATCACGACGGGCATCGGATGCATCGCCATGAGCCGCGCAAGGAAATCGAGGCCAGACATGCCGGGCATCTGCACATCAAGAGTCAGCACATCAGGGTTGGCCGACTTGATGATACGCCGGGCGCTCTCTGCATCTTCGGCCTCGCCTACAACTTGCAGACGGGGGTCTTGTTGCAGGACATGCCGCAGCCATGCCCGGATCGATCTGGAATCATCGACAATCACCACCCGTTTGACCGGCCGGGCAGTGGCTGTACTGCCCTGCGTCGGATCAATCAGCATGGGCCGCACCGCTCCTATGTACGGCCACGCCTGGGCGGCGCACTTCCCTCATGCGCGCAATCTTTCCAACTGAAAACTCATGGCCGGAAATTGCAGCAAAGCCATGAAAGGCCCGTTAACACGCATTTGAAAAATGGAGAGTGGCGGACCCTAGAGGATTCGAACCTCTGGCCTCTGCCTTCGGAGGGCAGCGCTCTATCCAGCTGAGCTAAGGGTCCACTGAGGGCGGTATAGCCAGCCGTTGCAGCGCCTGCAATGGGAAATCAGGCGATGCGCATTGCGATAACCAGATCAAGCAAAGAGATCATGCGCCAGTTCAAGTGCGTCAACCAAACTGTCCACTTCGGCGCGAGTGTTGTACATGCCAAAGGAGGCGCGGCAGGTTGCGGAAACCCCCAGATGGGTCATGAGCGGCCCGGCACAGTGGTGGCCTGCACGGACGGCAACGCCCTTTTTATCAAGCACTGTGGAAATGTCATGGGCATGTGCCGCACCGTCAAGCGTGAAGCTAAAGATCGCCGCTTTGTCGGGGGTCGTGCCTTGGAGGTTCAGCCAATTGAGCCCCCCAAGCCGGGCAACGGCGTAATCGCGCAGGTCGTCCTCATGGGCGGCGATGTTCGTCATACCGAGGTCCATCATGTACTCTAAGGCAACGCCTAGTCCGATCGTTGCCACGATCCCCGGAGTGCCCGCTTCGAACATCATCGGCGGGTCGTTGTAGGTCACCGCATCTTTGCTGACGTCTCGAATCATGTCGCCGCCCCCGATAAAGGGGCGCATCTCGGCCATCCGCTCGGGCTTCATATAGATCGCGCCGGAACCGGACGGACCATAGAGCTTGTGCCCCGTCACCGCGTAGAAATCACAATTGATGTCCTGCACGTCCACCGGCATATGCACCGCAGCTTGTGAGCCATCGACAAGCACCGGCACACCACGCTCATGGGCGGCGGCGGTTATTGCTTTCACGTTAACTTTGGTGCCTAGTACATTTGACAGATGGGATATAGCGACCAGTTTCGTCTTTGGCCCGATCGCGTCGATCACCGCCTGCGGGTCCAGCGCGCCAGTGGCATCAACATCGACCCATTTCAACACCACACCTTGCCGTTCCCGCAAAAAGTGCCACGGAACGATATTCGCGTGATGCTCCATCACTGACAGGACGATCTCATCGCCGGCCTGCATCCGCGGCATGGCCCAGCCATAGGCCACCGTGTTAATGCCCATCGTAGCACCAGTGTTGAGGACAATTTCGTCCTCAGACTTCGCATTCAAGAACCGTGCCACTGTACCGCGCACGCTTTCGTATTTGTCCGTGGCGAGATTAGAAAGATAGTGCAAACCACGGTGAACATTAGAGTATTCCATCGCGTAAGCCTGTGTGACTGCATCAATCACCACCTGAGGCTTCTGCGCCGATGCGCCATTGTCGAGATAGACAAGGGGCTTGCCATTCACCTCACGCGAGAGGATTGGAAACTGCGCCCGGACGGCTTCAACGTCAAACATGACTATACTCCTTGGGCGGTCAGCCCGATCAAAGACAGCAACAAACCAAAGCCAATCAACACCCCAAGTGCCGCGCCAGCGAGCACGGCAGCAGCGTGGAAAAGCCCCGGCAGTTCAAGGATTTCTGCCACGAAGTTTAACAAGATCCAGAGACCCCAAAAGGTGACGACCATTGAGGCCAAAAGCCCCAGCGGCGGCAAAGCGAGCGTCAGCACCAGAACACCCATCTGAGCCACAAGGCGCAGACCTTGAAGCCAGACAACCGCGGCCAGCAGCGGCTCGACCCGGCCCCGGCCGCCCATTGCCCGACCCACCCAATAGAGCGCGTGAACGTAGAGCACCATCAACCCGGCCATCAGCACAAAAAGCACCAGCGGCATTTGGAAATAGCTGGGCAGTTCCATTACCGGCGGCGCGAGGGTGAAAGTAGTTGAAATCACCAACGCGTTCAGCGCCGCGATCAGGGCAACCGCCGTCCAAAGAACATCGCGCCCCAGTGGTAGAGCCGCAATCATCGCAGCCGCAGCGCGCGGATCACGCAGGCTGGTCTGAACCAGCGACCTCAGAAAAACTGCCGTCATCTCAGCCCCGCAACGCTGCAAAAAGACCCGAAAGCCAGAACCAGAAAAACACGCCCAGCCAAATCACACCCACGATCTGCGCCTGCACGCCCGGCCCGATAAACCCAAGGGCCAGCCCCAGCAATAGCAGGAGCGGCGCCGAAGCCAGCAGCGACCAAACCAATGTCAGACGTATCGCATACCCACTGATCCGCTGCCCCGACACGCGGGTCACGGCCCAAACCATCGCGGCAAAAACATAAAGCAGCAACGGCATGACGAAAATCCAGAAAAAGGCGCTCCAGTACTGGCGAACAGACAGCGGTCCTTCGGGATCAAGATGCGCTGCACGCGCCTGATAAGGTGACAGCGCCACGAAAATCAGCAGCCCCGCCATCAGCGCGAACATAAGCACGCGCACTTCGTTACGCCCCTGTGCAAGCAGCCCCGACATCACTTTGCCGGGGCCGCGATAGGTCGCAACGATATCGCTGGTCACAGCCATCAGCTGCTACGACGCTCCAGCCAAGAGCTAAGACGCCCATTGATCTCCTCACGCAGACCTTCGGCCTCAATCTCCTCAACTGCTTCGGCAAGGAAAGCGAGGGTCAGCAAGTCGGTCGCTTCAGCATGAGACACACCGCGGGCCCGCAGGTAGAACAGCGCCTCTTCGTCGATCGCACCGGAAGTCGAGCCATGCGAACAGGCCACGTCATCGGCATAGATCTCAAGCTCCGGTTTGGCGAGGAACTGGCTGTCCCCATCCAGCAGCAGCGACTGGCTGATCTGGTAACCATCGGTTTTCTGCGCGCCTTCTTTGACAAGAATTTTGCCCTGAAATACGCCCGTCGCGCCGTTGCGCAGCACTTTCTTAAAGACCTGACGGCTTTCACAGTTCACCGCGTCATGGGTGATGAAAATCGTGTCGTCGTGGTGAAAATCACCATCGCCGACGCAGGCACCAGCGACATGGGCCGAAGCATCGTCGCCAGTAAGCTCGATCACACATTCATTGCGCGTCATCGCGCCATTCACGGTGACAGTGAAGCTTTTGAACAGCGATTCCGTGCCCAGCCGGGTGAACAGATGCGTCGCTGCACGGCGTTCATGGTCGCGGCCCTGCGCACGAACATGGTGAAAGCGCGCTGTGTCGGCCACGTCGACTTCCATGACAGTGTTGAAGCGTGCCGCCGCCGGGCCGTTCTCCAGCAGCGTCACTTCGGCACCGGCATCAAGCTTGACTACATGGTGCAACATCGCATCAGAAGTCTCTGATTTATGTTGATAAACCAAGTTAATCGGCTTGCTCGGCTTGCCGGTCACATGGATCAAAACACCATCCGTCGCAAAGGCGGTGTTGAGCGCAGCCAGCGGGCGGACGACCGGGCTTTGGCCTGCCTTCTCGAGCGTACCATAGAGGTCACGCGCCCAATGCAGATCGGTTGTGGCCGTGGCCAGCCGCTCGATGCTGACACCTTCGAGTGACAGATCGTCAGAGGCTTCGGCGTCAAACGCGCCGTCAACGAAAACGATGCGCAGGCGCTCGGTGTCGTCAAACAAGGGCGCGTCGCCGTGGTCAAACACCGCTGCGGGCAGAGGCTCGGCCTGTGTCAGCGTGTCGGGGCGGGTGAATTTCCAGTATTCATCGCGCCGCTGCGGCAGGCCCATGGTGCGCAAACGCGCCAGCGCGTCTTCGCGTGCCGCCTGCGCCCAGCCATCCTGCGGCATGCTCAGCCCGGCGATCATCGCCTCGGTCGGGGTTTCTTGCAGTTTCGCTTCGGCCATTACGCCACCTCGGCGAGGATGTCGGCGTAACCGTTGTTTTCGACTTCGAGCGCCAGCTCAGGGCCGCCGGTCTTGATGATGCGGCCATCGGACATGATGTGCACGACGTCGGGTTTGATGTGATCGAGCAGACGCTGGTAGTGCGTGATCACAAGGAAGCCGCGGCCTTCGGTGCGCAGCGCGTTCACGCCTTCGGCCACCAGTTTCATGGCATCCACGTCGAGGCCCGAGTCAGTCTCGTCCAAGATGCACATCTTTGGCTCAAGCATGGCCATCTGCAAGATTTCGTTGCGCTTCTTCTCACCGCCCGAAAAGCCCATGTTGACGGGACGCTTGAGCATGTCAGCGTCGATTTTCAGGTCCTTCGCTTTGGCGCGGATCACCTTGAGGAAGTCGGCCGCCGACATTTCCTCTTCGCCCCGCGCCTTGCGCTGTGCGTTCACTGCGGTGCGTAGGAAGGTCATGTTGCCCACGCCGGGGATTTCGACCGGGTATTGGAAGGCGAGGAAAAGGCCCGCCGCGGCGCGCTCTTCAGGCTCCAGATCGAGCAGGTCTTCGCCTTCGAGCGTGGCGGAACCGTCGGTGACCTCATATCCGTCTTTGCCCGAGAGCACATAGCTCAGCGTGGACTTGCCCGAGCCGTTCGGGCCCATGATGGCGTGCACCTTGCCAGCTTCGACTTCCAGATCGACGCCTTTGAGGATCTGCTTGTCTTCTTCTTCCAGTTTCACGTGCAGGTTTTTGATGCTCAGCATTTCGGTCTCCTTCTGGCGCCGGGTCGCGCCGCAATTGTCATTATTTCAGTGTTTCATCAGGGGCTTGCCCCTGCGTGTTAAAGTTCATGCCGCCCCCTGACGGGCGCAGAGCGCGGCAGGAAAGGTTTCAACCAGCGCCGCGCGGCAAGCGTCGATGCCGTCCTGATAGGTCGGCGCCGCGTCTGGTTTTGGGGCGTTGGCGATGTCGCCCAGAGCAATCGGTGCGCGCATGGAACGGCCCAGAGAGGCAGCGTAGTCGTGGAACTTGAGCCGTCCCTGCCCTTCGGGTGCGACCCAAGTGTTCGCCACGCCGTAGGCATCTGCCGTGATCAACCCATGCAGGGAGGAGGCAAAGACATGGGCGCAGGAGGCGATGGCGGCGCAGACCTGCTCCACCGGATCACGTGGGTCGATCAGCACGTAAGCGCTGTCGGACGCCGCAAGCTTCAACAGCTCCGGGTCATCCGCCAGCGTGTGATGCGGCACGATGCCGATCTTGTCGCTGCGCGGCCCGTCACTCGGCAACACCTCGTTCACCAGCAGTCCCGGATCGCCGAAAGCGTCAGTCTCAAGGCCCAACAGCGCCGCCGTAACCGGACCGCGCAGCAGCGCAACCTCGACGTTCTTCAAAAACCCGCGCCCGCCCGGAGGCCGCAGCAAGCCGCTGCCCCAGATCACAGGCTTGGCGCCGTCGCGCGGCGTGTCAAAATTGCGCCGCACGATCTGCAAGAGCGACCCAAGCGCGAAGACGTCAGCTTCATCCACGGACGCATGCACCACCCGCCGCCCCGAGACATGGCTCAGGATCAGCGGGCTTAGCGCATCGCCGAAGTTCGGCTGCGCCTTCCACCAATGCAGGCGGAGGGGGTTATGCGCCGCATCAAGGCTCATTAGCCGACAGAGCCTTCGAGCGAGATTGCCACAAGCGCTTGGGCTTCCATGGCAAACTCCATCGGCAGCGCCTGCAACACGTCCTTGCAGAACCCGTTCACAACCAGCGCGACGGCCTCTTCCTCGTCCATGCCACGCGAGCGGCAGTAGAACATTTGGTCATCATCGACCTTGGAGGTGGTCGCCTCATGCTCCACGCGGCTCGAGTTGTTCTTGACCTCAATATAAGGCACCGTATGTGCCCCACATTCCGAGCCGATCAACAGGCTGTCGCACTGCGTGTAGTTGCGCGATTCCTTGGCCTTAGGGTGCATCGACACCAGACCACGGTAGGTGTTCTGCGCCTTACCCGCCGAGATGCCCTTGGACACGATGCGCGACTTGGTGCGCTTGCCCAGATGGATCATCTTGGTGCCGGTGTCGGCCTGCTGCATGTTGTTGGCGATGGCGATGGAGTAGAACTCGCCTTGGCTATCGTCGCCGCGCAGGATGCAGGACGGGTATTTCCAGGTCACGGCAGAGCCGGTCTCGACCTGTGTCCACATGACTTTGGCCCGGTCGCCCCGGCAATCGGCGCGTTTGGTCACAAAGTTATAGATGCCGCCCTTGCCGTTCTCGTCACCGGGATACCAGTTCTGAACGGTGGAGTATTTCACTTCGGCGTCTTCTTCGATGATGATCTCAACGACCGCCGCGTGCAGCTGGCTCTCGTCACGCTGTGGCGCGGTGCAGCCTTCGAGGTAGCTGACGTAAGAACCCTTGTCCGCGATGATCAGCGTCCGCTCGAACTGGCCGGTGTTTTCGGCGTTGATGCGGAAATAGGTCGAGAGCTCCATCGGGCAGCGCACGCCCGGCGGGACGTAGACAAAGGAGCCATCGGAGAAGACGGCGGAGTTCAGCGTGGCGTAGAAGTTGTCAGACACCGGCACGACCGAACCGAGGTATTTCTTCACCAGTTCGGGATGCTCGCGGATCGCTTCCGAGATCGAGCAGAAGATCACGCCCGCTTTCTTCAGCTCTTCCTGGAAGGTCGTGCCGACGGAGACGGAATCAAAGACCGCATCGACGGCCACCTTGCGGCCCTCGGCAGGTGCATCTTCGGCACCCTCGACGCCGGCCAAGATCATCTGCTCTTTCAGCGGAATGCCCAATTTTTTATAGGTGTCCAGCAACTTGGGGTCCACGTCGTCTAGCGACTTAGGCTTTTCCGCCATGCTTTTCGGACGCGCATAATAGTACTGGTCCTGAAAATCGATCTCAGGATAGTCGACCATCGCCCAGTCAGGCTCTTTCTTGGTCAACCACCGGTCGTAGGCCGCCAGACGCCATTCGAGCATCCACTCTGGCTCTTCGTTCTTTTCCGAGATCAGACGCACGATGTCAGGCGTCAGCCCCTTGGGGGCATATTCCATCTCGATGTCCGTGGACCAACCGTATTTGTATTTGCCGCCGACTTCGCGCACGGCGTCCACGGTCTCCTGGTCGACGCCTTCCTTGACGCCATCTTTTTCATTCAGGGTCATATTATCCAAGGTCTCGTTCCTTTCCGTGGGGGCGCTCAGGCGGCCCGCGTTTCGTGCTTTTTCATTTTTGCGGTCCAGCTTGACGCGAACCGCAAGACATCTTCCCGGGTGGTGTTCAGGCCCAGCGACACCCGGATCGCGCTGGCGGCCTGTGTTTCATCAAAGCCCATGGCGCGCAATACGGCACTGGCCCGGACCTTGCCACTGGAACAGGCGGAACCC
>JGI24724J26744_10003060_pt1 | contig 10926 bp, 13 predicted proteins | sample Cruoilmetagenom7_FD_26744 | JGI IMG/M metagenome (IMG submission 26744)
TTCTTGGGTGGTTGTGTTGTGGTTACTTTTTATAAGTATATTAATGGTAGTATTTTCTACAATAAAAAATAGTTCTGAACTACTTTTTGTGATATTTCCATCGGCAATAATAATTGGTAATTTTATTCAGAAAAGCGAATCTTCACTATTAAAAAATAGTGTTTTGTATATTTTTCTACTATTCTCTTTTGGAGTTTATCTTTTATAATTTTTCGCCGAAAGCCAAGTCGCCTGCATCTCCTAATCCAGGTACAATATAGCCTTTGTCGTTCAATTTTTTATCTACAGTTGCAATCCAAAGCTTCGTGTTTTGTGGAAAATGATCCTTTATAAAAGCAATACCTTCATCTGATCCAATAACACATGCTACATGAATTTCTTTTGGAATACCATGTTTTTTTAAGCCTTCATAAACACTAACTAGTGACTGGCCTGTTGCCAACATTGGATCGGCTAATATTAAGGTTTTATCTTGTAAGCTAGGTGAAGCAAAGTACTCTACTTTAATTTCAAATTCAGTTTTTGAAATGTGTTTTCTATATGCTGAAATAAATGCACTTTCAGCATCATCAAAATAATTTAGAAGGCCGTTATGTAATGGTAGTCCCGCTCTTAAAATAGAGCATAAAACAACATTTTTTTTAGGAATTTCAATAGCAGTATCTCCTAAAGGAGTGGTTATTTCTTTAGTTTCAAAATCTAAAGTTTCGCTTATTTTATAAGCTAAAATTTCGCCAATACGTTCAATATTTCGTCGAAATCTCATGCTGTCTTCCTGAACATTTGTTGCTCTAATTTCAGAAATAAATTTATTTATTATTGATTTCTTTTTATCTAATATATTGACAATCATACCCTAAATATTTAATGCAAAAATAGAATAATAAAGGAAATATTCTCAATTAAAGTTTGGTTTAATTTTTGTATATTACCCATTAGTAATAAAATTAATAATTAATTAAAAAAGGAAAAAAATTATGGGATTATTTTCATTCATTAAGAATGCAGGAGCAAAGGTTTTCGGTATTGGAAAAACGACTGAAGAAGAAGCTGCTGAAGCTGCAGTGAAGGTTGCTGAATTAGCAAAATTAAAAGCGGACAAATTAACAAACGCAGTAGAAACATTAGGTTTTGAGGTTTTAGATTTAAACATTGAAGTTGACGGTGATACTGCAAAAGTTTGGGGGCAAGCAGATTCGCAAGCTACAAGAGAAAAAGTTATTTTAGTTCTTGGAAACACGGAAGGAATTGCATCTGTTGATGACAGAATGACTGTTGAAATTGAAGAGCCTGTTGCACAGTTTCATACGGTGGTAAAAGGAGATTATTTAAGTAAAATCGCAAAAAAATATTACGGAAATGCGATGAAGTATCCTGTTATTTTTGAAGCAAATAAACCAATGCTTACCGATCCAGATAAGATTTATCCAGGTCAAGTATTAAGAATTCCTGCTTTAGACGAGTAGAATTAAAACAAGTAAAACTAAAAAGGGGTTTGCAATTGCAATCCCCTTTTTAGTTTATAGATGTTAGTATTTTTTCAACCACTTTTTCTGGAGCAATACTTTCCATCACATTTTCATAACCATCGCAAATCTTGTTTCCGTAAATGGAACAAGGAATGTTCGGGTATTTTTTTAAATTGGGTAAAATTGCATTTTCAAAAGGTTGATTAAACGGTGCAAAACCAGTAAAAGGGTGCGTAATTCCCCAAAGTGTAAAAGTATTTATGCCTAACATAGCGGAAAAATGAGCATTTCCTGAATCCATACTTAGCATACAATCTAAATTTGAGATTAAATTTAATTCTTGTTTCAATTTAATTTTACCAGCAACATTGACAACATTAGGATATTTTTCTTCTACAAGATTTAAAATTTCAACTTCTTTTTTTCCACCTCCAAAAAGGAGAATTTTCAAATTAGTATCATTAGATAATTGTTCAATAACTTTTTCCATGAAGTTAATTGGATACATTTTAGAATTGTATTGAGCAAAAGGCGCAATTCCAATCCATTTTTTAGTTTTTTCACCAGTTATTTTAATAATTTCGCTAGGTAATCTCTCTTTTTTAGGAAATTCGGGATTCGATAAATCAAGTTCAAAACCAAGTTTTCGAAACACATCGGCATATCGTTCGTGTGTTGTTTTTAACTGTTTAAAAACTTTGTTATTGGTTCGGGTAAGTGCTTTTTTTTCCGCTCTACCTTTATCAATTACAGCAACTTTGAAAAAAGAAAGTTTAAAAAAAGTTCTTAATACTGTAGATCTTAAAACATTGTGTATATCCGCAACGGCATCAATGTTCAAGCCTTTTAATTCTTTAAATAGTTTGTATAAACCAGTAATTCCCTTGTGTTTGTTGGCAACATCGGCTTCAAAAAAATGAACATTATTTAAATCTTCAAAAAGAGGTTTTAAAAAAGGTTTTGAAAGCACCGTAATTTTTATGGCTGGATACTTTTTTGTAAAAGCGCGTAAAACAGGAACTAACATAGCAACGTCTCCCATAGCAGAAAGGCGGACAACTAATATGTGTTTAATTTTATTCAAAACGAAACAGAATTTTAAATTTGAAAAACAAAAATACACAATACTTTTGGACAATTTTTTTTAATGTGTTCGTTAAAAACTCGAACTTAAATTGAAATGCGTTAAATTTGCCTAAATTTTAGAATAAATGATACAATCAATGACCGGATACGGAAAAACCGTATTGCAACTTTCTTTAAAAAAAATTACGATTGAAATAAAATCGCTAAACAGCAAAAATTTAGATTTAAATGTTAGAATTCCATCGTATTATCGAGAAAAGGAACTTAGTATTCGTAAAAACATTGGAAAAGTATTGGTGAGGGGAAAAGTTGATTTTTCTATTTATGTAGAAGATAATGGAGGTGAAGTTTCTTCTAAAATTAATGCATCAGTTGTGAGTGAATATATGAATCAATTAAATGACATTGTAGATGCCGATCAGGTTGAATTGTTAAAAATGGCGGTGCGTTTACCCGACGCTTTAAAAACTGAACGAGAAGAATTAAATGAAGAAGAGTGGAGTGAAATTGAAAAAGGAATTTCTGAAGTTTTAAAAAAAATTGTAAAGTATAGAGAAGATGAAGGAAAAGCATTGTGCAAAGATTTTGAATTGCGATTGGTGAACATTTCTAATTTATTAGAAAAAATTATTGAAATGGATCCTCAACGTGTAAAACACGTAAAGGAAAAACTTAAAAAATCGGTTGCAGAATTGGAAGCTGAAATTGACCAAAATAGATTTGAACAAGAACTAATTTATTATATCGAAAAGCTAGATATTACTGAGGAAAAAGTCCGTTTAAAAAACCATTTAGAGTATTTTAAGAAAGAGTTAGATGGTCAATTTTCAAATGGTAAAAAGCTAGGTTTTATATCGCAAGAGATTGGTCGTGAAGTAAATACAATTGGGTCTAAAGCTAATTTTGCTGAAATGCAAAAATTAGTGGTTCAAATGAAAGATGAATTGGAGAAAATTAAAGAACAAAATTTAAATGTTCTATAAATTAAACGAAAGTGAAGAAAAAAGGAAAATTAATTGTGTTTTCAGCTCCTTCAGGATCAGGTAAAACTACAATTGTACACCATTTGTTAGCTCAAAAAGAGTTGAATTTAGATTTTTCAATTTCGGCAACTTCACGCAAACCACGTGGAACAGAAATTGATGGAAAAGATTACTATTTTATTTCTGATAAAAAGTTTAAAAAACATATTGATGAAGATGATTTTGTTGAATTCGAAGAAGTTTACACAAACAATTTTTATGGTACATTAAAAAAAGAAGTAAAACGAATTTGGAAGCTAGGACAAGATGTAATTTTTGATATTGATGTGGTAGGTGGTTTGAATATAAAAAAGAAATACCCAGAAAATACTTTCGCAATTTTTGTACAACCTCCATCTATTGAAGAAATGGAAAGGCGTTTACGGGCTAGAAAAACCGATAGCGAGGAAAAGATAAAAGAACGTGTTGCAAAAGCGGCAAAGGAAATGAAATTTGCAAAAGATTTTGACGTAATATTAATTAACGACGATTTAGAAAAGGCTAAAAAAGAAGCCTATAAATTGGTTGAAAAATTTGTAAAATAAATGAAAGTTGGATTATTTTTTGGTTCATTTAATCCCATTCATATAGGGCATTTAATCATTGCAAACCATATGGCTGAATATTCCGATTTGGATCAGGTTTGGTTTGTAATTACACCTTTAAGCCCGTTTAAAAAGAAAGCCTCATTACTAAGCAATCATCACCGTTTAGCAATTGCAACCATAGCGGTTGAAGAGTATCCCAAATTAAATACTTCAGACATAGAATTTAATTTGCAAGAACCAAATTATACGGTTAATACCCTTGTTAGTCTTGAAGAAAAATACCCAAACCATGAGTTTTGCTTAATTATGGGAGAAGATAATTTAAAAGGGTTTCATAAGTGGAAAAATTATGAAACTATTTTAGAGAATTATCATTTATATGTGTATCCTAGAATTTCAAAAGGAGAAAGTGAAAACCAATTTAAAAATCATTCTAAGATTCATAAAGTAGCAGCACCGATTGTTGAAATTTCATCTACTTTTATTCGAAACGCCATTAAAAACAAAAATGAGGTTCGCCCAATGTTACCGCCAAACGTGTGGAAATATATTGATGAAATGAATTTTTACAAGTAAAATTTAAGGCAATTTTAACTACAATATTCCACTTTTTAGAAAATAAATAAACAAAATTTCGTTGTATATTTGTTCGCATTCAATTATGACAAAACACAAAAAGACAAAAAGAAAATTCAAACAAAAATTGATACATAAGTATCGTTTGGTTATTTTAAATGAAGACACTTTTGAAGAAAAAATTTCATTTAAATTAACGCGATTAAACGTGTTCATTTTTGGAGGTTTATTTTCGATATTACTTATTATTGGTACTATATTCTTAATTGCATTTACCAATTTAAGAGAATACATACCAGGATATTCTTCAACAAAATTAAAAAGAGACGCTACCGATCTTATTTATAAAACCGATTCTTTAGAGCAGGTTTTAGAGGTGAATAATTTATACATTCAAAAAGTTAGAGAATTATTAACAGGTAAAATTAGCGATGTTCAATTTGATAAAGATTCGGTTTTAGAGGCTATAAAATACGATAAAGACACCATAAATTTAGATCCAAGTAATTTGGATATGCAGTTTAGACAAGATATAGAAAGTGCAGATAGGTATAGTATTTTTAATGAAGCTACAAAAGATGCAGAATTGGTGTTTTTTGCCCCTGTAACGGGAACAATTTCAGATGTTTACAATCCGAAAACAAAACATTTTGCTATTGATATCGCAGTTGAAATGGGAACACCCGTAAAAGCGGTTGCAGATGGAACGGTCATTTTTGCTGAATGGACTGCCGAAACAGGTCATGTTGTAATTATTGAGCACGCAAATGGTTTTATTTCTGTGTACAAACACAATACAGCGTTGCATAAAGAACAGGGCGATTTGGTAAAATCTGGTGAAGTGGTGGCTTCCGCAGGAAATACTGGAGAATTAAGTACGGGGCCTCATTTACATTTTGAACTTTGGAACGAAGGCTATCCTGTAAATCCGTCTAATTATATCGATTTTGAATAATGAAAATAAAGTCAATTTTAGCAAAACCTTTTGCAAAACAAGTAACGAAGAGAATTTATAAATATAGTTCTAAGCCAGCCGAAACGCAATTGAAAGTTTTAAAAAAACTAATTAAATCGGCTAAAAATACGAAGTTTGGAAAAGATCATAATTTTGAAAATATACAAGACTATTCCGATTTTAAAAAGAACATTCCTATAAGAGATTATGAAAGTTTAAAACCGTATGTAAACGATGTTGTTGAAGGCAAATCAGATATTTTATGGCCAGGAAAGCCAGCTTATTTTGCCAAAACTTCGGGTACAACCTCTGGAACAAAATACATTCCGTTAACTAAAGAGTCCGTTCCAAATCATATAAAAGCAGCTCGAAACGCTTTGTTAATGTATATTGATGAAACGCAAAAATCAGATTTTTTAGAAGGAAAAGTTATTTTTTTACAAGGAAGTCCTGAATTAGGAGAAACAAATGGAATAAAAACAGGAAGATTATCGGGTATTTCGGCACATTATGTTCCAAAATATCTTCAAAAAAATAGTATGCCAAGCTGGGAAACGAACTGCATTGAAGATTGGGAGACAAAAGTTGAAGCTGTTATTGATGAAACAATCAATGAAAATATGACGCTATTTGGCGGTATTCCTTCTTGGGTTCAAATGTATTTTGAGCGAATTGTGGAGCGTACTGGAAAAAGCGTTGGTGAAGTTTTTCCAAATTTTAATTTGTTCGTTTATGGCGGTGTAAACTATGAACCTTATCGAAATAGATTTGAAGAATTAATAGGTAGAAAGGTAGATACCATAGAGCTTTATCCAGCTTCTGAAGGTTTTATTGCTGCGCAGGATTCACAAACTGAAGAAGGTATGCTGTTATTGGTAAATAACGGAATGTTTTACGAGTTTATTCCAGCAGAAGAATTTTTTAATGAAAATCCGACAAGATTATCAATAGGAGAGGTTAAATTAGGTGTAAATTATGTCATTATTTTAAGTACAAATGCAGGTTTATGGGGTTATAATATTGGCGATACGGTTGAGTTTGTTTCGTTAAATCCGCCAAGAATCATTGTAACCGGAAGAATAAAACATTTTATTTCAGCTTTTGGTGAGCACGTAATTGGAAAAGAGGTTGAAGAGGCAATGAATATAAATACGAAAGCCACAAATATTAGCGTAAGTGAATTTACAGTGGCACCACAAATTACTCCTGAAAGTGGATTGCCATATCATGAATGGTTTGTAGAGTTTGTGAATAAACCTGAAAATTTAGCTGAATTTGCATTAAAAATTGATGCAGAACTTCAGCGTCAAAACAGTTATTATAAAGACTTAATAGCAGGTAAGATTCTTCAGCAATTAAGAATTAGAGTTATTGAAAAAGGAGGATTTAATAATTATATGAAATCTATCGGAAAATTAGGAGGTCAGAACAAAGTTCCACGCCTTTCTAATGATCGAAAAATTGCAAATGGATTGGTTAAATTTCAAGAAAAATAATTTCATGAAGGTAGTATCGGTAAATCTTGGAGAGCGAAAAAGTATTGAATATAATGGGCGAATTATTGAAACGGGAATTTTTAAATATCCTGTTAAAAAACCTATTTTTTTAGGGAAAGAAGACGTTGAAAATGATGCTGTAATTGATAGAAAACACCATGGAGGAATAGACCAAGCAGTGTATGCTTACTCTGAAGATCACTACCACTTTTGGAAAAATTTATATCCTAAATTAGACTGGGAATTTGGAATATTCGGAGAAAACTTAACCATTACAAATTTAGAGGAAACCGAAATTTTTGTTGGAAGTCAATATAAATTAGGTGAAACCATTATAGAAGTTACAAAGCCAAGAGAACCTTGTATGAAATTGGGATTGCGTTTTGGGACTCAGGCGATTTTAAAACAGTTTTGGAATTCAACAAAAAGTGGAATTTATTTTAAAGTATTGCAAACAGGAAATGTTTCAGTAGGGGATGTATTAACACCAATTCATATTGCCAAAAACTTATCATCTATTGCAGAGGTTTATACAACAAAAAAACCATAAAGATTAAATTAAAAAGTAGAAAAGGCTTACCAATTGGTAAGCCTTTTTCTGGTTATCTAAATAAAGTTTGGTTTATTTTTTAGATAATAAATCTCTAATTTCAACAAGTAAATCTTCCTGTGAAGGTCCTTTTGGAGCTTCTGGAGCTGGTTCTTCTTTTTTCTTTGTAGAATTTACAGCTTTTACCACCATAAACATTACAAATGCAACGATAACAAAGTCAATTACATTTGTTAAAAAGTCACCATATAACAAGGCAACTTCGCCAACAACTTTTCCAGCCTCATCTGCTATACCGTCTTTCAAGATATATTTTAAATCTTTAAAGTCTGTATCGAACAACAAACCAATTAGCGGAGAAACTATTCCGCCAGTGAATGAAGTAACAACCGATTTAAAAGCTGCACCCATTACGAAACCAACTGCAATATCAACAAGGTTACCCTTCATTGCAAAGTCCTTAAATTCTTTAAGCATTCCCATTTTGTAATTTTTTAGAGTTAATTAATAGTTGCTAAAGTAGTAAAAAAATAAAATACGTTAACATTATTTTAACACTCGTTGAATTCTTTGTGACATAGCTGTTAATAATTCATAAGGAATTGTGCCTATTTTTGAAGCTAAATCTTCAATATGCTGTTGGTTTTTATAAACAATTACAGTGTCTCCTTCATTACAATTTATTGTAGTAATATCAACCATAATCATATCCATACACACATTTCCAACAATAAAACATTTTTGATTGTTAATGTAAACATATCCAACTTTATTACCCAGTTTTCGTGAAATTCCATCGGCATGCCCAATAGGAATGGTGGCAGTTTTTATAGTTGTAGTTGCCTTAAAAGCTCTATTATAACCAACCGATTCTCCTTTCTTAACCGTATGAATTTGAGAAATTATTGATTTTAATTGAAACGTATTTTTTAATTGTGAGGTAAACTTTTTATCATTTCCAAATCCTAATAAACCAATACCTAAGCGAACCATATCAAATTGGGCATTTGAAGTGTAATTTAGTATTCCTGAAGTGTTACTCATATGTGTAAAAGGATTTGTTTTGGTCTCTTTTACAAATTTTAAAGTCATTTCAGAAAAAGATTTTATTTGTTTTAATGTAAAAGCTTTTTCACTTAAATCTTCACTTGCTGCAATATGTGAAAAAACAGATTTCACTTCAATTTTTTTAGTTTTCTTAATGAGATTTATTAATTTCTCTAAATCAGAAATTGAAAACCCTAATCGGTTTAAACCTGTATTAAATTTTAAATGAATTGGATATAAAGGTGTTTTTAAATCACTAGATATTTGTATAAATTCTTCTAATAATTTTATTGAATAAATATTAGGTTCGAGGTGGTATTCAATAATTTTTGCAAGATTACTAATTTGAGGATGAAGTACTAAAATCGGATTTTCAATTCCAGCATTACGTAAAGCGATTCCTTCATCTAAATAGGCAACAGCAAAATAGTCAACGTTGTTTTTTATATGATTTGCAATTTTAACAGCGCTTACCCCATAGCCAAATGCTTTTGAGACAACGAGAATTTTTGTTTCTGGTTCGAGTTTAGATTTAAAAAAGTATAGATTAAAATCAATGGCATTTAAATCAATTTCTAAAAAAGTAACATGGTTATTTCCCATTTTTAACTTGGTCAGATTTTTGCTTTTTTTCTTCCTGTATTGCTTTATAATACGCAGCACGACTTAAAGGCTCATACTCTTGTGTTTCACCTAATAAAACTAACTCATCACTAGAAGCAGTTCTATGGCTGTAATGTGCTAAATTTCCTGTTCTTGTACAAACGGCGTGAACTTTAGTTACATATTCGGCCGTTGCCATAAGTGCTGGCATTGGACCAAATGGATTCCCTTTAAAATCCATATCTAAACCAGCAACAATTACACGAATTCCACGGTTTGCTAAATCGTTACAAACAGCAACAATTTCATCGTCAAAAAATTGTGCTTCGTCAATTCCAACAACATCAACATCATCGGCTAAAATTCGAATATTAGATGAAGCAGGAACTGGGGTAGATCTAATTTCATTCGAGTCGTGTGAAACTACCTTTTCTTCATCATAGCGTATATCAATGGCAGGTTTGAAAATCTCTACTTTTTGCTTTGCAAACTGCGCTCTTTTTAACCTACGAATCAGTTCTTCTGTTTTACCAGAGAACATGGAACCGCAAATTACTTCAATCCATCCAAATTGTTCGTTATGATTTACAGTATTTTCAAGAAACATTTTGTATTTTCACAATTGAAAGCGTTAATTTTCATTTTAAAATTTGTTTGCAACTTTGATTGGTGATTGAATAATCTAAATTGAAATCATACAAATTTATTAAAAAAAATACATCAAAAATCATTTAACAAATCAACTTATGCACAAAAAATTAGAAGCCGAATTAGTAAGTCTGGCTCACAGCATTTTAAAAATGAAAAATAAAGACGATGTAAATGCTTTGCATCAAAAATCGTTAGCTCTTTATGAAAAATTATCGGTTTTAAAATTTGTTGAAGATTATGTAAAAACGACTCCAAATTTAGAAGAAAGTAAAGAAGAAATTGTTAAGAAAATTGAAAATATTTTAGCGAATGAATCTACTGAAAAAGTAGAAGTTTCTGAAATAACTGAAAAGGTAGAAGTTTCGGAACAAACAAATTTGATTGAACAAATTAATGAAATAGAAAATTCTGAAAAAAAACCAATGCTTACTGAAGAACAGGTTGAAGAAATTTTTAGTGAACCCGACCCAATGAAAAAAGATGAACTTAGAAACTTAGGTTTTAAACAAACATCTTTTGACGAAGAATTGAAAGATGCAATTTCAGCCGATGTAGCTACCAACATGTTTGAAAAAGCAACTAAAGAAAGACCAATAGTTAAAGAAATAAAGGAGGAAAAATCAAAATCGTTAAATGATTCCTTATTTAAAAACAACTTACAAATTGGTTTAAACGATAGAATTGCTTTTGTAAAACATTTGTTTGAGGGAAGTCAGGAAGATTTTAACCGAGTAATTTCACAATTGAATACTTTCAATTCAGAAAAAGAAGCGAAATCATTTTTAAATAAAATGGTAAAACCAGACTATAATTGGGACGCGAAAGAAGAATATGAAGATCGGTTAATAACAATTATTGAGCGCAAATTTTTATAGTTTTAACGCACCAAACCAACCAAACCTAACAGGTTTTTAAAACCTGTT
>JGI24724J26744_10003061_pt1 | contig 10925 bp, 8 predicted proteins | sample Cruoilmetagenom7_FD_26744 | JGI IMG/M metagenome (IMG submission 26744)
TCAATGCTGTCAACATTGCTTGATAATATCTTTCATCCTCGTTCCATCGCCGTGGTGGGAGCCTCGGAAAACCTTATGTCAGCGGGGAACTGGTTTATTCGGCATCTATTGGATTACGGCTATACAGGACATATTTATCCTATAACTACAAGACAGTCCGAGATATTCAATGTCAAGACATATCCTTCACTCAAAGACACCCCCGGTCCTGTCGACTATGTTATTTGTTGCGTGCCTGCTAGCGGGGTCCTCTCCATCCTGAACGATTGTACTGAAAAGGGGGTGCGGGCAGTCCATCTCTACACCGGACGTTTCAGAGAGACAGGCATCCATGACGCTGCCGATCTGGAACAGGAAATCTTGCAGCGGGCAAAAGAGATCGGTGTCCGACTCATTGGACCCAATTGCATGGGCATGTATCACCCAAAAGAAGGCATATCTTTTGTTTACGATCTTCCCACAGACAGTGGGGATGTGGGGATGTTCTTCCAAAGTGGAGGCAGCGCCGGAGANATCATTCGGCATTCTGCCTTAAGAGGGTTACGCTTCAGCAAGGTTGTGAGCTATGGAAATGCTCTTGACTTAAATGAGTCCGATTACCTGGAGTATTTCCTTCAGGATACTGAGACCAAGGTAATCGCAGGCTACGTAGAGGGGGTGAAGGACGGACGGAGATTCTTTTCAACACTCCGGCAAGGAGCGCGATCCAAACCCGTTGTGCTGCTGAAGGCGGGCACAGGCGCCAGCGGCGCTAAGTCTGCAGCCTCCCATACCGGATCATTGGCAGGTTCTCTTCACATGTGGGATGCCGCCTTGAAACAGACNGGAGCAATCAATGCAAGGAACGCGGATGAGATGATCGATCTGATGGTTGGGTTGTGTTTCTTACCCCCGCTTTATGGCAAGAGGGTTGCGATTGTTGGAGGTGGCGGTGGCAAGAGCGTCCTCTCTGCCGATGCCTGGGAAGCTGAGGGCTTCAGCCTGCCCGGCCTTACGAAGAAAATTCGGCGAGAGATCAAGGATAGGCTGCCTGAGATGTGGTGGGATTGGATAGGAAATCCTGTGGATGTATCAATGTTGCCGCAAACCGCTTGGACCACCGGGCTCACCGGAGATATGCTGCGAATGATGGCAGCAAGCCCTGACTATGACCTCATCGTTTGNAATCTCACAACAGATGCGCCTGTGGGAAAGGATGGACTTAAACTATTTGTCCAGCCAGAGGTTGATCAGGTCATGGAGGTAGCAAAGGAGGGGAAAAAACCTATAGTAGTAGTAATGAACTGCCCACCCTTAGGTATTAAGGACTTTGATGACTGGCGGTGGAGAATGATTGCAGAACTGCAAAGCCAGTTTGTCGCTGCGCAGATTCCAGTTTACTCTACCATTGCACAGGCCGCCAACACCATGAGTCTTTTGGCAGACTATTACCACAGGCGAGAACTCTTACTTTAGGGACAAGGCCGAAAAAACTCCACCAAGTTAAGCTTCACAAGTGACCTCTTCGTTTAGCTTTTCGAGGAACATCTCCCAAAATTGCCCAGCCCTCGATGCCCTGAATACTTAGGGACGGAGACGAAATAACTTCAAGAATGAACAAAAATTTCCCATTTTCAGAACCTTTACCCTGACTTTTCAATAAATTACTTTACGTTTATAGCGTGTAAAATACACGTCCCCTACCCTTTTTCATCGTACCGTACTTATTTCCATTCTGCCCGTCGCCTTAGCAATTTTTATCCTTACCTTATATATGTATACCAACACCCGCCCACTCCATCGTCACCTCCACAGACCCCTACAGACTTTTCTCTCCAAAGTCATGGGGAGAGAGAATGTGTCTTCTGACACGTTATTTTTTTTCATGATACATTCAATTGACATTACCGTTTTTTTGTGTCACTGTATATGTACTGCGTGTCGAGGAGGTGTATTGTGACTGAAAAGACTGGGTACAAGGTTAGGATAGAAGGTGACGGGTTCTTACTAGAGAGAAATGTATCAAAGGATATCGGGGAACAGATCGTGGTATCAATTCTTACCGAAAAATTTGATGATCCCGGTCCGGATGATGGTGTCCAGCCGGAACAACCTGAGGGGGGCATAGGTTCCAAACAAGATGAAGACAAGAAGTCAGCGAAGAGGCAGACACCAGCTATTTCCATAAGGGAGCTCCTTGACAAGAGCAATGCCAAAAGAACACCGGACAAGATTGCAGCCATAGGATACTATTTTGAGACACACGACAACCGGCTCGTATTTTCTAAGGATGATATTGTCAAGGCGTTCGAATCGGCCGCAGAATCAGTCCCAAAAAACATTGCCCGCGACATCAAATGGGCTGTTAGGGCGGCCTGGATTGCCCCTAAGATCGATCAAAAAGGGCTATACTATGTGACTCATGGCGGTAAACAGGCNGNGGATCGTAAATTCCCGAAGGAAATACTCAAGAAAACCAGACACGCTCAAAGCTCATCAGGAAGAATACAGAAAAAGAGAGCACGGAAAAGCAAATAATACGATTACTATAGTACTCCAACTTTGGTTTTTCCACTGGTGGCGCCTTATGTGGGATTGTTGTAAGCAATAACAAGATGAATATCGCGAGTTGTGCTACAAAGCCTGCCTATCTGAAGCAATACAAAAGCGTGAACTACTTTTCAGCTTTGATAAAGGATGCCGAGGTTTAATATTAAATTCTACAAAGACAATGTCTGACGATATACAAAGCAGCCTTTTATGTGTACATGTTAATACATTTAATATTTTATTATGTATATCAGTATACACCTCGATTGCATTAGGAGTTAGACGCACATATCGCAGCTTGAGGAACCATCCCAATTTTTATCTTTTTCATTTGCATTTAGATCACTTTTGTCATAGTATTATTTTACAAATATTAATAGCGATCTACCCCGAGTTATTAAGAAAAATATAATTTAACGTCCTATTTGTTGGATTTTATTATAGAAATTGAAAGGGATATATTTTTACAATGAAAGCGCTAACGTCGATCGGCACCAGCACTCAAATATGCGCTATTATAGGAAACCCTGTGGCTCACAGCCTTTCTCCTACAATTCATAATGCGGCTTTCGCCGAGCTGGACCTCGATTTCGTATATGTGGCTTTCCGGGTGGAAGACGTTAAGCACACACTGCTGGGTATGCGAGCTATGGACAATTTCAGGGGAATGAGCGTCACTATCCCCCATAAGATAGAGGCAATGAANTATCTTGATGAGATATCTGATGTTGATCGGCACATAGGTTCCATCAATACGATCATCAACGAGAAAGGTCGTTTAGTGGGCATCGGCACGGATGGACCTGGCGCACTTAAGGCCATCGTGGATGCAGGGATTGAACTTGCAGGCCATAATATCTTACTGTTGGGATCCGGCGGTGCTGCACGGGCAATCGCCTTTACCCTCGCCTGTGACGCCCGGCCGGCACAGCTTGCCATTTTAGACATAAATGAGGCCATCCTCCAGGACCTGGCTTCTGATCTTAAAGCGGGGACAGATGTCCCCATCAAGTCTGATAAGTTGAGTCCGGTCTCGCTTGCCGCACTGATAAGGGATGCTTACCTAATCATAAACTGTACCCCCGTCGGGATGCACCCTAACGAAGACGTCTCCCTGATCCCGGCAGAGCTTCTTAACCCGGACCAGGTTATCTTTGACATCGTTTATACCCCCTTGGAAACAAAATTGTGTACCGAGGCAAAAGCCCGTGGTCTTAAGGTGATCAGAGGTGTGGATATGTTCATCAACCAGGCGGTCCTGCAGTTCGAACGCTTCACCGGTGTTGACGCACCGGATAAGGTTATGCGCCGGGTAATTATGGAGCACTTTGCATCATGAATATCGTACTGATCGGATATCGTGGAACAGGAAAAAGTGAGGTTTCAAAATTCCTCACCGAGAGTTTGAAGATGAGAAGTATCTGCATGGACTCTGAGATAGTTGAAAAGGCCGGCCTTTCAATACCAGAAATAGTCGAAAGGTACGGTTGGGACAGGTTTCGCGACATGGAATCTGAAGTGGCGCTGGATTTATCACTGCTCGACAACATTATCGTTGATACGGGCGGGGGAATTATCGAACGGCCTGAGAATATCGAAGCTCTGAGAAGAAACGCGATCATATTTTGGCTCCAGGCTTCAGTGGATGTTATAGTAACCCGAATCGAATCCGGCACCGAGCGGCCGGCTTTGACCTCTGGTAAATCATTTGTCGAAGAGGTTGAAGAAATCCTCACAAAGAGGGTTCCGAAGTATGCGCAAGCTGCTCACCACCAAATCAACACGGACGAAAGGACTTCGGCCCAGGTCGCGGCCAAGATTGTTAATGAATTTAAAAGAAGTTAAAATATGACGACACCATTAATTGGGATCAAAGTTTTGGAGCTATCCAGGGTTGCACCGGGAGCGTATTGTGGGATGATCCTTGGCGACATGGGCGCTGACATCCTCAAGATTGAAGAACCTCGCAAACCCGGGCTCGTGGGATCAGGTCTTTCTCCAATAGGGGAAGGGGCAGAAAGGGAAGCAGCCTACAATGCCCTGAATCGCAACAAGAAAAGCATAGTGCTTAACCTGAAGTCCGGGGAGGCTAAGAAGATCTTCTTCAAGCTGGCGGAGAAGGTGGACGTTGTCGTAGAAGGCTTTAGGCCTGGGGTGGTAAAACGTTTAGGTGTGGATTATGGAGCAGTCAAAAAGATAAACCCTGGGATCGTCTACTGTTCGATCAGCGGATACGGTCAGGATGGCCCGTATCGGGATCTGCCCGGACACGATCTCAACTACATATCGATACCTGGCATATTGAGCCTTATCGGTCAAAGAGATGGTCCGCCAACCATACCGGGCAACCTTCTGGCTGACTATGCCGGCGGAGGTATGCACGCGGCCCTTGGTATTCTGGCAGCTCTTATGGCCCGAGAAAGAACAGGAAAGGGACAATTCGTCGACATAGCCATGGCAGACGGCGTGCTCTCCCTTATGAGCCGTGAGGCTTCGGTCTATTTCTTGAGCGAGGTCGTTCCGGAACGGGGGAAAACCTTGCTGACTGGCGCTGTTCCCGACTATAATGTGTATGAGACGAAGGATGGGAAGTACATCAGCATCGCCTGCCTGGAACCTCAATTCTGGAATAACCTGTGCCAGGTACTGGGCAGGGAAGACCTCATCCCCCATCAGACGAACGAAGAGAAAAAGGAGGAGATCTTCTCCTCGTTCAGAGAAATCTTTTACACCAAGACAAGGGATGAATGGCTAACGCTTCTGAGGCAGACCGATGTATGCGTCGCCCCTGTCAACACCCTCGACGAGGCCCTGTCCGACCCTCAGGTTAGCCACAGACAAATGGTGGTAGAAGTGGACTCGCCAACGGTCGGGAAGGTGAAGCAGGTGGGTATCTCGGTAAAGCTCTCGGAAACCCCGGGGCAGATCAGAAACTTGGCCCCTGTTCTTGGCCAGCACACTCACGAGGTTTTACGTGATCTTGGTTATTCAAAGGAGCATATTGAGGAACTGCGGAACACGGGGGTAACCCTGTAAGAATCTCTTCTAAAAGCCTTAGGGTATCTCGTCAGACCACTCCCTGTCCATCATTACACCATAGGCGAGGGTCCACCCCCTGGCGACAACTCCATGTTGTAGCCCCCACCTCTCAAAATTCACAATGTCGTCTATAAAAGCGCCCTACTCTGCTGATCCCCCATACTTATTGAGAGGTTACCCTTTTTGTGCTTGATTGAAAGCGTGGTGAATGGTTAGGGATGGCTTGATCCTGTCTATAATTATACTTGATGAGTTGGTTCTTTTTTGCTATAGGTTTCCATATATCTGAAAATCTATAGTCTATCGTTACGTATGGATTCCGAGACCAAACGATAATTTTCAGCGTTGAAAGGAACGGAATCCATCTTATATGGTAATCAACAAAGGTCAGAGTTCGCCTTGTTGACACAGAGAGTTCACATTTTCTTTAATTAAAGGAGGTAAAAGATGAAGCTTTCAAGTCCTGTGTTCGAGCATGAAGGGAAGATACCCTCAAAACACACTTGCGACGGGGAAAACATCTCCCCACCATTAACAATATCCGACGTCCCTGCTGCGGCAAAGAGCCTGGCCCTGATTATGGACGATCCAGACGTTCCCAAAGAACTAAAAGAAGACGGTATGTGGGATCATTGGGTCGTCTTTAACATCCCGGCAGGTTTGCGTGAAACCAAAGAGGGAAGCGAACCTGACGGTACCCATGGCTCCGGATCCGCCGGAAACACGGACTACTTTGGCCCGTGTCCCCCTGACAGAGAGCACCGCTACTTTTTCAAACTTTATGCTCTGGATACGGAGCTAGACCTCCCGGAAAAAGCAACAAAGGAACAGGTAGAAAAAGCGATGGAAGGTCATATTCTTGAAAAGTCCGAATTGATGGGAAGATATGAAAGAACTCCTCAATAACCAAGAGTAGATCAGTTATGCCGTGACGCAGTGGGATGCTTTTGTAAATAACATCGTGAATTTTGGCAGGTGGGTATTCGGGGCGCTGAGCGTTGAGAAATTCCAACTGTTTGAGGGCAGGAACCCGAGTTTTCGAACTTTGGCAGTATGCGCAAAATTCACCTCAAGAGTGAACGAAAGTGTCCCGCTGCTCAGCCCATACCCAAAGTGGCTCGTCACGGACTCCGACCGATAACGCCGTGAAATTAAATATATGGAAACCTATATAGAGCGAGGTATCCACTTCTCTCTTCTTGCTACTGCCTAATCTCTTGAATTATCGTTATATCCTCGGCATGGATGCCAATGGCCAAGTTTTGTCCACAACCAACTGTTTTTTCAATGATTTTTGATTCTTTTACAAGAGCGAAGTGGATACCCCGCTTTTCTGATATATGTAAATCTATAGATTCTCACAAGTGAGCAATTGAAGACGGACACTGACATTAACCTACGGTAAATAGTGGGTAATTTTGTCATGTATAATCAACCAGGTTACCGCATGATCCCATTGGAGGAAGCTCACAAGACTGCACGGATTATCAAGGGGAAGGTCATAAGAACCCCCCTCATCTATTCCCCTACACTGAGCAAGAGGTTTGAGGCCAGTATCTATCTAAAGCTGGAAAACCTGCAAAAAACAGGGTCCTTTAAGATTCGAGGCGCAATGTCCAAATTGCTGACGTGTCTGAAAAAGGGGCCAATCAGTGGAGCGGTAACAGCATCCGCTGGTAATCACGCTCAGGGGGTGGCGCTCGCAGCAAAGGAGATCGGTATAACGGCAACTATTGTGATGCCGGAGTGGACATCAATTACAAAGCAGGAGGCAACACGAAACTATGGAGGGAAAGTAATCATAGAAGGTCGGAGCGTAGCCGAGAGTCTGGAAAAGGCCTGTGAATTGGTCCAGGAAGGTACTATTTTTGTCCATCCCTTTGATGATCTGGATATCATCAAAGGTCAGGGGACCATCGGTCTGGAAATCTTCGAAGACTTAGATGATGTTGATATGATTATTGTGCCTGTGGGCGGCGGTGGTCTAATCTCAGGAATTTCCTCTGTGGCGGCGTCTGTTAACCCGAAAGTTAAGGTCATCGGTGTTCAGGCTGCATCTTGTCCGTCTGCCTACGAATCATGCAGACAAGGGAAAGTCGTACAAGTAGAATTTCAACCATCTATAGCAGATGGAATCTGCGTCAAACAGGTGGGGAAATCGAACTTCGAGATCATTAGAGAGTCCGTTGACAGTGTCGTTCTGGTAAAAGAAGAAGAGATCGCTTCTGCAATACTCTTGCTCCTTGAACGGAAGAAAACCTTGGCCGAAGGAGCGGGAGCAGCTTCTTTGGCTGCGCTTTTAAATGGTTCTGTTCTTGTGCCCAAGGGGAGTAATGTAGTACTTATAATCAGCGGTGGCAATTTGGACAGCCCGTTCTTAGGTCGAATCATTAGTCAGGGACTCCAAAAGAATGGACGCATTATGCGTTTACGGGTTTTACTCGAAGACNCTCCCGGTTTCCTGGCGCGGTTGCTGGATCTGTTGGCCAGTTTGAAGGCAAATGTGCTACAGGTCAATCATGCCAGGAATGTAGGGAATATGCCGATTTATACTGCTCGCGTGGATCTAGAGCTGGAAACACGCAGTTCCTCCCATGTTGAAGAAATAACAGGTGAGCTGCAAAAATCCGGTTATACGATAGAAGCCAATTGAAAAGACCTTTACCCATCGATTGGCTCCAAGTTGAATCCAAACCCCTGCCGGTCAATTGAGAAAGCCCGTCCCCCTGTTTTTTCTTAACCCTCACTAAGGAACGAGNACGGTTTTGCGTTTTCATATCGAACAAATTTAACCTAAATCTGAGCGCCAACTTGAGGAAGTTCTTTCGGCCCCGTCCCTAAGACGTTCATCTGCAAGCATTAAAATTTGACCCCCGTTGAATCTGTAGAAGTTACCTTTGATGAAGAATGCAGGAGAAATCATGCAGAAACAAGGAAATAGATACGGAACGCATAGGGTCCTTGAACCGGAATGTGCCCTCCCCCAACCCGCACTTCGCCTAGATAACGATTTTTCGGAAATCTACGACAATGAGATCCTCTGCGACGTCTCTGTTTTGAACATAGATGCTGCATCCTTTACCGATATAAGTGACCGTGCAGGTAACGACTCGCGAGAGATTGGTAAAATAATGATGGAGATCGTAAAGAGATACGGTAAGCACCAGAACCCCCGTACAGGTTCAGGAGGTATGTTCATCGGGAAGGTTTTGAAGATCGGCAAGGCACTGGAGAATAATATTGATCTGAAGGTGGAAGACCGAATCGCAAGTCTTGTAAGTCTGTCATTGACACCTTTGCGTATAGACAGGATCCTAAGGGTCCATACGGACAGAGATCAAGTGGAGATAGAGGGGCGGGCCGTCCTCTTTGAGAGCGGGATCTGGACAAAACTACCCGACAACATGCCGGAATCCCTTGTCCTGGCTGTCTTGGATGTGGCAGGTGCACCGGCCCAGGTGGACAGACTGGTAAAGCCCGGCGATACAGTGGCCGTCATCGGGGCCAGGGGAAAGTCAGGGCTTCTGTGTTGTTATCAGGCCAAGAAGAAAGCAGGACCCAATGGAAGGGTAATCGCCGTTGTCCATCAAGAAGAAGGGAGGAATGATGTGGATAATGCACCCTTTGTGGACGAGGTTGTAGTAGGAGAGGCGGACAGGGCATTGGAACTGCTGGAGAAGGTTGGCAAGATCACCGATGGGAGGCTGTGCGATATCGTGATAAGCTGTGTGTCCCGGGACAATTGCGAGATGGGCTCCATCTTGATTGCGAAAGACCGAGGGAAGGTCTACTTCTTTTCCATGGCCACCAGCTTCACGAAGGCAGCCCTGGGGGCGGAAGGGGTCGGCAAGGACGTGGAGATGATTATTGGAAACGGATACTGCCAAGGTCATGCTGACCTGACTTTGAATATCCTGCGTGAAAGCACGTATCTGAAAAATCTGTATGCTAAGAGGTACTGCTGAAAGGTAATTGAAAATGACTAGGAGAACCGGATCAAGTCTATATGCCGAGATTCCGCCAAAGGAGTGGAATGACTGGAGGTGGCAGTTGAAGAACTGTCTTTCAAGTGTGGAAGACATCATCAGGGTTTTAGAACCTTCAGAAGAGATCATTGAGGAAATCAAGAAAGCTACAAGGCATTTCAGGATGGCTGTTACCCCTTATTACACCAGCCTTATAGATGTGGATAACCCCTACTGTCCCATCAAGGCCCAGGCCATCCCGTCTGCCCAAGAAGCCCAATTCCTGGACAGCGATATGGCGGATCCCCTTGAAGAGGAGAGGGATTCACCGATACCCGGTTTGACCCACAGATACCCTGACCGGGTATTGCTCCTTGTCACTGACATCTGTTCCATGTATTGTAGGCATTGCACCCGTCGTCGTCTTGTTGGGCATACGGATTATCACCTAGATTCCAGGCGTTTTCAAGAGGCCCTGAACTACATAAAGGCTCATGGAGAAATCCGTGATGTAATTGTCTCCGGCGGTGATCCTTTAGTGATGAGCAACTCGAATATCGAGGTCATCCTCAAGGCCCTTCGTTCTATCCCCCACGTTGAGATTATACGTATCGGGACCCGTTCACCTGTTGTACTCCCAATGCGGATAACGCCCAGTCTGGTCAAGATGCTTAGAAAATACCACCCTATTTATATACTCACCCATTTTAACCATGCCAAGGAGATAACCCCTGAGTCTAAAAAGGCCTGCACTATGCTTGTAGACGGTGGTCTTCCGCTCTTAAACCAGACGGTCCTCTTGCGAAACGTGAACGATTGCCCTCATGTAATAAAAGAGCTCAACCAGAAGCTCCTTGAGATCCGTGTAACACCCTATTACATTTACCAGTGTGACCTATCTCAAGGCATCTCACATTTTCGGACTTCCTTGGGCAGGGGGATCCAGATTATGGAGGCCCTCAGAGGACACACGTCAGGACTTGCAGTCCCAACGTTCGTTGTGGACCTTCCCGGAGGCGGGGGCAAGGTGCCCCTCATGCCGACATATGTACTCGCCAGATCAGACGACAGGGCGGTCTTGAGAAACTACGAGGGCGCCATTACCGTATATATGGAACCTCATAGGTGGGAAAGCATTTGCGGGCACGATCCTGCATGCAAAAAGCAACAGTACCGTTCAAAGAAAGGACCAGGCATGCTCATGACCGAACCTCATACGGTCTTAGAACCTAAAAAGCGGCGCCTTAACCCCAATTTGTTTTAGGTACGAGGCCGAAATAACTTCCCCATTTGCGCATCTCATCTTCAGGCCATATTTGCCCGATCTTCAAACACAAAATCCTCAAAATAGTTCGACTATTCCTGCGGTTTTGCGTTTTCAGATCGAACAAA
>JGI24724J26744_10003062_pt1 | contig 10924 bp, 7 predicted proteins | sample Cruoilmetagenom7_FD_26744 | JGI IMG/M metagenome (IMG submission 26744)
ATGATTGGCTATTTTCCAAGCAAACTACCGATTAGCATAGAGACCACACCCGCAAGAAGTGTTTTGAGGCCGTATATAAATAGGTTTTCTTCCGCAACATANCCCAACCAGACTCCGAGTGCAAATAATGCCAGAAGCGCTGNCCCAAGCGNGGAGTAATAAAGGATATAAATATCCGGAAATAAAGAACTGAAGAAAAATGGGATAAGAACGAGAATAGCTCCCAGGAATGGAGAGAGACCGTCTACTAGGGAGACTGCTAAAGCAGCAAAGCGCGAGGCGCGATCGATGAGGCTTCCATTCAGATCAGTGAGTGTACTCCTGCCCAGCTCATTGAGACTTTTCTTGCGCTCAGAGATTTCAGTCAGGTATGCGCCCCAGGCACCTGAGATCATTATCGCAACGCTTGTTGTTAATCCAGTTATTATGACCACACGTGGGTCTTTGACGCCGGAGGCCATTGAACCGATCAGGACACCGATCATGGTCAGAATACCATCAAACGCGTTATTGCCGAAAGAACGTCTGGCTATTTCAGCGATATTCGCAATATTATCGTACTGGTCCACTTTTTCTTTGAAGAGCTGTAATTTCTTGCTATTACTCCCATTTCTTTCTTTACCGTTATTTTGCATAATGCCTTATTATAAACACAAATTAGACAAAGAGACAATAAATTCTTTTTCTTCGCACATTTCTATTGGATTAGAGATAGGTACTGCAAAGTCTACCAAATTGGGAGTCGTGAGCCATTAGGTTTTTTCCAAATATCTCAGCAGGATTTTTTTGTATAATACTGGACATTTTGCTTATTTGCGATGTTCAAAAATTAGGCATGAATAAAGACGATGATCCAAAGAAAGCATTAGGAAAAGCCAGCATGTTCGGTAGTGTATCGATTGGATTTGAGTCGCCTTTCCTCTTTTCATGTGCAATCCCTGTGAAAGCAATAGATACAATAGACAGTTCCACCCCTGTCTGTGGAATAGGATGTTGCGGGTTTCCTGTGTTGCACCAGGACAGGCAATCCTCGTCAGTTACCCATAGATATCAGGGCTATTAATCTGTAGTCTACATATTTTTTTCTTCTGCAAATCAGGATACACCGTATAATACGTTGATCATAAATTTGGAGGTAGAAAATGGNTTTTGAAGTAGTTATCTATGATGAANACCAACGTATCGAGGTGGAGATCGGCGATTATGTGATTCGCACGGACCAATCCAAAGTAAAAGGCGGCTCGGGAGTAGGCCCATCACCGGGAAAACTCCTCTTCGCAGCCGTGGCGTCCTGCACAGCATCCACAACATACAGTTACTGCCATAAGAAAAAACTTCCGCTGCCAACCGGTATGAGTGTTCATGTTGATGGCGATATTGAAAAAATCCGATTCGAGATCCATTTGCCGGTTGACTTCCCTGAAAACCGCATCACGGCAGTTATTAAAGCGGCCAATACCTGCTGGGTAAAAAAACAATGGCTCAATCCGCCGATATTTGAAACAGAGGTTATGCGAAAATAATGCATATATTTAAAAAATATTGGATGTGAGCTAAGAACGCTGTTTTGTATATTTTTTGTAATTCATTGACATAGTGGACAGTTTGGCCCCTGTCTGTGAAACAAGATTATCTGGTTTTAGTACCATTTTGCAGATTGAGAGAAGAGCTAAAAAACCTGTTGTAGCTCTTGTTTTTTCGCTAGGGAAAGAGTGAATCAAATTATTTATATCAAGCGGTGCCAAAAAAAGAACAATATATTTAAATCATAACATATAAACAAAAAAATTATAGCAGTCTATAAATCCTAAAAGATAAGAATTACGTTGTATAATATTTACTAAAGTAGGGGTAATTTGGGCGGTATTCAAATTGGCTTTCGGTACCAATTATCTACGTATCACAAGGAAATATATTTTTTTATAAAAAGAACACTACATTATTGGGAGGGTGAACTCATGGTTGGTTTGAAAAAGAAGCGGCAATATACCATCATTTTTCTTATAGTTGTTTTACTTCTCACATTAACTAACAACGTCTTGGCTGAGAACGGCACCTGGTCAACACTGGGAGATGGTGTGAATGGAACGATAAATGCACTGGCCGTGGATTCCGCCGGCAACCTGTACGCCGGAGGGGACTTTCTCACGGCTGGTGGAGAAACTGTTAATAGAGTTGCCAAATGGGACAGCAGCGCAAGCACGTGGTCAGCACTGGATAATGGTGTAACTGGCACGGTCAATGCTCTGGTAGTGGGTTCTAATGATGATCTGTATGTCGGGGGGCGTTTCGACTTTGCTGGCACAACGGGGATGACTGTTAATAACATCGCTCAATGGAACGGAAGTTCCTGGTCATGGCTGGGAGTGAATCCTCAAGATAGGGGAGTGACTGGCACGGTCTATGCTATGGACATGGATGGCAGCAACTTGTATGTTGGTGGGTGGTTCGGTTCGGCTGGTGGGGTGACTGTTGGTCACAAAGCCCTTTGGGATGGCAACGCAAGCACGTGGTCAGCGCTGGGAAGTTCTACAACTGGAGCAGTTCTTGGAATGGCTGTGGATGGCAGCGATTTGTATATAGGGGGAGCTTATGGAATGTACATTGCAAAATGGAACGGCAGCGTCTGGTCAGCACTGGGCAGCGGAGTGGACGATGGCACAACAGTCAATGCTCTGACAATGGATTCCAGCGGCAACCTGTACGCAGGAGGTGATTTTCTCACGGCTGGTGGGGTGACTGTTAATAGAGTTGCCAAATGGGACGGCAGCGAATGGTCGGCACTGGGCAGCGGGATGAATAATACAGTCAATGCTCTAACAACGGATTCCAGCGGCAACCTGTACGCCGGAGGTGATTTCACTACGGCTGGTGGAGTGGATGTTAATTATATTGCAAAATGGGACGGCAGCGAATGGTCAGCGCTGGGCAGCGGAGTGGGCGGTGGTACAGTTAATGCTTTAGCGACGGGCAGTTTGTACGCCGGGGGAGATTTTACCACGGCTGGCGGGGAGAGTAGTAATAGCATTGCAGTGTGGGAAGCAGAAGTGGCAGCACAACCAGCACAACCAGCACAGCCAGAAGCTCTGCCTGCAACCGGTTTCACATCGGGCCTGGTCACAAAGTTGCCGGTACAAGGATCTTCGGAGATGTACCAGCAATACAATTATGTCTCCTTAGAGATCCCCTCGCTGGGAGCGGAAGCGCCTATCGTGGGTGTTCCCGTCTCACAAGACGGATGGAACTTGTCATGGTTAGACAATCAAGCGGGCTGGCTGCACGGCACTACCTTCCCAAGCTGGGCAGGTAATTCAGCAATAACCGCGCATGTCTATGATGCCAACGGCCAGCCGGGGCTGTTTAATGATCTTAGCGAACTCAAATGGGGTGATGAAGTGATCGTGCATGCCTACGGTCAGGCATATGTGTATGAAGTACGCTCAATAGATAAATATGTCCGGCCTGAGGATACAACCAGCGTATTCAAGCATGAGGATTACCCCTGGCTGACATTGATCACCTGCAAGGGATATGATGAAGATAATGATGCATACAATTGGCGTGTAATTGTGCGGGCGGTTCAAACACAAATCGATTAATAATAAACAGAAGAACTCCGGTTTTTTAAGAGGTCTTCTGTTTAAAACTAATACCTTCACCATTCTGGTTTTCGCTTTCTAAGTCACCTTTCCACCGTGAGTTCTTTCACTTTTTCGTATGCAGTCCCTATGGAAACAACGGACAGTTTTTTCTTTAATTTATGTAACCTGTGGATACAATGGATGCTGTGTTACGCTGTGGCAAGAAGTTCCTTGTCTGTGAAACAAGATTATCTGGTTTAAGTACCATTTTGCAGGTTGAGAGAAGAGTAATAATATTAAATCCAAGTATAATTAAAAAACACTGATTTGTGATTTTTAACAACGACTGCTTTTTTTAATGGGAGGTAATTTATATGTGTAAATGGAAAATTACACGAAATATTTTTCTCATTACTTTTCTTTTCATTATTTCCATCCTGATTCCTTCATCTTCAGCGTTTGCTTCAAAACTCAATGCTCCGCCCTATCCCAACCTCGAACCATTCTCAATACAACCCGGTAAGTCTGAAACCTATACGTCATACCAGAGCGGAGGGCTGACGCCATCATACTTTTTTCCGGAATTACAGAACTTTAAACTTACCACACTTGATTCGCGCACCCCGTTGAATAGTATTGGGGGGAGTTTCAACTTATCTGGCACAACCGGCCCCTCTGGGGTTGTAAATGGTTCCTTCACATATTCAGGTTATTCTGAGATACAGTGGGAGGGTGGGGAGATCGACACATACGAAGTGACCGTTGAAGGGGGGATCTCAAATGCATACGCGGCCTTTGATGATAAAGGATACCTTCGCGTCATGGGCGCAGCGCATTACCAAAGGAAATTTGAGTACAGCGGACCGGTCACCATCACAATGAAATACAATGCTCTGGTTTGGGATGATGATGCAGAGGACAAAGTCCGCATAGGTGGAACGGCCACTGCCCAGGCTCAAATTGCTTTTCTTTCCTGTATTTCTGATTTGGAAGACACAAATTTGTGTTATTTTAATGTCGGCGATGGTTATGGGGACTATGGGTTTGAAGCTAACTTTGTAAACGCCTCCTCTGAGGAATTTGTCTGGTTTAATAATCTGGATTACGAATTCGGATTGATTTCTGGCATTAATTTTGACCCGGAGGCGCACCATAAAGAACAACCTCCTGAAGAAGAAGATTTTATTTTAGTAGATGAGTCATACCTGGATGCACCTGAGAAGGCGGAGGAGATTGCTGACAACCCAGCCGCTGGATTCACAGCGGTAGTATCCTGCGGGAGCCAGATCTTGCCTGAAGATGGCATCAACTGTAACTTGGACATCCTGCACGGCAATGAAGCCCAGCCATATACCGTGAATTGGATTATGGATGGTTACTTATTAAAATCAGGCACAATAATTCTGGGCCAGGATAATTTTGTATTTCCAAACCCGCCGCCCGGGGATCATACTATTCAAGCGCAGGTTATCGATCAGGCAACCAACAATGTGCGCGTTTCATCCGCGAATGTGGAGATCCTTGTTCCTCCTGATATTGGCTTGATAGACCCATGGGCTCAAGCAGCTGCTGGGGCGGGAAGCGTCTTGATATTGGGAGCGTGGTTGTGGGCAGAATGGGCATCCGCAAAAGCGCAATCTGGCTGGTTTGAGAAGAATCAGGAAAAGACAGATGAAGCGCTGAGCCGGCAACGCGCAAAGTGGTATGAAGATCAGATGGCTCGAAATGACGAAATAAGATTAATACAAACTGCTCAGGAACAATACCAAACGGCTTGTGAAAAAGAATGGGGTCGTTTTCGGAATGAATTAGTAAAGATCACTGACAAATATGAAAAAAGTGATTATTTGATAGATCTGTATGATGATATGGGTTCTGACGTGCATCAGGATGGAAAATGGGATGGAAAAGCATTGGCGCGTTTAGAGGAACTTATCAATACGCACCTCAAAATGGATAGGGAGGCCGAAGCATATGCGGGATGGAAACAACAGATCGATGCTCTTAATCGGCGGCAGAAAGAATTCACTGACTTGACGGGCAGTTGGACGGCTATGGGGATTGAAGTGGTCAGTGGAGTGCTGACCGGGGGTGCTTCGGAAGTGATATTTATGCCAACCAGGGCAATCGGGAATGCTCTTTATGCCAGCAGGCGTGCTCGACTGATGGGAAAAACAGGTTGGGAAGCTGCCAAGTCTATCATGGTGGAATCAGGCATCAAGCTTGGCACGGATTATATTTTCAGCAAAGCGGGAGAAAAGATTGTTGGTAAATTAGTTGAATACGGTGGGAAAGGTGCCCAACAAGTGATTGGAGAAGAGGGTTTGGAGGCGATTTCTGAATGGTGGGGGCGAACGTCTGTAAAACTGGGAGGAGCGCCCAAACTTGATGCTGATCTTCCTGTAATTAAACAAAATTGGGGAAGAGGACCGCAAGTGTTCGTTAACAAACCAATTTTCAAGCCCGGAAATATGCCGCCAGTAGATCTTGGAATGGATAATTATTTAAATAACCACATCCGTCCTCTCAGTGCTGATCTTGCTGATGATATGGGTAGGTTATTTAGGGAAGGCGTGGATATAGACGTACATGTTAACAATCTTTTAAAATCCGGCAGCAGACACACGATTTCACAAACGGATGAGATTGCCGTCAGGCTCATGAATAATCCGGCCTATAAGCAGGCTGTTCGCGAGGGTGTTGTACCTTCCAGTGTGCAGCAGGTGGTTTACCAGGCGCGCGATAAGATTTGCAAGAATGCCATCCAGGAAACATTTGAAAGATTGGATAACGTGCTCTTAGATGGAAAACCAGCCAGCAGTTATATTGAGAGTGTTGCTGTCACAGGGACAGGAGCGAAACCTCTTTCACCGCAGGCTGTGGGTCGATTCACGGATTTTGACAGCACGGTAATTGCGGGTGAATCTGAAATCGCTCGAAAAGCCGAAGATCTTTTTTCCAAAACTTTCCGTGAAGCTGTGGAAGAATCGGGAGTGCATGCCGGCAATGCGGATGTAAACATGTTCTCAGGCATTCATGCGGATAATGTGGCTCCACCACGTGGTGGATATGGCAGTGATCCGCTTATTCATTGGCATAAAGTGGATATGATAAACCGCGGGCGCTCTGCTGTCAGGTTAGAGAACGGGTCAATTATGTTTGATGCGCATCCTGATGTTGCACCCTTAAGAGGTTTTGGGCCTTTAGAGCCAGTCCCGCATTTCCCTGTCCAGCCTGAGGCGGCTGTTGCGGACGTAAATCGAGTGATTCTGGATCATATTAACGATTCAGTTTCACAAACTGGTGAGAGTTTATCCCGCATATCTATCCTTCGCCAGGAAGGAAAACATGCGATGCGTGTATGGAAAACGATCAATTCGGGGAGTGAGTCGCAGACTCCGCAGTGGATTAAACAACTGGAAATACTGAAGAGAGATCCAAATATTGAATTGCCGACGCGTGAAATAACCCGCCTTTGGGAGAATTACACAGAATATTTAGATTTGCCGGATAACTTAGGAGCATAAGTATGGGAACTTTGAAAGGTTTAACCTCAAAAGCACGCAGGAAAATTCAAAAAACAGTCAACGACATCGACCTAAAAGAAAAAGTGGAGAATATTTCCGAAAAGGTGAAAGGCACAGTGGAAGAAATTGGGCAGCCACCCACTGATTTTAAAAAACCTGAACAGGAAACGCTTGTTGAGTTAAGGATTGATTCCCACCAGCTGAATCAACTGCTCTCGCTAGTAGAGGCTGAACGATTTGACGACTCACCTCTTCCCAGCGATATAAAACGTGTTGAATTGAGCTTCGACTTTGGAAAAGAGCTGCAGCAAAAAGGCTGGATGGTAGTTTCTGAAAGCAGCGAATCCCCTGCTTTTCTAAATGAAGCGCGGAATACTGTACATTCGCTGCTTGTCCCCATGTACCAGGTTCAATTATTGCTGGGTTCTCCTAATGAAATGGCGATCACCAGTTTTTACAGTCGAACGGATTTTGAAGATGGCGCGCTGGTTTTATATACTCACCGAAAAAGTGAAGACCTGCACATCATCAGACCGGGACTTTCTCCTTCGGATATTTCGGACGCGTTATTGGTTCAGTTACTAAACGGTCCCCATTTGGAAGGCTTGGCCTTTGAACTGGAATTGGAAGCGGAGAATCTTCTAACTTATCTTTGTGTGTTGGATTTGATCTATACCCGGCGGATGCAGGGGAAAATCCAAAATATAAACTTCCCGCTTTTGACTTTTACCGCTCAAGATGTGACCAAACGATTCAAAGAAATTCGACTCGGGGAAGATCTGTTGTGGTTATCGGCCTTAGTGCCTTACATGTTTCCTTATGTGGGCAATTCTCTGCAAGAAAAGAAGGTCAACTCAACCCTAAATAAATTAGTGGGTGAAGCACTTTTAACTTCAGGAAAAAAGAATGTGTTCCAACCCTCTGAATTTACGCTCGCACTTGCCGAAGGGTTATTACCGATGGTGAGCTTTGGCTCTTTTTCTGGTGTTGATAATAGCGGATCTGGTTTGCACCTGGGTTTCATAATTGGGTTAAATGTTAACCTTGTTGTCAGAATTGGTATGGATACGGAAAAGAACCGGGTTCAAATGAATGGGATGAACGGTGTGCAACTTTCACGTTTATTATTTGAACTGGGTCTTTCTAAGAAGACGGAAGAAGTAGATGATCAGAAATAGGTAAGATCTATGCAGACAATAACTAATTTCCTTGGGCGTTTCGTTGGGTTAATTTCTACAATTTTTATTATGGTTGGTTTTACCAAACTAATAAAACAGATGAAAAAAACAAACCGCATGCGCGCAAGAAGTCATCTGATTAGTATTGTTTTTTCTGTCTTTATGCTCGTTTTTAATGTCCTTGTATTAAAAGGTGCCAGGATTAACTGGGGGTTCGTTTTTTTTCTGATTTTTGGAGCTGGTTTTGGTTTTGCATGGGGGACAACAACAATCCTGAATATTCAAGAGGATAAAGTTGTTGGAAAGCGCTCAGTTGTATATATATATTTCTGGATAGCATCTCTGGCAATGACGCAGGTTCTAGCATTTATTGCGAAAGCAAACGTGGTTGCTATAGGATTGGCTGGGATGTTCTTCAGCACCGGAGCGTCGCTTGGTACAAANGGCAATATCCTTTATCGTATGAAGCACCTGCTCACATCATCTCAAAAGGCANCCAATATTAATAAAGATCTTCCGAGGAAAACAGCCGAAGATAAATTTTGCAGNAATTGCGGGCATCCTCTCGAAGAGAAAGAAAAATATTGTAGGCAGTGCGGATCGAAATTNTTATAAAAGTTGATAATGTCTAAATTATTGGTGAAGGGATAATTTATGAAATGTCCTGATTGCGGTAATGAATATAGTTCAGAAGATAAATTTTGCGGGGTATGTGGTGTGAAAGTGTCTCAAATTAAACAAGATAACATCAATTTGGAGGCGCACGTCACTCAAGAAAAAAAACCTTTCGTAAAAACGAAGAAAATCTCTCCCCGGTTAAAGATCGGTTTAATTGCCGGATTATTGGCTTTTCTTGTGGGCATATATTTCTTGATGAAATTTATATCCGCGGACGAGGTTTCTCCGGCCAGTGTTGGAAGTGGAGATGGAGAAGCTGTGCTCGATGCTCCTGAAACCTCGCTTGACGAAAGCACACAAGAACTGGAAGATCCTTCGCCGGAACCACTTTCTGGTGAAAATGTTGAGGCCCCTCAAGATGAGGTGGCAACTGAGAATGCGCTAATCTTCTCTGAAGATTTTGATTCTGACAACACCATCGCGGTTCCCGTATTTTCAGACGAATACATGCATTTCTTTAGGCCTAAAGGTTTTGGGTATATTGAAAGCACGTCATATACTGGTGTACTGCCTATCATGTTCCCGGAAATTAAACTTGGCGACTTCATTGTTGAATTCGACTTTAAGATGCCTGAATCGTATGACGATAGCAGGTGCGGCCTTATTTTTCGTTCAGATCCAGATATCACCGATGGTTTGGATGAGTATTATGCGCTCTTTTTATATCCAAAGATCAACCAGGTAAAAATGGGAGTATGGATAGATGATGACTGGGAATTTTCCGAGTATATGGAACCAGATTCACACTTCTTTCAAGGTTCTGACCTCAATCATGTTAAATTGGAAGTGAGCGGAGAAAGCCAGAAGGTCTACATAAACGGAGTGTTTTTGGCAAACTTCAACAATCAAGCACTAAAAGAGCCTGGATTGATTGGGCTGTTTCTCTATCCCTCAGATGCAATAGACGAAGGCGAAGTTGATTATGTCTTTTTTGATAATGTTCAAGTGTTTGAAAATTAGATGGTGATATTAAGCCCTGAATTTAGTATCATTTATAAGTAGAAATTTGCTGAATTAGCAGTAAATCTAATTAAAAACCTATTTATGAAGGCACCTTTCCTGTTTACGTTGCAATTCCTGCGGAAACCAATGGACACAAAGAACTACTGACTCTTAATCAGTAGGTTCAGGGTTCGATTCCCTGGTGCGTCACTTATATGGGGTGAATCTAGTGTAAATACCGCCACATATACTGTTTTTCCACCTGCTTATAAGCAGTTTGTTCTATTCTGGTGCAACCGTGGTGCAACCAAATGCAATTAATTTGGAATTTCTATTTGTATGGGGGTAAGAAGCTGATCCATCAGAATCGCTACTTCTTTTTGTTTCTCGGGAATTAGATGTCCGTAAACATCTAATGTGATACTTGGTCGGGCATGTCCTAATCGTCTTGATACGGTTATTACTGGTATTCCATTGTTCAAAAGTAGGTACGCTGCTGTATATCTAAGATCATGAAAACGAATATCTCGCAAACCAGAAGATCTTAAAGTTGATTTGAACCTTCTGTGTAGATTCCTCTGTCTCATTGGTGTCCCAACAGAAGATGGGAAAATCAATCCGTTTTCTTCCCAATCTTAAGGCTTTTGCTCTTTTGTTTGTTTTTGAATCTGAAAATGCTCACGCAATTTTTGTGACCTGACCCTCAAAAACTGATCCAGTAGCACATGGAAGCGCTGAACGAGCTGCTAGCAGAGGCAATCGAGGTGGTTAAAGACGCGCTGCGGAACGGTGATTCGAAAACGAAAGTGCGTGTTGCGCTGCAATTAATGAAGATGAGCGGGTTGCAGGGGTACACGATGGCGCTGAAAGAGGAATAAAAAAGCGAGGAAGAGATGATGATCGCGGCATTGGAGCAGGCGTTGTCATCGGTACATGAAGAAATGCGAATGAAGTAAAGGTTAACAACCCCTATTATTGTAGAATGATCGTATTCAAATCATAATTAAGGCAATATGTA
>JGI24724J26744_10003068_pt1 | contig 10912 bp, 8 predicted proteins | sample Cruoilmetagenom7_FD_26744 | JGI IMG/M metagenome (IMG submission 26744)
AATTTCTATATAGAGAAGTGACTTCAAAGGTTGGTTAGTTTGGCAGCATCTTGGCGATAACATCGACGGTCATCATCAAAAATGTGACGATAACCCCGCCTGTCATAAAGAGGCAGGCCACGTTCAAGTACCTAGTAGCCACCTGCTCAAGACGACCGCGACGACGTCGGTGATGTGCTCGCGGTTTAGCTGCCCTGTTGCCGTTAGCACGATCCCGATCAGCAGGGCTAAGACCCGCCAGAATATAGCTTGCCGCATCTCGATCAGAGAAAGCCGCTTGCTGTGCTGCATGGCTCGCCTGTCTTGATGCTTTTGGACCATTTGTATTTGGCCTATGTCTCGGCCCATTTGGTATAGCGGANTCATACGTCATCTCATGTTCCAGTTGTCTTGGCTTCGTTTGATTGCTCTTTACAACCGTATGTTGGTCTCGCCTCGTTACTGTCCTCAATGTCACTAAGCGTCTCATCACTCAGCTCCAATATTTCATGGGCATGTGGTTTGATCACAGGCCAGTGCTGGCACAGAACACTTGTCTCAATCAGGGCGGGCATACTTCCGGAGCATCCGCTTGCGAAGCTCACTACGAGGAGCACGGCGGCGATTCTTGCGATTTTTGCGAATGACCGTATCGCGCTTGATGGCTGTTTCATTGGATTTCTTTACAATCTCTGANCGCTCATCGACACGGGCTTTCGTCCCAACGACGGCGTTGTTGACTTTTAAGGCGACAAACCCAGCGATGATGGCGGCCATGATCCGGCCAAAGGTGGTTGTGAACAAAGCACTCAGCAGAGTCATGACGGCTCCTCTGCCTCTTGCGCTCCAGACGGTTCATAGAATCCATCTTCGTATGATCGCCGCTTCCACATCTGGATGGCCTCGACCAGCAGATAGGCACCGATGCAACCGCCGATCAGGACGTAGATCCCGTAGGCCGCGACGAAGCTATTGAGCATGTCGAAGTAACCCTTGGTCGCCTGCATCTTGTCGAGCGAGAAAGCATCCGCGACGACAACCGCGATGCCACCGGCCCCGGTTGCACCGTTGACCACCTTGAGGCCGTTCTGTGCTTTGTACTCTTTGGATTGCTTGCCAAGCACTGTCTTGGTTGGAAGAGGCTTCTTGACGGCTGGAACCAGATCCAAACGCGGGGCTCCGAGCTTGGTTAGGTCGAGTGTTGGGTTAGGGTCCGACTTGCGACCTGGGCTGGCCTGATAGTGGCCGCCAACCTCAAGCGTCTTGCCGAGATCCGCGCAGACTTCGGCATAGAGCGTGTCGAGCGTTTTTTTCTGTGCCTCAGTGAATGGCAACCAAAACTTGTTTGGATGGTATGGCGAGGCCATCTTGACCGCCCCTTCAAACGCTTCTTTGAAGTAAGCACGTTTGAGCGGCCCGAGCGGTCCAGGGTTGACCAAGCCAACCGCAACCGAAAACCCGTTGCACCACTCACGGCCCTTCCATGACGAGCGCCCGGCGTGGTTCACACGTCGGTTGTGGGGTGCCAGNCTAACCAGCGTTCCATCCAGTTCGATTATGTAATGATATGCGACCTTGCGCTTATTCTTCTGGCAATATTTTGCGCAGTTGTACTTGGTCGTGCGCGAGNCCGTACCGTGNACCAGAAATAGCGTTGGATCGATCGCGCCACCCACATGACGGGTTGGCAACGAGACGGCGTTGTCAATTAAAGTACCCATTGGCCTTGCCAAGTTTGACGCACGCACTAACTCAAAACTATCTAGCAAAAGCTCTATCAAGAATGGCGGTATTTCAGCAACTTACTAACCCGCATTGATAACAATTCCACAACTTGAATATGAAAACGAACTAACAAACGTATCCCAAAGCACGTCTGTTGATTGGTGCCTTGTGATCATCTGGTGCGCCGAATCGATATCGACCGTTCCGATACTGTTATCGAGCCGGTATAATTCCGTCCAGCCGGTGCCAACATCAAGGTCAGATCCAAGCGGCTCGATACAGGCGGCGGCAAGTACATAATCGTGTATTGTCGCGGCAGCACTAAGCGTGTCGGTTCGAGATCCAGCCTCGCCGCTAGTGCCGCTTGCTGTGTAGGTGCCACCAATCGGCGTGCCTGTATCGTACCCAACAAAGTCCAGTATCGACATTAAAGCGTCTGTCTGCTCTGCGGCTCCAGGGTTTGCAACCGTGACTGTCATGGACGCGCCGGTCGTAACTGGTGCCGTCCAGATTATAGCGGTCGTACCCCAAGCCGATGCGTCTTCATTCTCAGCAAAGACGCGCCGTGTCCACGTAAGCCCTTGGCTATCTGAAATCGTATAGTCGGGCTGTCCAGGGTTGCCCTCGCCAATAGCTGTCCACATCACGACAAGCAAACTACTGTCTGTTGGCGTGAACGATCCTGAGACGAATGAGTTGGATGACGTATCAACAAACTCAGTATCAGCGTGGCGTGTAGGCCGCAATGGCTTAATGCTCGGGGCGATGAATGGCATCAACATGAATGCTGTCCTTACTGTAGAGCTTTGACATTCAGATAGGAGAAGTTCTGCGTCTTGACTATCGTCAGCATGAAGTCATCGCCATTCGTCGTTGTCAGCGCGTCACCATCAACGTGAGTAAATCCAGCAGTTGTCATAGTTCCGGCGCTGCCGTTGTTGGTCATCTCGATTATGATTGAGCATGTTGCCGCTGGTGGTGCCAGCGCAAATCCGCCACCATTCGTGATGTGTTTGATGTTGCCNCCAGCATGGGTTGGNGTGTAGGTGCCGGTTGAGAATGTGCCATCATCATCTGACGTGGTCGATACNCCATCAACCGTGATGTCTCCCTGAAAATCCCAATCGCCTGTGATGGCGGTTGCTTCCGACTTCATATCGGAGATTTCACTATCGGCGTATGATTGAGCGGCTGCTTGGGCTGTGCTAATCGCAGTGTTCAATGTATCGAGTGCGTCATCTACAAAAGCACCCGCCACGCCACTGTCGTTATCAATCTGGCTGGCGTCGTAATCNGATGCCGCCGCGACGACATCTCCAGTCCGTGNGTAGATGCTATCGACCGCGCCCGTACCGGAGTCCCCCGACCGGCTAACGCCGAAAATCACACCAGTTCCATTCGGGAATGTGGTTGCCACCGTGCCGTTATCATTGATCGCAATNGGGCTGACCGGAATGGTTCGATAAGTGCCGTTGTCAACGATCGTGCCAGTCACATAGAGCGATGCCCACTTGGTCGTGTCGAGCGGGTTGCGAACCTGGATCGTCGCTTTGATGGCTGACGTTGAATCGTCCCAGACTTCCATCAACGCCGCGATGTTNCCCTCGTTGGCTGTCTCCGAAACATACATCTCCGTGACCGAAGCGAAGGTTACGTGGTTAAACCGAAACTGAGCGGACCCCGGATCTGCATCGGCAGTGGCGCTGTCGAAGGCATAGCTCCAGCCAAGGTTTTCACTGGCCGCAGCAGCAGCGGTGGCAGACGCGGCGGCGGCGGCGGCAGATACCCCAGCGGCTGTTTCTGACGATCCCGCATTGGTCTCTGACGTTGCAGCGTTGCCCTCAGACACTAAGGCAGCGGCAGCAGACGCCGCCGCCGCTATGACCGACGCGGCAGCGGCGGCGGAGTCAACTGATATGTTGATGTCATTGCCAGCATCATCAACAACATGAACNGCTGCATCACTGGAAGCGTAAAGGATGACTTTGCCGGATGGCGCAATCGTTGGATCGGCGCTTTGTTCAACAAGTGTCGCGTACTCAATGGCCTCAACAACGCTAAGGTGCCTATCGCGGTCCTGTGCCATGCGGGTTAGCTTGTCTAGCGCGGTCATAACACTGACTGGGTTGAAGGCTCCAGCCGTAGTCAATCCCAGCGCTTGCGTCATTGCGGTGTCGCGCTCGATACGCAACACCTCGCCCGTGTCCGGTGCGACGGTCATCGTCACAAAGCCCGAGTCTGTGTTAGCGGCTGAGATCGTGTAATCCACTCCCTCGACCTGGACGGTATCAAGGCCAGTGGATGCTGTTAGTGTGACAACGATTTCTGAGGTTTCAGCATAGTAAATACCATTGCCGCCCGATGCGATATTGAACACCTGTGTTGCATCATCGCCGTTGTACTCAATGAAGGTGTCTGTGATTGATAGTGTCATGCAAATTCCTCTCGCGTGGCGATTGCCAGCCGCTCCATCTGTGTTTCAAGCAGGGCGATGCGGCGCTCATTGTTAGCTCCGATGTTGTCTAGTTCCCTCTCAAGAGCCGCGACCCGATGAGCTTGTTGCTCCATCAATCCAGCAAATTCACTCACCACAACCGTTGCAATAATTTCTGATAGTTCCGCCTTGTCCTCGGCGGTCATACCAGCTCGTGACATATGCTGCTCAAGGGCCGTCACCAACGATGGATCTGGAGTTGCGACGTTGGCCGGTATCTCGACGACGCGATGCTCCACCGACACGATGCGCTCAACATCCATCAAGCGGCGAAACCCATCCTGAACAGCACGAGTTAGGTGGTCCATTCCCTTTTCGACGTTGTTGAGTGAGTTCGCCCCCTGGCGGCGNAAGTTGTGATCTTGGATGAGTTGCGTGTGGCGCTCGATNGATAGTTCGCTGCCGCGAGGATGGATCTTGAGTAGAATGATAATCGCCGTGTCGCCGTCTTGGGTTGTGGACCANCCCTCACGGAATACCAGTGGATCGCCATTGATCTTAACCACAAGGTCGCTGGTCTCGTGNGGGATTGGCTGGCCATCATCNGATTCAAATCTGAATCTCTGTTGGTCTCCATCCAGTGTCGCGCGAACAGCGCTGATCAAATTGCGAGTTGCCATCTTATTCCCCCAAGGCCGCGCTGAGATCCGGCAAGCGCCCCGGACCTGCTTCGCCCTCTCCCCACCAGTATTCTTGGCCGTGTTTCGTCTTGCGCCGCCCCATAGATTTCTTGAATGACTTGCTACCCTTGGGGTGCGCCATCTCCTCGATCTTATCGAAGACCAAACGATCCAACGGCAGCTTCCAAAACCACAAGTTCCCGCCCGGCAAGTTGCTCTGGATGAACCGTGTTAGATCCATTGCGCCACTCGGGTTTTCATCGTCGGCTGCACCAAGAACTAGCTTTCGCGCCGGGTCAAAGATCGACCCCATCGCCGGACCAACCAACGTGTCAGCCAAGCCCTTGCCGTAACGGTTCGTGTTGGAGAATGCAAAATCTCCGATGATCCCCATGCCGCCGCCCTGCATCGCGGCTGCTTTCCAAAACTTCTCATCTGTCATGTCGCGTGGATCGCGGCCCGAATTGATTTCCTTCATTTGCGAAACTATGCCGCCGAGTATCGTCAAGCCGATCACCATATTGGCAACTCTGCTACCACCACTGAGCATAGCCCCTTTGCTACCGCCGCTACCGGCCCGAATTATCTCGCGAGCACCAGACATCGCGTGCATCAACATCACGGAAATCGCGAACGATTTGAACTGGAAAGCAAACCGCAGCATCTCGCCACCACCTGTACCTGGACGGAGACCTTGGGTCATCAAGGCCGTTGTTCTAACGCCCGGCTCTGGCACTGCGATCTTGGTAAAGCTGTCGATCAAGTTGAGATATTTCAGCGTCAATTCGAGACCGGCTTGTGCCTCGACATCTTGTGGCCGCAGCACTGGCATTCCATCCACGAGATGAGGCTTCAATCCAGATAGATTTGACCAGTCTTTCGCAGTGATGCCGTTCTGGTTGAGCGTGAATTGCCAAGCCGGATNGAGATCCTCGAACGGTTTTTTCATCCCAGCAAGAATCTCATTCGTAAAGCCCATTCCGGCTGTGTCCTTGCCTGTTTGGGTAATGCCATTCAGATACGACCAGCCAACAACGCGCTCAGCCATCATCCCAGTTGATTTCTGGGTGTGGCCCGCCACACTTAGACGCGATAGCTGATCTATCGAATGCAGGAACTTGTTGGACATCATCCCAGACAAGCGCGCATGTTTCATGTTGTCGTGTTTCGCGAACCGAACCATGTTGCCAACGGTGTCCTTGATGAAGCTATCGTTGGATAGGCCAGCCATCTTCCGCGCATTGTGACCAAACACCGGATCGGTCAACGCTGACCATGCCGCCTGCCCCAGCTTGGACGCCACCTCAACATTGCGAATNCCTGAACTAACTTCAGCCAACCGCGTGTTAACTGGTGTGTTGGCCGTACCGCGCATGTGGTCAAACATATTTTGCGATGTTGCCTCGAACGTCCTCGCATACGTGGCCGGGTCATTCTTATTGAGGAACACCCCGCCCGCTGGNGTAGGGCGCTCCTCTGCGGCTCCATCCATCAATTCACGCACATCTGTTTCGGCCGATTTTGCGAGCTTTGCCCCTTTGACCTGNCTGTCGAGATCCATCACGGCCAAGTCGATGTCAGCCTTGAGTTGCGCCACCTCTGCTTTAAGTTCCGGCACGCGAATATCGTCACCCTTTGTGAACCAACCAGCCTTGGTGTATCCGCCCTGGCGCGACCGTAACTCCTTCTGGATCTTGTTCATGTCGTCGGACATCTTCAAGATCCGTTTCAACTTTGGTGCCATCCCCGTTCCAGCGATCGCCTTGCTTGCGCGCGCTATGGTTTCGGTGCGCTTGATCGCCTTGCCTGGGGCGGTCTGCCCCCACTTCTCGACGAAGCCCTTTAGGTAGTTGACCATCGAATGCGGGTTTGGCCCCATGATCTGCATGAACGCAATGTCTCGCGCCATCGACGCAAAGTGGCCGGTTAGTGCTGAGTACGCATCCACATCACCCAGTTGCTCCATGTACTTGCGATAAGACGGGCCATCTTTGAACTTCAAAAACCGATGATCCATACGCTGCTTGAACAACGCACCTTTGCCCTGACCGCGATAGGATGGCGTTCTCTTGTTGCTCCAGCCTTCCGATACGATCGACTCCCATGCACCACCAAGCACATCACGTAATTCCTGATCGGTGAATGCCGTTCCACTGGAATCCACCATCTTGGTTCGATCAAGCAGCGGAAAAATAAACTCCACCCAAGGCTCTTGTTGCATGGCGCGGATGGCATCGCGGTTGTGCTTCTGCGGCAGGCCATAATCATCCATCTTTGGAATGTTGCCGCCTGCCGCGTTGAACAGTTGGCGGCCATCCTCGATCGTTTGAGTGACAGTAACGGCAAATCCTCTGGCCATCTGATTGCCGGTGTCGGCACCGTGCAGCTCGTCGATCAGATCCTCAAGGTTCTGCTTTGTGTCACCGAACCTGCGATGAAACTCACCTGTAAATCTGGCGCTCTCTGCAAACTCGTGCGTAAATTCAGCGAGCGGCGCTTGCCAGCGCATCAGCAACGCCTTCTTGCGACCCTCAACACTTGGAAACAATGCTTCGTTAAAATTCTCAAACGTGAACATCAAGCCCGCGCCTGGATCTTGTTGGCCGCGCGCGTTGAAGTGACCAAGTAGGCGCTTCTCCAAAGTCTGCCGCGCACGCTCCTGCAACTTGGTTGCACGTCGGCGCTGGCGTCCCTCGGCTGTCAACTCACCCATCAACGCATCACGCGCCGCACCCTTGGCCTGCAATGTCTCTTCCAGTTTGTCATAGCGGTTCTTGAGATTAACGCCCTCGTCAAAGGACATCTCCCCGTTCTGGACCGCCACGTCGATACAATCTTTAATGCTCATACCTTGCAGCTCTCTATCAATTCGCTGAGGTGGTCGAGCCGATCGGCCTGTTGAAGCGATCGCGCAAAACCCTCTCGCGTAAGATCCATGTTGCCATCATCGATATCGTCTTGCAGGCGATCCGGGTTTCTCGCGCCATTCAAGGCTTTGCCAATGTCATCTGGCCCATCAAATCCTCTGACTCGCAATTCTGAACCAATGTCATCCAGCAAATCGGTGCCACGGGCCAGCAATTCGCCGCCCGGTCCCTGAATGGTCTGACCTTCGCTGTGACGGCGTAGCATCAAAGCAACAGCATCTTGCTGCTTGGTCGCCTCGATCGCTTGGAACCCCTGAAACTCTGGTTCCTTTGNCGGGCCTTGACGCGCCCGCATGGCGGCGACAATTTCATCAAGCACGTCATCAAGGTCGTCACCAAGCGAAGCGCCCTTATTGCGCTCCAANGCCAATCTGGCGATGGTCTGGTTCATGGTTTCACCGGGTTGCTTGATGCCATCCAAGTCGGCCACTTGGTCAAGATCCTTGCGGTCGGTAATCATGCGCTCGGGCGTGTAATCCGATCGCTTGGCCAGTCGGTCAAAGCCTGCGGCCACATCCTCTATCGTCGGTATCTTCTCGGCTCCATCACCCTTGGCGCTATCACCTGTAGGCTTAACCTTCTCGCGCTTGAGTGCGCCAGTCGCTTCCGCCGTCTCCAGCAAGATTTGCCATTCGGTCGATCCATAAAGTCCCTGATCCTGCAATGCCCGCACAGTGTCAGCATTCCGGCGAGAAGGATCGAGGCCCGCAACCGCAAGTGCCTCAAGGTTGCTGTGGTGTATTGCCTGGGAACCGGTGGGCAGTGGTGTCAGTGTGTGGCGAATATCCAATATCTTGGCTTGTGCTGCCGCGATNCCCGCGTTGATACCGTCAGCGATCCCGGCTGGNGTGTTGCCCCGGCCAATCTCGTCTATCAGTTGGTCGATCTGTGCTTGTGCGGCCTCGCCATTTACATCGTCGAGTTTTGAGACGCTTGGATCTGTTGTCAGTAAATCCGTTTTGCCTTTGAGGTCGAAAGCGTCTTTCTCCCTGGCTATCACCTTGCGAGCATCAGCGATGCTTTCCGGGGCTTCCCTCTCGATCGCATCAAGCATCGATCTGTGTTGCGCTGGGTCATCGACCAACTCTCCGACCAGTGCTGCATGGCGTTGGTTGATGTCTCCACTTGCGACATCATCAAGCAGATCATCTGGCAAGCGNGATAGATCCCGGCCCATCTGAATGCGCTTGGATGTCGAGTCCTTCACACGGCTTTGAATAACCGGGTCATCTTTGAAGATCCGCGCCAGTCGCTCTGGTGTCGTGCTTTTGGTGTTGATCTCCTCAACCAGTGGCCGAATGCGCCCCTTGAGTGCATCAAGCGCCTTAATCTGCTCACTCACAGCATCCTTGAGGTCGTCGCGCGTTACCGTCTCTTTGTACGCGCGCCACGCCTCAACTGAGGCTTTCGCTTCTGGCATTGCGTCGAGGGCTTCACGCGCGCCGACATCGCCAACATCTGCGTCACCAATCAGCACTTGCCTGATCTGTCCAATGGACGGATTGACCGGATCTGGCGCGCGTGGCGCGGGCTCTGCATCATCGAGCACGGCCCTTATGCCTTGATCGTATGCTCTGGCGACCGCTGGCTCCGGAACATCAGTGAGGCGTGATGTTGTGGCAACTTCCTCATCGAACCGGGCGGCGGCGGCAGCAACCTTGACTTCTGGATCTTCCGGGTTGCCATAGCGCTTGATGAGTTCTTCGGCGGCATCTACATCGCCAGCCTTCACACGCTCAAACAAGCGCGCATCTTCGGCACTTTCCCAACCGCTGATATGGTTTCGCTCATTGAGAATTGGCAACCGGCCCATAGCTCGATTGCCGCCACGGATTAAGCCGCGTGCGCCAGCATCCAACGTGCCGCCGAACACGCCAGCCATAGCCACCTGCGCGAGCAAGTTCCCTGGATCAAGCCCAAGCTCTTTGCGGCGATTGGCAACAACGGTATATTGCTGCAAACCNTCAAGACCAGCATTCACCGCAGCGTTCTTGGCGGCAGCAATGGCCAAAGACTTATACCCAACACCAGCCGNACCAAACCCAAGGAAGGCGGTTGCAACGCCGATCGGATCTTGCCCGATTGCAGCGGCTCCACCTAGAAAGCTCGCAATGTGTTTACCGGCACCGGGTCCGTAGAGCTGCATTTCTTGCTGTGCGGCTTCCGCGTCACCACGACCAATCGCGATCTGCTCGGCCTCAAGGCTGCGGCGTGATCGAGCTGCGTCATATGCCGGATTCTTCTTGGCGAGTGCCGCCTCGCGTTCTTCAAACTCCTTCGCATAGGCTTCGCTGCCCAAGATCCAACGTGGGATGTTTTCAATCCCACCAACTCGATAAGGGTTACTCCAGCGCGGTTCACCACTGAACTTGTGCGCCAACTCTATGCGCCGGTCATAGGCTCGCTCTAATGCGGCTGTGGAGCTGTTGAAGTTAAACGATGTTGTCATTTCTCGATAGCTGGATGATAGAACACCGGCAAACGATCCAGACCCCGCACCCGGAAGATCCGCGCCGTCTTCGTCAGCATTGAACGGGCCAAGTACGCCCAATTGCTCGGGCGACTTGACCTTATTGCCTCTACTAACTGTGTCTGTCGGTCCAAAATCCATCGTTGGCCTCGTTAGTTGAAGAGGTGGTCATATCGTTGCTCAAGCTCTGGGCGAACGTCGTTGAAGTTATATATAAAATCACCGCCCTCGCCGTCGTCGTAGTATTCCGGCTGACCTTGTTTGTTGATAAAGCCAAGCCGGTATCGATTAGATCCAGCCGAAAACAAGATTGCCTCTTCGAATTGCTCTTGCGTGATTGCAATGCCGTCTTCAAAGGTTGGCACCGACGGCAGCATNTCGAGCGTGACCTTGTCGTGCAGGTAGTCAAACCGANTCGCCTTAACGCCCGGTGGTGCGACAACCGTATAGGTGCCGAACCAGCCGGTGCTCATGTTGGTTATGCCGCCGTACTGATTACCAGCGCCGTCCATCGTCATGCCGATCAGACCATGCGCTATTGCTGAGTATTTCTTACTATCAAAATCAATCGTCCCAGTACGACGCGCCCAACTCTCGTAGGCCGCATCAGTAAGTTGGCGATGTGTATCCGCGAACAATGGTTGAGTGTTGAACGTGTCGCCGGTTAGCTTGCCAATCTCTGCTTGGCCGTCCTTGG
>JGI24724J26744_10003070_pt1 | contig 10910 bp, 9 predicted proteins | sample Cruoilmetagenom7_FD_26744 | JGI IMG/M metagenome (IMG submission 26744)
GGAAGAATTTCTTTTGGACATTTAGCAACATCCGAATTGCTAATTACAAAATCAGCGGTTTTAATTTTCATTAGTTACAAATTTCGTTCATTTAGCCAACCTTCAAGAATTTTATTAAACTCATCAGGGTGTTCCATCATAGGTGCATGTCCACATTTATCAACCCAAAATAGGTTTGCATCAGGCATTAATTTTTCAAAATCTTCAGCAACTTCAGGAGGAGTAACAAGGTCGTTTTTTCCCCAAATTAAACAAGTCGGAGTATCCATTTCAGGTAAATCCTTCGCCATATTGTGTCTAATAGCACTTTTAGCAATTGCCAAAGTTTTTATCACTCTACTTCGGTCATTTACAGATGCGTAAATCTCATCAACAACCTCTTTTGTTGCAACCTCAGGATCGTAAAATACTTCTTGTGTTTTTTCTTTTATATATTCGTAATTACCTCTTTTTGGGTAAGTGTCTCCCATAGATTTTTCATATAAACCTGAGCTACCGGTTAAAACTAGTCCNGTAACATTTTTTAAGTTTAATTTTGTGAAATATAAAGCAATATGTCCGCCTAAAGAATTTCCTAAAAGGATGGCATTATCAATTTTTTTATATTTCATAAAATCTTTTAAAAATCTAGAAATGCTTTTAACATTTGTTTTTAAAAGAGGTAAAGTATATATAGGTAATTCAGGGATAATTACTTTGTATCCTTTTTTTGAGAAATGGTTTAGCACACCATCAAAATTACTTAAAGCGCCCATAAGTCCATGAAGTACAATAATAGGTTGNCCNTCTCCAGCTTCAAGATAACTAAACTTCCCTTCTGTTATAAGATTATTACTCATTAAATTTTGATTTTTATGCTTGCGACAAAGGTAAGTTTTTTTTCTAAAATACTACTTTTTTATAAATACAAGTAAATTAAGTTTTAACTGCTTGAAATTCAAAATTATAGTGGAAAATTTACTNCAAGTGTTAAAAGTTATCAACAAAGTGGGTAAAAGTGGATAATTGTGGGAAAAAATTTATATTTTTGGGTTAACTCAAACAAGCAATGATAAATTTAATTGGTACATATGAATGTAAAGCAGATGCTAAAGGAAGGCTAGCGCTTTCAGCTGCATTGAAGAAACAGCTTTCACCAATATTGCAAGATGGATTTGTATTGAAACGTTCTGTATTTCAGCCATGTCTTGAAATGTATCCGATGTCTGAGTGGAATATTTTAATGCAGAAAGTAAACAAGTTGAACAGGTTTGTTAAAAAGAATAATGACTTCATAAGAAGGTTTACTGCGGGTGTAAAAATTGTTGAATTAGACGCTTCAGGGAGATTATTAATACCAAAAGATTTACAATTGTTTGCAGGAATTACAAAAGATGTAGTGCTTTCTTCAGCAGTAAACATTATTGAAGTTTGGGATAAGGANAATTATGAAAAAGCGATTGATGATGCAGCAGTTGATTTTTCTGATTTAGCCGAGGAAGTTATGGGTAATGTAATAGATAGCGAAGATGGAATATCATAATCCGGTTTTATTAAAGGAAAGTATAGATGGTTTAAATATTAAACCAAACGGTGTATATGTTGATGTTACTTTTGGTGGTGGAGGTCATTCAAAAGAAATATTAAGCAGGTTAAATGAAGATGGAAAGTTGCTTGCTTTTGACCAAGATGAAGATGCAAAACGAAATATGATTGATGATGAGCGTTTTACGTTGATTCCGCAAAATTTTAGATTCATAAAAAGATACTTAAGATTTTATGGCGTAAAAAAAGTGGATGGTGTTTTGGCAGATTTAGGTGTCTCTTCACATCAGTTTGATGAAGCTGAAAGAGGTTTTTCAACACGGTTTGATGCGAATTTGGATATGAGAATGAATCAAGAAGGTGAGTTATCAGCATTTCAAGTAGTGAATTTTTATGATGAGGAGAAATTAAGTGATGTGTTATTTCAATATGGGGAATTACGAAATGCACGAGCAATAGCTAAAAAAATAGTTGAAACTAGAACAGAAAAAAAGATTAAAACCAGCTTTCAATTAAAAGAAGTGTTAAGTGAGTTTGTTCCAAAAGCAGTTGAACATAAAATATTAGCTCAGATATTTCAAGGAATTAGAATTGAAGTAAATCAGGAAATAGAAGTTTTAAAAGAGTTTTTATTACAAATACCTGAAATATTAAATAAAGAAGGAAGATTGAGTGTAATATCATATCATTCTTTAGAAGATAGATTGGTAAAACGTTTTATAAGAAATGGTTTGTTTGAAGGTGAGCCTGAAAAAGATTTTTATGGAAACATAACTGTTCCTATGAAAAAGGTTGGAAAATTGATAATTCCTTCATTTCAGGAAATTAAAGAAAACAACAGAGCAAGAAGTGCAAAACTAAGAATAGCAACATTAAAGTAATGTCTAAATTCAAAAGCAACATATATCAACTATTAAAAGGTGACTTTTTAGTAAATGAAGACTCGTTTAAAAATTGGCGTTTTATGTTGTTTATGGTAATGTTAATGATGATTATGATTGCTAGTTCGCATAGTTCAGATAAAAAAGTAATGGAAATTGCAAAGCTGAATAAAAAAGTAAAGCAATTAAGATCTGAGTTTGTAGATACTAGATCTATTTCAATGAGTTTGAAATTAGAATCAACAATAAAAAACAAGGTATTGGAATTGGAATTAAAACCAAGTGAAACGCCACCGCAAGTAATAAGAGTAACCCATAAAAAATAAATAAACTTTGACAACTACTAAAAAAAACATAATGAACAGATTGTATCTTGTGCTTGTGTTCATCACGCTATTTTTAGNAGTGATAGTAGTTAGACTTACCAATATTCAAATTACTGATGGTGAAAAGTATAGAAACTTATCTGAACAATTGACGTTAAGAAATGATACTATTTTTTCAAATAGAGGAAACGTTTTTTCAGCAGATGGTAGTTTGTTAGCAACATCAATGTCGCAATATGAGATTAGAATGGATGTTGTTACTGTTAATGCTGAAGTTTTTGAAAAAGAAATACGAAACTTAGCCAAAGAGTTATCAAAAATGTTGGGGAATTCNGTATTGGCTTGGGAAACTAAAATTAGGAAAGCTAGAAACACAAAAAACAGGTATTTATTTATAACAAGAAAGTTAGGTTATAACGATTATATGAAAATAAAATCGTTTCCAATCTTTAATTTAGGAATGTATAAAGGTGGTTTTATNGCTGAACAATCAACAGTTAGAGCACATCCGCTAGGTAAAGTTGCTGAAAGAACAATTGGTTATGATGACTATAGAGGAGCGCCAGGTATTGAAGGCGCATATAGAAGTCATTTAAAAGGGCAACATGGTTGGAGAATGAAGCAAAAAATTGCTCAAGGCCAATGGAAACCAATTAATGATAATAATGAAAAAGAGCCAATAGATGGTAAAGATATAGTTACAACTATTGATGTAAATATACAAGATATTGCGCATCACTCTTTATTAAGGCAGTTAGAAATCTATAATGCAGAACATGGATGTGTTGTGGTTATGGAAACTAAAACAGGTGAAATTAAAGCAATTTCAAATTTAGGTAGAAGTTCAATAGGTAAATATTACGAAAAAAGAAACTACGCTGTTTATGAATCTCATGAACCAGGTTCAGCTTTTAAAGTTATGTCTTTAGTTGCAGCTTTAGAATCGGGAAAAATAGATACAAGCACAGTTGTTGATACTGGTAAAGGAAAATATAGAATGTATGGTAGGTATATTAATGATTCCCATAGAGGTGGTTATGGTGAGATTTCTGCTGCTCGTGCGTTAGAAGTTTCGTCAAATATTGGTTTTGCAAGATTGATTGAGGAAAATTTTGGTAAAAAGCCAGAAGAATTCATTAATTCTTTAAAAAGAATGCATTTAAATAACCTAATAGGTTTAAAAATTAAAGGAGAAGGAAAACCTCAAATTCCATCACCGGGAGATGAAATATGGAGTAAAAACGCATTACCTTCAATTGCTTACGGTTATAATTTAAGATTAACACCGTTACAAACATTAACTTTTTACAATGCAATTGCAAATAACGGAGAAATGGTGAAGCCAAAGTTTGTGAAGGAAATTCGTTCTAGAGATAATAAGCTTGAGGTTTTTGATAAAGTTGTAATTGATTCTGAAATTTGTTCAAAAGAAACTATTAATAAAGTTCAAGAAGTTTTAAAAAATGTTGTTGTTCGTGGAACTGGTCAAAAATTGTACGATGAAAATTTCTCAATGGCCGGTAAAACAGGAACTGCAAGAACAGAATATGGAAACTACGAAGAATGGGTTAAAGATAAAAGGTACATTTCATCATTTACAGGTTATTTTCCAGCTGAAAACCCAAAATATTCATGCATTGTTGTAATTCATAAACCTGATTCAAAAACAGGTTTTTATGGAGCAGATGTTTCTGGTCCAGTTTTTAAAGATATTGCACATAAAATATATACTTCAAACCACATTATTCATAAAATAGATAATAACACACCAAATTTAACAGGTGTTAATAATAATTTCAAAAAATATTATGCAATCTCTAACAAGGAATTTAATTCAATTCCAAATGTAAAAGGAATGGCAGGGATGGATGCAATTTCTTTACTTGAAAATATTGGTTTGAAAGTAAATTATACAGGTAAAGGNAAAGTAAAAAATCANTCAATAAAAGCTGGTGAAAAATTAACAAAAGGCGCAACAATAGTTTTAAATCTCATATAATTGAAGTTAGTTAAAGACATATTATATAAAGTTAGTTTAGATGCAATTCTTGGTAGTACTGAGAAATTGGTAAACACTATTGTTTTTGATTCTAGAGAAGTGAAACAAGACACATTGTTTGTGGCTCAAAAAGGGTTAATTTTTGACGGACATCAATTTATTGAAAAAGCTATTAAGTTAGGAGCAACAGTTATTGTTTGTGAAAATTTACCTAAAGAAATACATCAAGATATTACATACATTAAAGTGGCTGATGCAAATAGTGCATTGGCAATTATTGCTTCAAATTTTTATGATAATCCATCATCAAAATTAAAATTAATTGGTATTACTGGTACAAACGGTAAAACTACTATTGCAACATTGTTATATAATTTATTTCAAAAAGCAGGTTATAAAACAGGTTTATTATCAACTGTAAAAATTATGGTTGATACAGTTCAGTATAACGCAACACACACAACACCAAATTCAGTATTAATTAATAAATATTTGAATGAAATGGTTGAATTAGGTGTTGATTATTGCTTTATGGAAGTGAGCTCTCACGGAATTCACCAAAAAAGNACTGAAGGATTGCAGTTTGAAGGTGGAGTTTTTACCAATTTAACACACGATCATTTAGACTATCATAAAACTTTTAAGGAATATAGAGATGTGAAAAAATTGTTTTTTGATTCGTTGCCAAAAACAGCTTTTGCATTGGTAAATGTTGATGATAAAAACGGTGCAATTATGCTTCAAAATACGGAAGCTAAAAAACAGTCATATGCTTTAAAAACAATGGCTGATTTTAAAGTTAAAATTTTAGAGAATCAATTTTCAGGATTGTTATTAACTATAAATAATAACGAAGTTTGGACAAAATTAATAGGCAGTTTTAACGCATACAATTTAGCAGCAGTTTTTGGAGTAGCAAATTTATTAGGTATAGATAAAACGGAAGCATTAATTTATATAAGTGAATTAGAAAGTGTGAGTGGAAGATTTCAACATTTTATTTCTGAAGGTGGCGTAACAGCTGTAGTTGATTATGCGCACACACCTGATGCATTAAAAAATGTGTTGGAAACTATTAATGATATTAGAACTGGAAATGAGCAAGTTATTACCGTTGTGGGATGCGGTGGAGATCGAGATAAAGCTAAACGACCTGTTATGGGGCGTTTAGCATCTCAATTAAGTACGCAAGCAATTTTTACTTCTGATAATCCAAGAAGTGAAAACCCACAAATAATTATTGAGGAAATTGAAGCAGGTGTTGAACCTCAAAATTTTAAAAAAACAATTTCAATTATAGATAGAGAACAGGCAATTAAAACAGCTATAAAATTTACAAAAAAAGGAGACATTATTTTAATAGCAGGGAAAGGACATGAAACCTATCAAGAAGTAAATGGGGAACGTTCACATTTTGATGATTACGAGAAAATAACAGAATTATTAATAGCCATAGAAAGTTAAGCAATGCTATATTATTTATTTGAATATTTAGAAAATCATTACAATTTATCAGGAGCTGGATTGTTTCAATACATCTCTTTTAGATCAGCATTGGCATTTATGATTTCGTTGCTTTTTTCAACAATTTACGGGAAACGAATAATTAATTATTTACAGCAAAAACAAGTTGGAGAATCTGTAAGAGATTTAGGCTTAGAAGGTCAAGTAGAAAAAGCAGGAACACCTACAATGGGTGGTATTATCATTATTTTGGCAACGTTAATTCCTGTATTATTATTTGCTAAAATTGACAATATTTACATTGTGTTATTAGTGATTACTACATTGTGGATGGGTGCAATTGGTTTTATTGATGATTATATTAAAATCTTCAAAAAAGATAAAGAAGGTTTAAAGGGAAGATTCAAAATTTTAGGTCAGGTTACTTTGGGAGTTTTTGTTGGAGCAATGCTTTATTTTCATCCAAGTGTTACAATGAAAGAAAAATTACCTGTAAAATATCAATATGTTTCAGAGAAAGGCGCACCAGTTTTATTTGCTGATGCAAAAAAATCTACAAAAACTACCATTCCATTCGTAAAAAATAATGAGTTTGAATATGCAGATATATTAAGTTTTTTAGGAAATGGATTTAAAGAATATGCTTGGTTAATTTTTATTCCAATTGTAATTTTTATAATAACAGCGGTTTCAAATGGAGCAAATTTAACCGATGGAATTGATGGTTTAGCAGCAGGTTCATCGGCAATTATTGTACTTACTTTAGGTATTTTCTCATGGGTTTCAGGTAACATAATTTTTGCCAATTATTTGGATGTAATGTATATCCCAAATTCTGGTGAAATGACCATATTTATTGCTGCTTTTGTTGGCGCATTGATAGGTTTTTTATGGTACAATACCTATCCGGCTCAAGTTTTTATGGGTGATACAGGAAGTTTAACTATTGGAGGTATAATTGCAGTTTTAGCAATTGCGGTTCGTAAAGAATTATTAATACCTGTATTGGCTGGAATTTTTCTAGTAGAAAATTTATCAGTGATACTTCAAGTAGGTTTTTTTAAATATACCAAGAAAAAATACGGAGAAGGAAGACGCATATTTAAAATGTCACCATTACATCATCATTACCAAAAATCTGGATATCATGAGAGTAAAATAGTAACACGTTTTTGGATTATAGGTATTTTATTGGCAGTGTTTACAATAGTAACTTTAAAGTTACGATAAATGAAAAAGTTAGTGATTCTTGGAGCAGGTGAAAGTGGCATTGGAACTGCTATTTTGGGAAAGCAAAAAGGGTACAATGTTTTTGTTTCTGATAAAGGAATAATTGCAGAAAAATATAAAAAAGTTCTTTTAAATAATAACATTTCTTTTGAAGAAGGAAATCATACTGAAGCTAAAATTTTTGATGCTGATTTGGTAATGAAAAGTCCAGGAATTCCTGACACTGTTTCATTAGTAACAACATTAAAAAAAAAGGGTATTTCTGTAATTTCTGAAATTGAGTTTGCTTCAAAATATACAAATGGAGTTATTGTTGGGATAACCGGTTCAAATGGGAAAACCACTACAACAATGCTTCTAAATCATGTTTTGGAGAAAGAAAATTTCAATGTGAGTATGGGAGGAAATATTGGAGACAGTTTTGCACAACAAGTAGCTGAAAAAAAATCAGATATTCATGTGTTAGAGCTAAGCAGTTTTCAATTAGATGGAATTGAAAATTTTGCACCTCATATAGCAATAATTACAAATATAACACCTGATCATTTAGATAGGTATAATTATAAATTTGAAAACTATATCAATTCTAAATTTAGAATTATAGAAAATCAAACAGAAAATGATTTTTTGATTTATGATTTTGATGATGAGGTAATTTCTAATTGGCTTAAAAATAACAAAGTAAAAGCAACCTTATTACCTTTTTCAATAAAAAGTGAATTAAAACAAGGAGTGTATTTAAAAAACAAACAACTAGTAATAAATTATAAAAAAGAAGATAAAATAATGGGTATTTCAACCTTAGCATTAAAAGGAAAGCACAACACAAAAAACGCAATGGCTACTGCTATGGCAGCTTCATTGTTAAAAGTTAGAAAAGAAACNATAAGAGAAAGTTTAGAAGATTTTGAAGGNGCTGAACATNGANTGGAGTCTGTGCTNAAAATAAACGGAGTACAATATATCAACGATTCTAAAGCAACGAATGTTAATGCTACATTTTACGCATTAGATTGTATGCAATCTCCAACAGTTTGGATTGTTGGTGGAGTTGATAAAGGAAACGATTATTTAGATTTAATGCCTTTGGTAAGAGAAAAAGTGAAAGCAATTATTTGTTTGGGTATTGATAATCAAAAAATAGTGCAAACTTTTTATAATGTTGTTGATTTAGTTGTGGAGACAGCTGGAGCAGAGGAAGCCGTAAAAGTTGCATACAAAATTGCAGAAAAAGGAGATGCGGTGTTATTGTCACCAGCCTGTGCAAGTTTTGATTTGTTTGAAAATTATGAAGACAGAGGTAATAAATTTAAACAAGCCGTTAAAGAGTTATAATAATAATTAAAAATATACATGAAAAGTATTTTTAAAAATTTAGAAGGAGATAGGGCAATTTGGAGGGTTGTAGGCTTTTTAGCTGTTCTATCATTTTTACCTGTTTATAGCGCAAGTACAAACTTGGTGTATGTTGTAAATAATGGGACTACTACTTTTCATTTATTAAAACATGCTTTTTTACTGTCTTGTGGATTTTTAATTATTTATGCTGTTCATAAAATGCCGCTGAGTTATTTTAGAAGAGGAGCAGTTTTAATGATTCCGTTTGTGATAATANTACTTGCTTACACAATAACACAAGGAACCACTATTGGAGGTGCAAATGCTAGTCGTTGGATTCAAATACCAATTATAGGCATTAGTTTTCAAACATCTATATTGGCAAGCTTGGTTTTAATGATGTATGTATCACATTATTTAGCAAGTAATAAGGATAAAGAAGTAACTTTTAAAAAAACAGCATTGTATTTGTGGCTTCCTGTAAGTGCAGTTTTAATTTTAATATTACCAGCAAATTTTTCAACAACAGCCATTGTTTTTTGTATGGTATTATTACTAGCTTTTATAGGAGGTTATCCTTTAAAATATATTTTATCCGTTGTGGGAATGGGTATTCTGGGGTTAACTCTATTTGTGCTTGTTGCAAAAGCATTTCCTGATGCAATATCAAATAGAGTTGATACTTGGATTAGTAGAGTTGAGAATTTTTCAGATAAAAATGCTGAAGAGGGATATCAAGTTGAAAAAGCAAAAATTGCAATTGCTAGTGTTGGTTTAATAGGAAGAGGTCCAGGAAAAAGTGTTCAGAAAAATTTTTTACCACAATCTTCATCCGATTTTATTTTTGCAATTATAATTGAAGAATATGGTTTATTTGGCGCAATAGTTTTAATACTCTCTTATTTTTTTCTGTTATTTAGAATTGTAATGGCAGCCAAAAAAGCAACGAGCATTTTTGCAACATTATTAGTAATTGGAGTTGGTTTACCAATCATATTTCAAGCTATGATAAATATGGCGGTAGCTGTTAATTTATTTCCAGTAACTGGCCAAACATTGCCTTTAATAAGTAGTGGAGGAACATCTATTTGGATGACATGTATTGCTGTTGGAATTATTTTAAGCGTATCAGCCAATAAAGAAGAAAAAGAAACTGAAGAAAACCCATTAGATATTTTACATGAAGCAATCGATTAATGTCATATTNAGTGGAGGTGGCACAGGCGGACATATTTATCCGGCTGTTTCTATAGCAAATGAGCTTAAAGGGAAATATCCTGAAGCTAATTTTTTGTTTGTAGGTGCTAAAGATAGAATGGAGATGGAAAAAGTTCCACAGGCAGGTTACGAAATTAAAGGATTGTGGATTTCAGGAATTCAAAGAAGTTTGTCATTAAAAAATTTAGNATTTCCATTGAAGCTTATTAGTAGTTTGTGGAATGCTTATAAAATTATTGAAAAATTTAAACCAACAATAGTAATTGGTACTGGTGGTTTTGCAAGTGGGCCAACGTTATTTATGGCAAATAGAAAAGGCNTAAAAACAGTTATTCAAGAGCAAAATTCGTATCCAGGAATTACCAATANATTATTGAGCAAAAAGGCTGATAAAATTTGTGTTGCTTATGATGGTTTGGAGCGTTTTTTTCCTTCTGAAAAAATTATAAAAACTGGTAATCCAGTTCGTCAAGATTTGTTGAAGGTTGAAGGGAAAAGAGAAGAAGCTCAGAAGTATTTTAATTTAAACTTAGATAAAAAGACACTGGTAATTATTGGTGGAAGTTTAGGAGCAAGAGCNGTAAATAATTTAATAGAAAAACACATTCATTGGTTAGTAAAAAANAAAGTACAAGTAATTTGGCAAACAGGGAAGTTGTATTATGATGAATTCAAAAAATATGATGAATTAGAAGGGGTACAAACCTATGCTTTTTTGAATAAAATGGAGTTGGCTTATGCAGCCGCAGATATTTTAATTAGTAGAGCAGGAGCAAGTTCAATTTCAGAATTATGTATTGTTGGTAAGCCCGTGATATTTATTCCTTCGCCTAATGTTGCTGAAGATCATCAAACTAAAAATGCATTAGCAGTTGTAAACAAAAATGCTGCTTTGTTACTAAAAGAATCTGAATTAGAGATGTTTCAAAA
>JGI24724J26744_10003071_pt1 | contig 10909 bp, 10 predicted proteins | sample Cruoilmetagenom7_FD_26744 | JGI IMG/M metagenome (IMG submission 26744)
GCGCGGGGTGGTCATACTGGATGGGCGCGCACCAAACGCCTGTTTGCTCGAACTTTACACAGACCACGGGGCGGGCAGCCTGATACGCGCAAAGTAACCCGCAGAAAACCCTGACAAAAACGTGCAATCCCCGCGTTTTCGCTCGTATCAACCAAAAGGATGGCTGGCTTATGGAAAATGAAACATACCTCCGTCTGGGCATTTTTATCGGCCTGTTTTTGGTGCTTGCCACGGTCGAGACCATCCTCCCGCGGCGTATTCGCTCCGAAACCCGCCAACGACGCTGGGTCACCAACTGGGCACTGATCATCATTGATTCCGTGGCCCTGCGCGCCATGGCCTACGTCGTACCGTTTGTGTTGCCGTTATTGGCTGTTGGGGCCGCATATGATGCCCAGCGGCTGGGCTGGGGGGTTTTCAACCATGTTGGCTGGCCCACAGGGTTGGAAATTCTGCTGACGGTGCTGTTTTTGGACTTTGCCATCTGGCTGCAACATCTGATCACCCATAAAATCCCGATCCTGTGGCGTCTGCACCGCGTGCATCACGCTGACCGCGACATTGATGTGACCACCGCCATCCGGTTTCATCCCGTCGAAATTGCCCTGTCGATGTTGCTAAAAATCGGACTGGTCTATCTGCTTGGCCCCGCAGGGTTCGCCGTGATCCTGTTTGAGATCATCCTGAACAGCACTGCCATGTTCAACCACGCCAACATCAAACTGCCGCTGCGGCTGGACAGCATCCTGCGGCTGGTGCTGGTCACGCCAGATATGCACCGCGTGCATCATTCCGACATCCGCACGGAACATGACAGCAACTACGGATTTTCCCTGTCCATTTGGGACCGGATATTTGGCACCTATATTGCCCAGCCTAAGGGCGGACATGATGACATGACCATCGGGCTGCAATGGCAAGATGACCGCCCTTCGAACCTTGCATGGATCCTCGCACTGCCTTTCTTTCGTAAATGAGCTATCAGGCCCTGCAATCCGCATTAAACGCGCTGCATCTGGATATTTTCGGGGCGCTACATCCGGCCGCCGATGACACCACACCGGAGGGCACCGAAACCTTGCTGCTGCTTGGCCCGCATGAGCCGGGATTTTGGCCGAACTTCACCGCCTCACCTGAATACCATGATGGGGCTGCTGACCCGCTGGATCGCTGGTCAAAACGCGTGGTCACTCCGTGGGCCGAACAGCAGAATGCGGTGCCCTTGTTCCCGTCAGACGGCCCGCCCTACCCGTCCTTTATCCGGTGGGCAAAACACAGTCGGCGGGCGTGGGTCTCGCCGGTTGGCCTGTTGGTCCATGACGTGGCCGGATTGTTCGTATCTTTTCGGGCGGCGGTTGCGCTGCCGGTGCATATTAACCTTCCGGTGACAGGCCCGTTCCCCTGCACCGCCTGTGATAAACCCTGCCAAACTGCATGCCCCGTTGGTGCCATGGCGGGCAACTATGATGTGGCGGGCTGCAAATCTCACTTGGATACCCCCGCTGGTAAAACCTGCATGGAAACAGGCTGTTTAGTCCGAAAAGCTTGCCCTGCAGGGGCGTATTATGGCAGATTACCCCAACAATCCGCATTTCATATGGCAGCCTTTAATCCCGATGACCCTACGTTTGATCCTGACACGCCACGCTAAATCCAGCTGGGACAACCCGACTTTGGATGACCATGACCGTGCCTTGAATACGCGCGGTCATAACGCCTCTAGGGCGATTGGTAAGTGGTTGGAGAAAAACAATTATTGTCCCCAAGCCGTTTATTCGTCAACCGCGCGGCGCACCTCCGAAACATGGGCACATATCGCCAAAAACTGCCATCGCGCCAATGATGTGCAATTCACATCGGCCCTGTATCTGGCCTCGCCAGACCGGATGTTCACCATTTTACAAGGCAGTCGACACGATTCAGTGATGCTGTTGGGGCACAATCCGGGAACTGCAATGCTGGCCACCGCTTTGGTAGAAACCCCGCCTATCCATCCGAAATTTGACCAATACCCATCGGCCGCCACCACGGTGATCGATTTCGAGGCCGAGAGCTGGGCCGATGTCGCCCCCCACACCGGCCATGTCGAGGCCTTCGTCGTGCCGCGCGATTTGCTCTAGTGATCCACGAAATCAAAGGGACCACGGTTGTCATTCACCTGAATGCTGTGCGTGATTAAGCGCCCCTCGGGGACCCAGTGATGCAACAGGTAAGCCGGATCAGACAGCAAAAATTTTGACGGGCTGGACTGGCTTAGATCCAGATTTAGTTGCATCCCCATGCTGGGTGCCGTGGTGACAACCGTGCCGCACCAACGCGCGTGGGTCAGCAGGTGGATATGACCACACAGGATGCGCTCAATATTAGGGTATCCTGATACGATTTCGCCCAGAACATCTGCGCCCTTGAACCCATCCAGATCAGATTCGGGCACACCGCATTCCATCGGCGGGTGATGCAGAAAAATGACCGTCGGCTGTGTGCCCCCCTTCGCAAGGGCCTTGCGCAGCCACGCGGCACGGATATCGCATATCTCCCCGCCACTTTCGCCAGCATTCAGACTGTCCAGCGCAATGATCCGAATGGTTCCGCCCTCAACCACATAGTTGATAAATCCATCTGCCCGCGTCGGGCACGCAGTGCCGCCAAACACATCCCACAGAACATCACGGTCGTCATGATTGCCCGGAACCAGATAATAGGGGCAGTCCAGTGCCGCCAGAATATCGGCTGCGCGCCGCGTCTCGTCATGGCGCGCATCGTTAGCCACATCCCCCGATAGCAGCACCAGATCAGGCATAATCGTCAGGTTGTTGATATTCTGGATACAGCGCGCCAAATTTTCGGCCATCGGCGCAATGCCATAGGTTTTCTGATCCGGCCCCGCAATATGCGTATCACTGATTTGCGCAATTAACATGTCGTACCTTTGGGCTGATGGGGCCACCATTACAGCGGCCCCCTATCCTATTCACTGTCTCAATCGCCCAGGTTTGTCGGCGCAAACACGCCCCCGAATGCTCCGCTCCCGCTTGGCTTGACGACATCATCCGCTCCGGCATCCGGTGTGCCAAAAATATCCGGCCCTTGGCGGGCTTCGGATTGATCCTTGATCAAACGCTGCTGGCGCAATTCGTCGATGCGTTTCTGGATTTCGATCTGCTTTGCTTCGCGCACCTGAATTTTACACTCTTGCGGATCATGGCTCTGGGCAGTTCCAATCATCACGATCGCAACTATCGCCAAGGCGACAAAGCCAAATGCAGCCGGATTGCCGCGCAAAAACCCCGGTAGCATATTGCCGGACTTTACAACGGCTCTGCCTTCCCTGATCGCTTCTTTGCGCGCTTTGTTGCGGCTTAGGGCTTCAACGGCCAAAGCCCCGAAAATGGTTATTACTATGATAATAAACGCAAGGGACGAAATGGACGGGTTGATCCCGTAACGCACCTTTTGCGCCAACTCTATCGTCAAGGTTGGGTAATTCCCGAAGGTGAACGTGGTGGTGTTGTAGTTCTCAAAGCTTGCCAAAAATGCAAGCACCGCGGCGCTTGCAATTGCAGGGCGCATAAACGGCAGCAGGATTTTGCGAAAGGCCTGCGTGTGGGTCGCCCCAAGATCAAGCGCTGCCTCGGTCAGGCCGGGGTCGAACCGCTGTAGGCGGGCGACGAACACCAACATACAATAGGAGGCGATGAACGTCGACTGGCCCAAAATGGTTAGCAACAGCCCGTTGTGGAAAAACGCCTCGGTTGAGGGGCCAAACATCCGGCCAACCTTGTCCCAGAACACCACTGTCGAAATCCCCAACACCACTCCGGGGACAAGGATCGGCGCGATGATCAGCGTGTAATAGGTTGTGCGCAGCTTTGGCCAAACCTGTGTCAGCACCAATGACGCCGCAAGGCCCATCGACACCGACAAAATGACCGTGCCTAAGCCAATTTTCAGGCTGTTCACGATGCTGCCCAGAATGCGTTCATCATTATAAAGGACCGTGAACCATTCAAATGTGAAACAGGCCCATGGCGATACCGACGGGAAGCCCGAGGAATTGAACGCCGTAAGGCTCATCACCAAAAGTGGCCCCAACAGATAGCTGAAGAAGATGATCAGATAGGCACCCAGCGCAAAGCGGGAGAGTAATTTACTGCTCATTTGCCGATGTCCCCCATGTTAACCTTGAAGACTCGCATCAGGGTCAGAACAATCAGGATGGTCGACACCAGCAGAACCATCGCGTAGGCGGCCCCCTGCTGCCAGTTTAGTGAATCGTTAAACCATTGGTAAACCAGTTGCGTAAACCACAGGCTGCTTGGTCCGCCCAATACCTGTGGCGCCGCCAAGGCACCAGCAGACAACATGAACACCATCGTTGCCCCCGAAGCGATACCCGGCTTGGCGTGTGGAATAACGATGCGCCGGTGAATGCGCGCCCAAGAGGCCCCCATATCGCGGGCCGCCTCGATCTGGTTGCGATCAAGGCTTTCGATTACATTATACATCGGGAACAGCATCAGCAGGATATAGGCATACCCAAGACCGGCATAGAGCGCGATATCTTGACGGATGAAATCAATCGGCTCGCTGGTCAGATGCATCAGCATCAGCACTTCGTTAATCAACCCGCTATCGCCGAAAATGATTTTCAAGGCAAACGCCCGCAGAATTTCGTTGATCCAGTACGGGATGATCAGAAGCACAACCAGCAATCGCACAAATCCTGATCCTTTGGACTGCCCTAAATAATAGGCCAGCGGATAACACATCAGGATATTGGCAATCGTTACCAGTATCGCGGCGATTATCGTGCGCACGAACACCATCAGATCAACGGTGTTATAGGTGCCCTCGGAGCCTTCTGCGCCGTACAATAAGTGTTTGTAATTATGCAGCGTGTAGACATCCTTTGGCCCACCCAACTCGGCGGGCGGCAGGTTATACCGGAACGAATAATCCAGCATCGAAAGCTGGGGCAGAATGACCAGAATAACCACCCAGAACCCAACCAACCCGATCAATAGGCTGCCCATCAACAGGCCGTTGTTCCTAAAGAACTCGGAGAAAATCATTTGCTTTTTCATGTCGCGCCCCTATTCCGACGCCAGTTCGCCAGCAGGCATAACCACGGCATTGCTCGCATCGTAATGCAGGGACAGGTTCTCGCCTCTGGCGGAAATATGGTCTTGTCCAAGGTTGGGCACGGACATTTTTATTGATTTACCACCATCCCCCTCAAGGAACACACTGAACGAATTTCCCTCGAATTCTTCGTTTATCACATTGGCCGAAATAGTGGATTTTTGTTCGGGATTTGCCCCTCCCAACTCCAACGCTTCGGGGCGGATGAACATCATCGCGTCATCACCAATGCCCAGTTTGCCCACTTGGGTCGGGGTGATCTGGGCCAGCAAATCGCCTGAGCGGTTGGTGCTGATCAGCGCCTCATTGCCATTGACAGATTTGATTTTGCCACGGAACACGTTGTTTTCACCGACAAAAGACGCCACAAACGGGGTAGAGGGGTGATCGTAAATATTGTGACCCGTGTCGATCTGGTCGATCACGCCGGCCTTCATCACCGCCACATTGTCCGACATGGTCAGGGCTTCACCTTGGTCGTGGGTGATGTAGATGAATGTAATGCCAACCCGTTGCTGGATTTCACGCAGCTCGGTGCGCATATGTTGGCGCAGTTTCAAATCCAGCGCCGAAAGCGGCTCATCCAGCAACAAAACATCCGGATTCGCACATAGTGCCCGCGCGATTGCCACCCGCTGTTTCTGGCCCCCCGACAGCTCGCTTGGCAGCTTGTCACCCTGCCCGTCCAGCGCGATCATGTCCAGNAACTCGTCCGCCCGCTTGCGCCGCTCNCCAGCACTGGCACCCGTGACCTCCATGGAAAAGGCGATGTTTTCCCAGACCTTCATCAGCGGAAACAGCGCCAGATTTTGGAAAATCAGCGCGGTGGGGCGTTTGTTTGGGCCGATGCCCGACATATCATTGCCACCAATCAGAACCCGTCCGTCGCTTGGCTCCAGAAATCCNGAAACAGCACGNAAAATCGTGGTTTTCCCGCAGCCTGATGGGCCGAGGAACGAGAAAAAATCNCCCCCGTTGATGCTCACATTTGCCTCTCTTACAGCGACAAAATCTCCGAANTTNATCCAGACATTCTCCAGATCAACCGCAACACCAGAACTCATGTGATATTCCCTATTGTTTATAAAAGCGCCTCTTGCGGGNACTTGGGTTGGGCGCATCCGCCCGAAAAATGTCCGGCCGCAAGGGTAGCGGCCGGACAAATTATTGCATCGCTTAAGAGCTTTGGAACTTGTTCACATACTCTGTGCGAATGTCGGCATACCAAGGTGCCTCGGCGGGCCAAGCATTCAGATTGGCAAGCGCGTCACCCGGATAGGCTTCGGCAAAGTTTTTGGCGTAATTTTCGCCAGCATTTGTATCCGCTGTCAGGATCGGCGAGTTGTAGCCGTGTTGGTCAATCGCCACGCCCGCATTCATCGGATCGTAAGCAAATTTGATCAGCTCGTATACTTGGTCGATGTTTTTGGCACCTTTGGGCATTGCCAANCCGTCAACCCATGCCATCGCACCTTCGGCCGGNGCTTGGTATGTNACTGGTTCGCCAGCAGTTTTCAACGCCAGCGGTGGGCCATCCCAAGTTTGACCAACAATAACACCATCGTTCAACAGGCCATTTTTCTGGCTGTCGGCGTCATTCCAGATCAGTTTCAGATTGGATTTACGTGCAATGCACCACTCGGTAATCATCGCCCAAGTTTTGCGCATGTTCTCTTCAGATTCATACGCCGCCCAAACCGAGCCAGGATCCATGTCGCCAGAGGNTTCCATGTACAGACCTGCACATAGCATACCGGAGTGCGCACGGATCATGGTTTTACCAGCATTTTCCTCGGACCAGATTTCACCGTAGGATGGCACGCCGGAAGCATCTTTCGGTGTAAACTTGTCTACACGCCACGCCATGCCTTCTGTGCCCCAGATATGCGGGATCCATGTGTTGCCTGCACCGCCAAAGTCCCATGCGTCCGGGCCGATTTTGGCCATCGCAGGGTTGGCAGCTTCGATGTTGATGCGGCTCATATCAAAAGGCTGCAACAGTTCCAGNGGGCCCCATTGCAAGGACCGGTTGTTGGTTGGGCCGATCAAATCAGCGCCGGCCCCGTTCGAGGCTTTCATTTTGTTGATCAGCTCCTCGTTGGAACCGATACCGACGTAGTTCACTTTAATGCCGGTTTCGGCAGTGAATTTCGCCAGCATATCCTCGGGCCAGTAATCGGACCAATCCATAAGTGTCATTTCACCNGATGAGGCCAATGCCTTGGATACCAGCGCAGGTGTGGCCAGCGCCGCAGCGCCGACAGCCGTACCTGATTTCAGGAATGAACGGCGGTTAAAAGTCGAGTTGGATTTCGTCATGTAGCTTCTCCCTCCCGGAGAATTTCGGGCCCATTTTCATGCGGCACCTCGGTTAACAAACTTACNCACCATTTGCTTTATGGACTTCTCGTCTCATTTTTATGACGGCGCGACGGCAAAAGGCAAAAACGTCGCGCTAAACAAAAGTAGTTTAGCAATAATGTGTTCCTCGTATATGTCCAGATTAATTCCGCAGTATATCCAGTTTGTCGATAAGGCTTTTCCGCGCGCGTATACCAAGCGCCTATATCNGTCCTTTAAAATCCCTTTTCATGGCCCAATTGTCTAATAGTCTTTAATAGCTTGGGATATTCGCCGGACCCCTTCGGGTATCCTGTCCGACGAGATTGACGAATAGGCCAGCCTGAAAAAATTCCTGGGGGCGTCTTCTCCGGCAAAAAATGGGTTTCCTGCTTCGATCAAAACCCCGTTATCAACCAATCTGTGGCGCAAAACCTCGGTATCGATTCCTGTCGGTGCTTCCACCCAGAATCCGGACCCGCCAAAATTAGCGCTGCCTGCCACTTTCATTTCTGTCTCTGCCAGTGCCTCTGCCGTCACCTGACGACGTTTGTGATATACCGTGCGCATCTTCTTGATCATCGCATCATAATGCCCAAGCCCCAAAAAATACGCTGTCGTGCGCTGCATGTATCCGGGGGGGTGACGCAGGCTGGCAAGACGCAATGCGCGTGCTTGCCTGATGAACGGTTCAGCCCCCACCAGATACCCTAACCGCAAGCCCGGAAACAGAGACTTGGAAAAACTGCCGACGTAAATGACACGCCCGTCTTTATCCAACGATTTTAGCGCAGGAGACGGCGCTTTGATAAAGCTCATCTCGAATTCATAGTCATCTTCAACGATCAGGAAATTCCGTTCCTTGGCCAACCGCAGTAACTCGTGCCGACGCGACATTGGCATCGTCACCGTCGTGGGGCATTGGTGACTGGGCGTGANAAACAGCGCGTCAAATTCNTTGGGCAGCATGTTTGGAGGCAACCCGTTTTCGTCGATGTTCACAGGATATTGCCTGCACCCCGTGTGGCGCAAAATTTCATTGATGCCGTGATATCCTGGGTTTTCAAAGGCTGCCGAGCGATCGCCGTTCAGCAAAATTTGCGCCGCCATCCACAGTGCATTCTGCGCACCGACCGTCACCAGAACCTGTTCCGGACGGGCCAGAATTCCGCGGCGGGGCAAGGTGTGGCGCACGATGAAATTGATTAACTCGGGGTCGTCCTGTTCGGCATAATCCGATGTCAGGCTGTCAAATTCTTTCTTACCCAACGCCTGCATCGCGCACAATCGCCAGCTCGCTTGATTGAATAAATTGGGGTCCGGTTGGCCATACATGAAAGGGTAAGGGTAACTGCGCCAATTGTAGTTTTTCTTGACTGTTTTACCACCAGCAAAATTTCGCTGGATAGCGCTGTCCCAATCCACCGTGTCCTTTTCCATTTCACCACTGATCGGCGGCAGTGGCACCATNGGGGCGGTCTCGGACACAAAATAGCCGGATCGATTGGCCGAAGTGATGTAATCATCCGCGACCAGTTCATGGTAGGCCAGTGTCACCGTGATCCGCGAAATACCCAGATGTTCAGCCAGTTTTCGCGACGATGGTAACTTCTCTCCAACCTGCAAACGCCCCGCCAGAATAGCCGAGGCCACGATCTGCTGAATCTGGCTTTGCAGACTGCCTTGAAAATTGGGATCAAGGAAAAATGTGTCTTCGACTAACGGCATAGCGTCCTGATCTGGATATACATTGTGTGTAAAACTGGCCCTATGGAATTCACATCCCAGCCCTAATGTCAAATTAGAATTCGGCCGCAAAGCGCGCCAAACCCCATCATAATTTGCAAAGGAAATGCATCATGGCTTTTGACGTGAAAACAAATTCGCTCGAACAATACTGGCTGCCGTTCACTGACAACAAGGGCTTCAAAGAAGACCCGCGCATCATCACCAAAGCCAGTGGCGTCTACATGACCGACCACAAGGGCGGCACGGTGATTGACGGCTCTTCCGGCCTGTTTTGCAGCCCTGCCGGGCATTGCCATCCAAAGATCATCGAATCCGTGCATCAGGTGATGCAAGAGATGACCTATGTTGCGCCGTTCGGGTCGGCCCACCCGCTGTCGTTCGCTTTGGCCGAACAGGTTTCACGGCTGTTGCCCGAGGAATTCAACCATGTGTTTTTCGTCAATTCCGGCTCGGAGGCGATTGATACAGCCCTAAAAATGGTCATGGCCTATCATTCGGCGCTGGGTCAAAACCGCTCTCGCTTTATCTCGCGCGAACGGGCCTATCACGGTGTGAACATCGGCGGCGTGTCATTGGCGGGTCTTGTGAATAATCGCAAAACCTTTCAGTCTGTAATGCCCAACATCGCCATGATGCGCCACACGTGGGACGCGGATGAATTGATGGTGCGGGGTCAGCCAACCCGCGGGGTTGAATTGGCGGAAGATCTGCAACGCATGTGCGACACTTATGGAGGCGAAACCATTGCCGCTTGTTTTGTGGAGCCAGTTGCGGGCTCCACCGGCATCCTTGCCCCGCCCGTTGGATACCTTGAGCGGCTGCGCGAAATCTGTGATGAAAACGGAATTCTGCTGGTGTTTGACGAAGTGATCACTGGCTTTGGCCGCATTGGCGGCACCTTTGCTGCGGATGCGTTTGGTGTCACACCCGACATCATGACGATGGCCAAGGCGCTGACCAACGGGGCGATCCCGATGGGCGCTGTCGCGACCTCGGACCACGTGCATGATGTGATCTCGGACAAGGCCGCACCTGGCGCAATCGAGTTTTTCCACGGCTACACCTATTCGGGCCACCCTGCGGCCTGTGCGGCCGGTCTGGCGGCGTTGTCGATTTACGAGGACGAGGGGCTGTATGGNCGCGCGGCTGAAATGTCGCCCTATTTCTTGNACTCGGTTTTCCAGCTCAAGGATCATCCGATGGTCAAAGACATCCGCGGCATCGGTATGGCGGCCGGGGTCGAGCTGATCGACAAAGGCGGCCAAGCACAGATCGATCTGTTCTGGAACGGGATGCATGTGAAATTCACCGGCAACACCGGCATTCTGTCACCGATGTTCATTTCCGAGAAATCCCATATCGACGAGATGATGGAAAAGCTGAAAAAGACACTGGATGGGCTGAAATAGCAGCCCGACACGGGTCATATGGTTTTCATATCGTCGAAAACACGAAAAAGCCCCGCGCATTTTGCACGGGGCTTTTTCAATTTTGGCNCGGGTTTTTAGTGACCNAANATTTGGCTCAGGAACAATTGCGTCCGCTCAGATTTCGGATTGTTAAAGAACTCTTCCGGCTCGTTTTGCTCAACGATCTGGCCTTGGTCCATAAAGATCACGCGGTTCGCCACCTGACGGGCAAAACCCATCTCGTGGGTCACACAAATCATCGTCATGCC
>JGI24724J26744_10003072_pt1 | contig 10905 bp, 6 predicted proteins | sample Cruoilmetagenom7_FD_26744 | JGI IMG/M metagenome (IMG submission 26744)
CGCTGGCCTTTATAGCCAAAACAGATAAATTGTTTCCATCCCAGGCGATAGGCGGCATTCATCAGGCGGGTGTCACAGTCATCTCCTTCAGGCTGAAATTCTCTGGCATTAATTACAAGGGTTGACTCCTTGTCCTTTGGAGGTCTTAGCGTTTCCCTGGACGAAAAATCGATATAGGCATAAAGACTGTCCTTATGTTCATCAAGCCTGGGACAGGAAATGAAAATCTCAGACAAACTGTCCCCTACCATTTGTATAATAGAGCTGCGTTTCTTGTCTCTGATAGGAAAAATACGGTCATTAATGAAGGTCAGGATTTCAATGATTTTGGTTTTTAGCCGATCATTTAATCCTGCTTGCTTGACTAGTTCTCCCAAGATGTGCTTTATATCCGCAAAATCCCAGTTAGCTATGCTGGTGATACAATAATTTTTAAGATACATCAGATCATCGGCGTCAAGACCATCTATAATTTTTTGGGAGAGAACTAAAGCCTCTTTATTGGCTGATAACTGAATATTGATATCGTAATGTTTTTGGTTTTTTGGAATATCTATAACCTGGCCAAATTTATTGGCTGTTTCCAGCACCTTTGAGCCATCTCCCTTACCAGAATCCTTTACGGTAAAGGTGAAAGCTCCTCCGGTTCTCGCGCTGCCACCCCGGGCATTCCAGTATTTATCAGCAATGGGGCAGAAACGACTGTCCTCTGCGGCAATATTCTGGAGGGTTGCATCAATAGCCTGTTTTTCTGAGCATACCAGTCCTATCTGAGCCTCTTCCCTTTCCTGCAGAGCAAATACCTGTGGCCTTAACATCGCTGTATCGGTAATACCTATGAGCTGAAAAAATTTCTTTACGGGATTATTTCGCGCAATTATAAAAAACCAGGGTCCATCGGGTGAGGCTTGTAAATGTTGGGATTGAATATACCTGTAAATATGTTGTCTTTCAGGAGACAAGCTGTCAAAATCATATTCCGTGGTAGGTGCCAGGGCTTCAATAATATATTCCATGGGATAGTTGAATGTCCGGCTGTAGAGATCCAGCAGGAGAGCTGAAACCTCAGTATCNGTAAGAAACTGGGGATATATATTCTGTTGCTTTAAATATTCACTTATGGAGTGGTAATTTGCAAAATCTCCATTATGCACAAGNGCTTCATGCATGCCTGGAAAAGGGTGGGCTCCGCCAGGGTGCCACAGCCTGCCCCTGGTAGGATAGCGCTGGTGGGCAATCCATCCATGAGCCTTAAAATCTTCAAGGCAATAATACTGTGTAACCTGCTCAGCATAACCTACAACTTTAAGGATCATCACATTCCGGCCGTGGGACAATACAAATGCCTGTTTATCTCCTAGTGACGCGTAATATTGATGGTTAAGACGTGCTGTATTCTGGTAAACAAATTCGTCTTCCACCTTGCTGGGCGCAAGATCTCTGAGCTGATTTTCTTCCATGAATCTAGTTAAAACGGCCTCTTTTACCCTGACCAGATAGCGCCAGACATCCGGGGGTTTGACTTCAAGTCCTATTTCCCGATAATCATCAATGGTGTCAATTCTTTCCGCTTTATGGATATCAAAAAAGGGGGCTATACTGGTTGTCTCTACATCAGGCCTGGATTCCAGATCAATATAGGCAACCTGCAAGAGGTAATGGCTATCGAGAATGTCCTGGGTAATACCCAAGGCAGAAGCAGATAACCCAACTGCTGCAATACCTCCTCCTTTTCCATTGCCGCGGTTATGCATTTGAACCGATGGCTCATAAATATGACGTCCGCTTATTGGGATAGAGGCTATGAATCCGGTTACACCACAGCCACCTTCCTCGGCACTCTTGTGGAGAGGTGTTGTTATCCTGGGCAGTGTTGCCCGTGAGGCCAGTATTCTGTTTGTTATATCTTCACAGTAGTGTTTCATTACTTATTATATCCCTTTAGCATTTATTGTCATGAGGCTAAATAGTGTTCGAGCGAAAACAAGATAATCTTTTCAAGTTCAAGGAAGGCGAAAATTTTAACCGCAGTAATACATCGACGTATTTTGAGGATTAAAATTTTTGACTGACGCTGAAATTGGGAAAATTGGCAGTTTTCGTTCAGGCACTAAATAATCATATATTGTTGAGGTGCCGGTTGATACTTTGCCCTTTCATCCTCGTCAAGATAATCAAGATGAACCAAAAGATCGGAACGTCCCGTCAACTCCCTGATGCTTTGCATTCCAAAATTTCTTAATAGAGAACACCACTGTTTACGCCATGCAAGATACATGTTGACGATACGTTGTTCAGTGTATTCTTCAGTAGTCATTATGTTCAATTCAGAGTCAGTGGTCGCAATTCCGCGCGCGCAGCCGCGGCCACTTTCACAATTTGTGCAGCGGATACATTCAAGCGCTATCAATTCAGCTGTTCCTATAACAACTCCATCCGCCCCAAGGGCGATAGCCTTGAGCACATCCATGGCATTACGTATTCCTCCGCTGGCAATCAAACAAATTTTGTCGCGAACACCTTCTGACACTAAAAAATTATGGACTTTTGGGATTGCATATTCAATCGGCATGGCGATATTCTTTTTGGCGATATCAGGAGCTGCACCAGTACCTCCATAACTACCGTCAATATGAAAGATATGGGCTCCAGCGTAATAGGCTCCTATTGCCACCATATCAACATCAGTTGGAGTTGATACTTTTACGGAACAAAGAACCTCATTATTGATTTCCTTCATCCAGTCCAGATGCTTTTTATGGTCTTCAACTGAATAAACACTATGAAAAGGAAAAGGAGAAAAGAGGGAAGAACCTATAACTGTCTCCCGCATGGCAGCAACCTCCCTGGTTACTTTTTCGCCCAATAGATGTCCGCCTAATCCTGGTTTGGCGCCCTGTGCGTATTTAAACTCCATAATTGGACAACGCTGGATAGTCTCTTCCTGTACTCCAAAAAGTCCTGTTGCCACCTGAGTAATGACATGCTCTTTATAAGGCAGCAGTTCAGGCGGATATCCTCCCTCGCCTGTGCAGGTCAGGGTATTCAGACATTTGGCCGCGCGGGCACGGCCTACCATCACAGACAGGGCTGTGGACCCGTAAGACATTCCCCCTCCATAGCAGGGGATTGAAATTGTTATGTCAGGCCGATTATCACCAGTCTTATTGAGCTTTACGCTGGTATCTATTTCTTCATCATCAAGATCTATATACTGATCAGGATTTGATTTGATAAAACGAATCTTATCAAAGCCTCCTCCAGAGTTTCCCAGATTATATTCCAGATCAACCTTGGGGAGATCTCCAGTTTCTGCCATTGCAAAATGAGCGAGCATCATTTCCGCGGGCCAACGGTAGTCTCCTATAGTTTCCATAATCGGATTGAGCCGTAAAGTCAGGGCCTTGGCGGGACAGCGATCAATACAATAAAAATCGTTTTTCTTGCATTTAAACCCAATGCATTTATGTTCCACAGGCCTAAAAGGACGGGAATAATTTATTGGCTTCTTATGAACTCCATAGGGACAGAGTTCAGCACATAGACCACATCCGATACAGTTGGAATTTCTTTTAATGGTATATTTTCCAATTGTGTTGCGAAACCTGGAAGGCGTTTCGACTGCTTCCGGCAATTTTACTTTTTTAATATTATTACCCATGAATTATCCAGCATTAAGATTATTAATCAGGAAAGGTTGTTTTAAGAGTGCCTAATGAAGGGAAATCCTATCCTCAGAAAAAAGCTACTTTTCTCTTGCCAAAGATAGAACCAAAATTTTCTTCTTCCAAATCTTCAAACCACATTGAGCGGCCTACTTCTCCTTTAAGCCTTCTTACTTCCCTGAGACCCATGGCTCCAAGCAATTCAAGCATTTGATTCCGCCAGGCGCCCATAAGATTGATAATCCGGGCACAACCATATTCAGAATCAATATCTTCAAGCTTAACCGGACAGGAAAGGCCATCCTTACAACGTAAACACATCCTGCATTCCATCGCGATAAGAAGTAAATTATCAATAGCAACTGCATCCGCGCCGCATATTATTGATTTATTTACATGCTCGGCCATGGCGATTCCACCTGAAAAAAGAAGATTGATCTTTTGGCGAATGGAATTATCAACTAATTTGAGATGTATTTCTCTTATTACATCCTTTAAAAAACGGGGGTTTTCAGTATTAAGTTCTCGACCATTTTTATCAGCGTAATAGTGAAGGGTATCCACTTCGGTTTGGGCCAGTTCAAGGGCAACATCAGCTCCCTGGGGTGTAAGAGGAACCCCTACTGATATAAAAAGATCCTTTTTGATATCCCTGAGTCTTTCAAATTCTTTTTCAATACCCTTTTTATAAGCCAATTCTACCATCTGGCAGTTTGCTATAATATCAGAGTAAGAGGCATAGTTATCACTAGTCAGCATTGGGACAAGGTTATTAAGATAAGGTTTGAAAGTATCATTAATATTAATGGGGTCTATAAGAACAAGTGTATCAATTTTGACAGCTGCCTTTATAATAGATAACAGGATATTTGTGTTCAGGAGGCCAAAAGAAGGCAGCTGGAAAAGGATAGGTAATGGCAGTTCCAGAATTGGTGGCACTTCTATGGCAAGACTCATGTCTTCATTAAATGATAATCGTTCAGGCCTTCGAGAAAGTTCAATACATGTGTTAATATACTCCCGGCCGTGGATTCCGTCTCTGGTAGGACGCACAATCTCTGACATGTCTGTCCACATGGAATCAAAACCTTGACCTACGAAGGGGCCTCTGTAACCGGCTCCTGAAACAGGAATATTGCCGGTATGAGCCTGATACCATGTGCGATGGAAGATGTCAGATTCCCAATATTGATCGCCAAGGGTGCGGTATTCGGGATTAATAACTCTGGAAAAGATTCCTTTTGTACATTCCTGGATGCATCGCAAGCAGCTCCTACAGGCATATAAATACTCTGGCTCTGCCATGGAATTCATATGCTTGTAATTCTCCTCAAAAATATTATATACGCATGTTTTTTTGACGCACTCATTGCAACTCCCTGCGCAATCTTCTCTGAATTCAATGGTGGTATATTTGCCAATGGATTGAAATCTGGATGGAGCCAGAGATGTTTCAATATTATATTTTTTGGGCATGCTTCCCCCTATTAGTGCTTAAGGCCGGCGATTTTAACAATTTCGCTTACTTTTTCTTCCCATTCGATGGCCATAATATGGATTCCGTGGACTCCTTTAAGCTGGCGTAGTTCGGCAATAGTTTCCAGGCATATTTTTATACCTTCTTCAGCAGCCTTTTCTTTGGGAACTCCTGTCATTCGGTCTATCACGGAATCAGGGATGTCCATTCCAGCAACTTTATTCTTCATGTATTTTGCCATTCCTGCCGATTTCAGGGGTGTCACTCCTGCAAGGATATGTACCTTTTCTGTCAAGCCCTCCTCATNAGACTGTTTTATCCACTCTTTAAAACGATCCATATTATAGATACACTGGGTTTGAATAAAATCCGCACCTGCCTCTATTTTTTTGGCAAGTCGAATAACCCTGTAGTCAAAAGGGTCAGCAAAGGGATTCGCAGCTGCTCCGATAAACATGCGTGGCGGATTTTTCAATTCAAAGCCGCTCATGTCACAGCCCTCATCACGCATAATCCTGATCATCCGGATTAGATTCATAGAGTCAATGTCAAAAACATTCATGGCTTCCGGTTGACTCCCAAAGGTTTGGTGGTCACCCGACAGACAAAGGATATTTTTTATTCCCAGGGACCAGGCTCCAAGGATATCAGATTGAAGGGCAATTCTGTTCCTGTCCCTGACTACCATTTGCATAACCGGCTCCAGGCCCTGATTAATAATGTGGATCGAGGCCGCGATACTGGACATCCTTACAATAGCTGTCTGATTATCTGTAACATTAACTGCATCAACAAAGCCTTTTAATAATTGCGCTTTATTACGTACTATCTCGGGATCAGAACCTCTGGGTGGTCCGCATTCTCCGGTAACCACAAATTTTCCATCAAATAATAATTGCTGTAAATTGCTGGGGGATGAACTATTCATATAATATGATCCTCTCTGACTAGTTTTCTCGGTCCGCCAGATGTACTGGGGCGCCAATCCTTGGGAGGGATATAACTTCTGATGTTATCCAATTGTCCCAGAATTTTAAGCCTGTCTATAATCAGCTGCCATGCACAGTCAGTATCCGAGTTTACTTCGCATTTACCATTCTGTGAACCTCCGCAGGGACCGTTTAATAATTTTTTAGAGCAACGAGTAATGGGACAAATGCCACCGAAGATTGCCAACTCACAATTGCCGCAGCCAGAACATTCTTCTGTAAAGAGACCCGGATTTTCCTGGATACCAATAAATGAGGTGTTGATACCGGGCAGTACAGGAGATTTGGCAAACCGTTTGGCGATGGCCTGAACACCTGCTCCACATGCCAGTGAAAGTACTGCATCGTTATTGCCTATACTTTCGGCTGCCTCCTGAATAAATTCATTTTCGCATTGTCTTTCAACGGTAAGCTCATTAATTTCAATTTCCTGACGATCTTTTTTGGAAGACAGTCTAAGCACGCTGGCAAGGACGGCTACTTCATCTTCTCCGCCGGCGAAACAGGACTTAACGCATGTGCCACATCCTAGTATAAGTATCTTTTGGTATGGCTGGATGCTTTTTATTATTTCCGCGATCGGTTTTTGTTCACCTACTATCATTGATATGCTCCATTAGGTACTATTTATCCACGAATGGCTTGTTTATCCTGTTTTGCCATTCTTGAATTTTATTGGGACTTGTAAAGCTCCATCAAAATTAGAAAAAGGGGCTGGCAGGCTATTGGCTTCTTAAGAGTTTTTACTGCGTTTGTTGTGCCATTATGTTTTCGTTTTATAGAATATTTATGAGACTGGATTTGGTCCTAAATCAGTCAGGTCTGTTAAGACGGTATCAATAGCTTTGTTTATGTTTTTTTCATCCCCCCGGGAAAGATTAAATATAGAAAGACGCTTTCCATCCAGCCCTATCTCATCCAGTATTTTTTTTACCCATACCACTCGCTTTTTTGCTCTTATATTCCCTTCGGCATAGCGGCATTGTCCTTCAGGACAAACAAAGACAATGACGGCATCTGCCCCTGACTCAAAGGCCCGCAACAGAAAAACATCCTTTACCATGCTGGAACAGGCCATTTTAACCGTATGTACATTAAAGTTTTTGTCACTGTTTACAGGTAAAGAGTCAGATTCATTAAAAGAATTAATACAGTAAAATAATGTTATTTTTGGTGTAAATTTATTTTTCATGATGTTAGGATTTAATATCCTTCAATTATTATCTCTGAATTTTCAAAGCTATTATATATTACCTCGTAAAAAATACTCTGCATCTTTTTTACGAGGTAATCATTAGTATAAAAAAAATTAATAAACAAAAAAAGACGTCCACCCTAAAATAAAATTCAGGATATGGACGCCTTTGTCTTTCCCTAAATACCAAATAAAAAACGATTCCTAACATCCTCATCCAGGAATCATTCTAAATTTTTAATCATAATCGAGGCTCTTGCAGCAATACATAACTTAGGCTGAAAAATCCCCATATTTTGCAAGTATCTGCAAGAGCTCTATATTTAAATATAACTGGTTTGTTTGTCAAGAAAAAAAACAATGATTATCAGTTAGTTAGTGAAACTAATAATTTTACACCTATCTTAATCTCAGCTTAATATATTCCTTATCCTTTTCATCTTCTTCTCCCAATCTTGACATAGGACGGAAATTTACTTGACCTATGCCGGTATCAGGATGTTAGTGTTTAAGGACAGGTAGTTAATATCAGAAAAATAATCCGCTCAGATACGATAACAAGCTCAATCTATAATCATAAAAGTATAGCAAGGAATTAATGATCTCGGATAAAAACAAAATCTCTTCAGGAATCAGCAGGCTTGATCACCTGCTTGGCGGCGGTATTTTTATTGGGGATAATGTTGTTTGGTATGATGAGGTAGGCAGTCTGGCGCTTGTCTTTTATCTAAATTTTATCAAGGCATCAGAGGCAGAGCAAAGACCGATTATTTATCTTAGCTTTGACCGCTCCATAATTAGTCTTTTGGAACAATTGGGAACCCTGGCAGCAAATCCACTATTGACCATTCTTGATTGTTTTACCTATGGCAAAGGAGAAGGGGCTGAAGTTTTCCTTGAGTTCTATGAGGAGAAAAAGGCAGAATGGCCGTGCCAGATTATCATGGTGGATGAACCCTGCAACGCGGATCATGTGACAGGTGCCTTTTACGGGCTGCACAAAACAATGGAAGGAGATGTCAGGTTTATTTTTGACAGTCTTACAGGTATGCAGGCGCTCTGGGGAGGCGAAGAGGAAATTATCAAATTCTATTCTCACTCCTGTCCACGGTTGTATCAATTGAATACCATTGCTTACTGGATTGTAGAAAAAGAGGCACATTCTCAACGTTTTAAAGCCCATATTAATAAAATAGCCCAAGTTGCCATTGACCTCTCTTTAAAGAGGGGCAAGACTTCCCTGACAGTCATAAAAGCAGAAAAACGCGATCTTAGCATACTGAATAAACCATATTTCTATTGGAATAATGGCCTTGATATTGAATTTGATTCTGAAAAGGGTATAACAAGCAGGGTCGACCTGGGGACACGTTTAAAGGAACTTCGTACCAAAAGAGGCTTTTCTCAGACCGAACTGGCAAGGCTTATTGGTGTAACCCCCAGCAACATCTCACAGGTAGAAAGCAACCAGATCTATCCATCGGTGCCCGCCCTTATAAAAATTGCGGAAATCCTTTCGGTTAAGGTGAGTTCATTTTTTAATGAATTAGAGGATCTTTCCAGGCAAGTTGTTTTTCCCGCTTCAGCAGCACTGGATGTACCGTTTCCCGGACTTCCAAAAGGAAGTATCCAGGGACAACTCATGCTCCCTATTGATCTTGATTCAAAGGCAGAACCATACCTGATTGAAATTCCGCCAAAGAAAAATCTTCCCGCCCACTTCTTTATTCATAAAGGCGAGGAAATCGGATATGTTCTTTCAGGAAACTTACAAATAAAATTGGAAAAAGAAAAGTATTCCGCCCAAAAGGGCGATATAATTTATCTGATGTCCGAGATGCCTTCTCAGTGGAATAATCCCGGACCAAATGTCGCCAGGTTGCTATGGTTGAAGATTAAGTAGTGCCTGAACAAAAATTGCTAATTTTTCCAATTTATGAGTAAGCCTCAAATGTTAACCCTCAAAATACTTAAGGGTACTTCTAAAAATTAGAATTTTGGTTCGCATGCCTTGATCATGGAAGAATTTTCCAGTTTTTGTTCAGGCGCTAAGTAAAAAGAGGCCTTCCTGTAAAATTTCACAGGAAGGCCACAGGCCGGATAAACCGGAGTGCCCAATTACGAATTGCTGGCATTTAAGATGTTTTCAAGGCACCCTAAAATTGATGGACTCTTAAAGAAGTCCATCAACATATCTCCAATAGGTTGATCGCCTGATGATTACAAATTGAGTATCTTTTTTGCGCTTTCATCGTTAACATCGGAAACATGTGGAATACCTGTTTCTTTTGCGGTCTCCCTGTTAGCAGAGAAGATCTCTCCGCGCGTAAGCTGATCCATAGAAAATTTTCTTGCCCCTGCCATTAATTGCTGCATACCGCATGCGAGCTTGTCAGCCAATGTATAGAAGGCAATAGCACCGTATGGGATATTTTTCATCTCTTCTTTGCCTATTTTATCCTCCAGATCAAAGTATGAAGCAAAGATTTCTTTTGCGCTGTTCCCGACTCTTTGTACTGTTTTGGGTAATTCAGCCCAAAGTCCGTTAACATCTGCCTTTTTATCGGGATTAAGCGCGCCTTCAATATTTGAACCTACAAAGCCAGGAATCATAATTGCTCTTCCCATACAAATAAGCTTTGTAAAAGGCGCGCCCAGAGCGATTGCCTTAAAAATATGGTCTTCAAGAGCAAAACCTCCGGCAAAGGACATATCTACAACATTCTGTCCTTTTGCAGCCAGTATGCTGGCGTATTCGTATGCTTTTGAATGAAGGTTAATTGACGGTACTCCCCAGCTTTGCATCATATTCCAGGGGCTCATCCCCGTGCCGCCGCCAGACCCGTCGATAGTAAGCAGATCAAGCTTTGCCTCTGTTGCGAATTTAATAGACATGGCAAGCTCTTCCATTCCATATGATCCGGTCTTTAATGAAATTCTATCAAAACCAAGGCTGCGAAGATAGTCAACAGAGCTCATGAATTCGTCATGAACCTGCTCCACTGTGTCCAGATTAGTGTTGCCCAGACGACTGTGGCGGGCAAAAGATTTAATAGATCCGTTTTCAAATGCCCTCTGTACCTCTGGCAAAGTTGGGTCAGGATCAACAACATAACCACGTTCCTTAAGGAAAATGGCATACTCAAGGCTTCTTACCTGGATTTCACCTCCAATATTCTTGGCGCCCTGCCCCCATTTTAATTCTATAATGCACTGGTTCCCATATTTCTCAGCAACAAATTCCGCAACGCCATTACGAGTATCTTCAACATTAAGCTGAACAATTATAGCGCCATAGCCGTCGTAGTAACGGAGATAGCCCTCTATACGTCTCTCCAGTTCAGGAGCGCTCTTGATTTTGCCTTTTTTGGTTTTGTCGGGCGATATTTCAGATTCACGATCGACTCCAACTACGTTTTCGCCAATAACAACAGGGATTCCAACAAGCGCACCGCCAATAGCAAAGGAATCCCAATATTTTGCAGCGATAAATGTAGAGCCAAGTGCCCCGGTCATAAGTGGCATACGGACTTTGGTTTTTCTTTTATGTCCAAATTCAGTCTCAAGCTTTACATTGGG
>JGI24724J26744_10003076_pt1 | contig 10895 bp, 8 predicted proteins | sample Cruoilmetagenom7_FD_26744 | JGI IMG/M metagenome (IMG submission 26744)
GGAGCGGACCTGTTCCACTTCTCTGTCCAGTTCAGCGATCCGGGCTTCGGCGGTGGCGCGTGCGGCGCGGTCTTCCGCGTGGCGGGCCTTTTGTGCGGCGGCTTCGGAGCGGGCCTGTTCAATTGCGCTGTCCAGCTCGGCGACCCGGGCTTCGGCGGCGGCACGGTTTTGCTGCTCGGTGGCGTGGTGGATGCGATGCGCCTCGGCCTGTTCTTCCACCTGTTCCAGAGTCTCCAGCCGGGACTTCAGATCGCGGGTCTCCAGCCGCAGTTCCTGGCCGCGATTGACGATCGGCGAAAAAGACGATTCCGCCAGGTCAAGCCCAGCGTGGATTTGGTCCAGCGTATCGTGGTCAGCAGGGTCTTCACCGTTTTCGGCCCAGCTTTCGAGAATGGCGAAGGTTTTCGACACCCATTCCGGCAGGGTGGTGTCGTGCCGCATCTTCTGGGGGGCAAGATGGAAATGGCGCAGTTCGGTGCTTAGAAACGCCTCGACGGCGGGGGCCGCCGTGGCGATGCTGCGCGGCCATTTCAGCTTTAGCCCGGTGCCAATCTGGTCAACGACGGTTGTCCAGTCGGTCAGTAAACGATCATAAGAGGTAAACACTCGCTTTTGGCCACGGGTGGCGGCCTCGGCATCCAGTACGTGGCGCAGCCATAAAAGCGCCGTATAGCTTGGCTCATAATGTCTGCTACTAAGTGAGGCGGCCACGTCGGACGGATGGCGGTGGGTGCAGATATAAAGCGGGCGGCACTCGGCTTGCGCCAACACCCGCTGCCAGAAAGGCACCAGTCGACAGATGCGCGGATCCTTCATCACGAACAGATGCGATTGCCCGAATTCGGCTTTGATATCTTCCACCGCACGCACCAGGAATTCGTCGGCCTTGGGTGAGGCGAGCCAATCGGCCGGAAATCCCGGGAAGCTGAACCATGTCTGACCTGCCGAGGCGAGGATTTCCTCGTTTAGGCTGGTGATGCGGTTGGATTCAAAAAACCCCTTTGGATTCATCTCTGCCGGTGCCATCAGATCCTTTGGAAGATCACAGCCCATATGGCCCATCACCCCCGCCAGGGCGGAGGTGCCGGAACGATGCATCCCCAGAACGACCAGGGCGGTGCGGGCAGGGAGGGACGCCGCGCTTGCGGCGGTTTTTTTCTTACGGGAAGCCATTACCATGCCCTCACTTCTGGACGCTCGTACTTTCTAGAATGTCTAGTCTGGCGGTCAAATCAGCAATCTGCCGGGCTTGGCTGCACAGCAGATCCAACATTCTGCCAACCATTTCATCCGTGAGAGAGGATAAGTCAAATGGCGGCGGGGCTGGCGCGGGCCGACCGGTCAAATTCATTCCGAATTCGCTCTCAAGGTAATTTAGTGTTTCGGTGTTTTCTTCGAGAATAGTTGGTATCTCAGAATAGTTGAAAACAGTATTAAATTTTGCGGTCAAGGCGGCTGGTGTCTGCGGTGGCACGCTTTTGCGCATCATATTGTTAAAGGCTTGAGGCAGAACCATCTGGTGGTGGCTGTTGTTGTATGCGGCGCGCATCAGGGTTTCGGATACCGGTGGTCTTACCTGTTTTCGTTGCGAAGCTGAGGCCAGCTCAACCCCGATGAGGTGTCCAAACTCTTCCACGGCATCGGTATTTTCATCGTAGAGACGAACTGTTACGCGCGCACCCAGCAATTGCCGCCACTGCTGAACGTGATCATATTGTTTCATGAGTTGCCGCGCCATAAGGCCGAAGGGCATCACAGGGCCCAAGTTGGTTTTATGGGTAACGCCCCATTGGGTGTACGCCGACGGCAACCAGGTTGCGGGCGGGCGCACGAAAATGATGATCTGCAGGTCGGCCTGACGGGCCAGTAAGGTAAAAAATTCTGAAAGAGCGGGGATGTTCTCCAGGTATTGCTCGTTCGAGATCAGAATGGTTTGGGCGCCTGTTTCATCCGAAACCTTTGCCGCGTGATCCAACAACTCTTGGGCAGCTATTTTAAGACCCTCGGGGGATTGCCGCAGAAAAGACTGAAAGCCTTCGAACAGATCAAACTCCGGGCGGATCAAGCCCATCCATTGCCCTTGATAGTGAATTCGAGCCGCAGCCAGAGAGGCCTTATTCTGCGCAAGCGCTGCCTGAAGGGTGGTGGAGCCGGTCTTGCCCATACCAACATGAAAGATCAGCTTCATCGTGTTCAAACTCTTTTCTGATCCAGCTTGTGAACAAAAACCGAATCCATCTTTAGATGGGTGGTCATTGCTGGCCAAAGGCGCTCGATCAGGTGAAACTCAGTGCCGTCATTCGCAATTGGTTCGTTTGGCCAAGGGTAATCCTGCCCGAACATTGCGTTCATTTCCAGCACAACCGAACGGCGGACCCAAAACATGTTACCGACCGGGAAAAGCAGGGGGTTGCCCGGCATCGGTCCCGGCAGGCGTGCGGCGAACTTGGGCAGCAAGGCGCGCGAGGCGTTCCAGGGAATGTAATAGGGATCAAACGGTGCCACCAACCCCACGCCCGGTTGGGCGATCCGGGTGACCGCATCGGAAACCGACGCCTCGTCGCCCAGCAGGATGCGCAGCAGGAACTGGCGCCAAATATCACCGGTTTTTGTGGTGCCAAGCGATTTTTTCTGATGCAGATGGCACCAGATTTCATCATCACCCGCCAGGCCACCGTCCTGAAACAGCTCCATGAAGGGCAGGATGTCACGGCCGCGGTTGGGGACCAGAACCACCTCGGGGGTCAGCCCCTCGGCCGCCATGATGGTGCGGATCTCATCCGCTTTCTTTTCGGTATCGGTGCTGACCACGATGCGGCGCGCCAGATGATAGGTACAATAAGACTTCAGGTCATCGGCCAGCTCATCGGTGTAATAGGCGTGAATATGCATCGAAAACTCTGGCGTGGTCGCCGTTTTTGCCGTGCCATAAGGCGCAAGCCGGAGATTGCGATGAATCCAGTTGTCAGAGCGGGCCAGCTCATCTTCGACTTCGGCCAGATCGCGCCAGATCAGGCGGCGGCGGTAGCGCAGCATTTTCTCGCGTTCGCGAATGCGCAACTCTGATCCGTCTTTTTCGGCGGCAAAGATCACCGGCACATCAATTTCTGACGCGCCGCGCACAAAATAACGCTGTTCTTTCAGCCGGGCCTGCAATCCGTCCCGAATCTGCGCGAACAGTTTCGGGCGCGGCGGGGGCGTGGCGGATTTATCGTGGGGGATTTTGCGCGGCAGTGCCTGCAGCGCTGTCGCTGCGGCGTGTGGGTTGCCGTATTCGACCGAGACAAACTGCTCCGAGCGGCGATACCGATCATCGCCAAACCCCGAGGCCCCGTCAAACTGGACAATGTGGCAGCCCCGGTCCAGCGCGTCGAAAACCACATTCGGTAACGGGTCAAGCCGAGAGGACACGAACATCGCATCGGACGCCGCCAGCACATCCGGATAATGTGGTCCCGCCGGAAGAAAGAACAGATTACTATCGGGCTGGTCCGCCCCGATCTGGCGCATGTGATAGGTCATCCAGGCGCCAAAATTGACATCTTCTGCGTTCAACCCGTCCCCGATCCACAGAAAAACCGTGTCCGGATCGCTGGCGCGGCAAATCTGGGCTGCCATGGTGAAGATGTCGGTGCCCTTGCGCCATTGCAGATGGCCGGCCCCGCAGACCAACCTGGCAGAGGACAGATCGCGCCCGACAAGGTCGGAAAGACGTTTGCGGGCTGCCTGATGGGTTTCGGCATCCACCGACCCGACCCTGAAATCCCGCTGCGGCAGAACCATCGTGTCGCGGGCTGTGTCAAATTCGATGTCCTTCAGCCGACCCGCCCAGTTGTCACGGACATGATCCGAAGAAAACACCAGCAAATCCACGAAAAGTGCCGTGAAGATCGATTTGTAAGCCGGAAAAGTGTAATCTACGTATTCGTGCACATAGGCCGCGAAAGGGATGTCACTGGCCACAAAAAACGGGGCAAACAGATAACACTCCACGGAATTCGCGATGGCCAGGTCGATATTCTGAAAGATCTTACCCGCATAAAAGGGAAAATCCCGCAACGGCTGTTCAGTGACCACAACTTCGCAGGCATGTTCCTGAAAGTCTTCCAGCAGCGCGCCGCCGCGCAGGGCCGCGACGATGACATTGTGGCTGCGGGATGCTTCGCGCACCAGATCAAGCCCGACAATTGGCGCGCCAGTCCGTGAGAATTCATGCACGACGATCAAGCAGGTCGGGCGGTCGCTGGAATACCGGCACTTGCCGGGATACTGTGACTGGCGAATTGTGGCCAGCGTGGCCCGCTCTTCTGTGGCGCCGTTTTGCAGATAGTGAAGCAGCGGGTTCATTCCCGCTTCTTTGATGTCCTTGTGCAAGGCAAGGTAGCCGTCCATCGAAAAATCAGACACACGGGCATCGACCGGCGCCCCCAGAGAGATCAATTCGCAGGCCAGATAACAGGCCTCGGGGGTGTCGGCGGCGATCTCGGCGGCAAGGTCGGGATCGATCACCAGATCAGCCAGAATGGCATTGATCGACGGCTTTTGCGCATGCAAATGGGCATAAAAGGTTGCGTACCGGGCATTGGCCTGTTGATGCGCCTGATAATGGTCAAACAATTGCACCGGATCAGGGTCTAAATCAGGGAAATAGGTGCCGTAGTGAACCGGGTCAAACCGGAAATCGGGGCGATGCTTCAGAACATCGGCCGGTGCGTGCTTGCGCCAAAGCTGGTCCAGGCCGGTCATGTATCTTTCCAGTTGAATGTTGTGTGCAAAAGTTCGGTGAAGGTGGTGTCATCAATGGTGCGACTGCCAAGATGGCTAAAGAACTCCGGAAAAAGCGGGCTGGTGGCGATCATCTCTCCCAGTTGCAACATGACAAGCTGGCCGTCTTGTGAAAGTTCGGTCTCGATGCCGTGAACTGCGGTTCGGCAGGTTTCCACCCGGTTTGCAAGTTCCTCCCGGTCGAAGGGGCGTCCGAAGAACAAAAACGGCCAGTCCGCCTGATGCAACTGAACATTCAGCCAGCCGGCCATATCGCACAGCATTTCCGCGACATTGCCTGGCGCCTGTAGATGTTCAATGATGATGAAGTCTTTGTTCAAGCGCTCGATCTGCTTACGCTGTAGGGACGAGCCGGGCAGAATGAGCAAAACTTTCGGTCCGGGCCAGTGGCATTCTGCCGCGCAATAGATTGCGGGCTCAAAAGAACTGCTTGATACGATTAACATTACGAAACCGACAAATTAATGTTGCCATCAGTTGGAAAGGGCGGCCTTAACAAGCTATGCGATACTGGGCTTTCCTTGGACAGTCCACTTGATTTTGCCTTGTTTTGACGTTTTGTACGGGTGGGCCGGGGCGTTGCTTAATATCACGCCTAATTATTAGCGGAGACTGGTTTTGAAAGTTCTATTGATCGGAGGCTGCGGCTTTATCGGGTCACATGTTACGGATGCACTTCTTGCCCGCGGACTGGGGGTTCGTGTCTTTGATCGCCGCCCCGAGGCGTTCCGAGAACCGCTTGCAGGGGTGGAATATGTCATGGGCGATCTGGCGGACATCCCGCAGGTCTACGAGGCCCTGAGCGGCGTTCAGGCGGTGATCCACCTGGCCAGCGCCACCGTGCCGTCCACCTCGAACCATGATCCGGTGGCGGATATCAACGGCAACCTTGTGGCAGCTGTCCGCCTGCTTGAGGCGATGCGAGAGGTCGGGTTGCGAAAGATGGTCTATCTGTCTTCTGGCGGCACCGTCTATGGCATCCCCGAAACCGACCCGGTTGTCGAAACCCACGCGCTGCGCCCGATCAGCTCTTACGGCATCATCAAGGTGGCGATCGAGAATTACCTGTATATGGAGCACTGGCTGCATGGTTTGCAGTCTGTCGTTCTGCGGGCCTCCAACCCTTATGGGCCGCGTCAGGGCCATACCGGCATTCAGGGCATCATCGGCACCCATCTGTGGCGGCTGGCCCGTGAAGAACCGGTCGAGGTTTGGGGCGACGGCAGCGTCGTGCGCGATTTCATCCATGTGCGCGATCTGGCCGAGCTTTGTGTGACGGCTGTTCTGTCGGATGTGTCCGATTGCTACAATGCCGGCAGCGGCGAAGGGGCGTCGATCAGGCAGATCGTGGAAACGATCGACCGCACTGTCCAGGCGACGGGCGGCGCGGCGGTTGCGCCTATCTACAAACCTGGCCGAAGCTTTGACGTGCCGCGTGTCGTGCTGGATATCACCCGCGCCCGCCAGGATCTGGGCTGGTCCCCGAAGATCGGGCTGGATCAGGGCATTTCCGAAACCTGGGACTGGGTGCGCAACCACGTCTGAAGTGGCTGCGCCCAGCGGGGCAGGGGTTAGCGCTCGGCGATAGAGACCAAAGGCGTTTCGGCCACCGAGACGAACAGCCGCCGCCCGTCCGTGTCGGACAGGACCGTCGTGCAGGCGTCGCCATCTCGTCCAACATGGGCCAGCACAGTGGCGCCATCTTCGACATTGCCAAAATACCAGCATTCGCGGCGACTGTTCAGCCGGGTGGGTTCGCTGCGGTTCTGGCGCCATTCGGCGGCCTTTGCGATACGGACGAAGTTTTTGAAATACAGGAAGTCTGCCGTATTGAAATCCTGAATCCGGTTGATCTCATATTCCATCGCCAGATCGCCCTCGGCCACCAAGCTTTTCATTGCATGGTGCCGGTCCAGCTCATTATCTACCAAATCGCCGTTTACGTCTTCGGCAGTCCAGATCTCGCGGACCTTGGCGAATTTCTTGTTCGACCCGCGCACCTTGCGCTTGATGAAACTGGATAAAATCTGGATTTCAGCCTTTGCCTTGCCATCCACCACAAAGCGGGTGCACGAAAGAGCATGCGGCTTGCGGATCGACAGGAATTCGGTTTCGGCGGCAATGGCATCGTCTTCGCGGATCGGGTCATCCAGGTCAAAGGCCGTCGACAGGCTGATCACCGCGCCATACATCCGGTCGCCTTGTGAATCGAGCCATTCCGACGGTTTGAGCCCCATGCTTTCGGCAAGGATCTGCCAATGGTTCTCAAGTGCGGTGGCCAGGCCCCAGTCTTCGGACAGGGTATGGATATCAAGCTGCGGTAGGCCCGCGATAAAGTGACTGATGGTCTGCATATTGTCCGTACCTTATTAGAAAAATCTCCAGAAACCGCCGATGGGCGCCATGTCTTCCGGCGGGCCCAAGATGATATTGCGCCATTGTGCCAGATAGAATTCGTACATTTCCTCTTCAAAATTGCTACGAGACGTATAACGCGAGGCTTGCGGCCCGGCCTGGAAGGTGATGTGAAATTCCGAACCGGTCCAACGACTTGTGGGAAAGAAGATGTCTGCTTTGCCACGCCAGGCAAGGGTCGCTGCCCCTTGGCCAACCGTGACCGGAATGCCAAGAAAATCAAGTGGTTTTAAGTCACCGGCCCCGCCGTCCGGGAAGACCCGGACAATACGTTGACCGGCCTTCATCAACTTTATCAGCTTCAGGAACCGCATCTGTACGTCAGGGCCTTCGGCGGCAATATCGAACTTCATCGGCGTGTCGATGGTCGCCGTGCCTGCACTGATGGTCGAGATCGGCACTCCAAGCGTCTGAAGGCGCAAAGTGTCAAACATGGTAACGCCTGCATGAGCTTCCAGGATAACGACATTCCTGCCGCTCTCACATGCTTTTTGAATCGGGCTGAGGTCGACCGTGATCAGGTCATTCATTTCATCGGTCAGGGACAGGAGTTGGCGTTCCTCCACCGTCAGGTCCGCCGTCGGACCCTTCGCATGAATTTTGCCAGCACAAAACCGTATGAGTTTTAAATAGTAGCTCACCAGCAAGCCCCAGGCCAGACGGCGCGTGAACTCGGGGTCGGCAACCTCTTCCTCGGACCGAATGGTTTTGAACCGCGTCATAATCTGGTGCAGGCCGACTACAATCGTCCCGGCCTGGCGAAAAGTATCGAGTTGGGCCCTTAACGTTGTTGCCGCCGTCCCCCAGATAAACCTGTGATGTGTCGACGAATTACTCTGCCATAGCTGCGGGCGAGCGAGTAGAAAATCGCGCAATATGGATTGGAACCGCGGATTCTTTTCAGTGGCGGTGATCAGACGATCGATTTCGTGCGAAAGCTCCGGACCTGCCCCGATCCGGCTAAGGGCCAGAAGCCGGATATGCCCCAGTGCCGGGCTGTCCTTGAACTCGGCCGCCGCCGTTTCGGTCAGGTGGACGGCCTCTTGCTGATGGGCGGGATTGTGTGACAGGCGCCAACCCGCGTTGGCCAGCACGCGCAGGCGCCCCCCGTCAGACAGGATGCCAGACGGATCGTCAGGCAAGGTGTTATGCGGGTCGTTCTTATCTGCAATTTCCGCCAAAGCGGCCTCGATAGCTTTCCGAACCGCCATGCCGTCGACGCCCTGCGGGGGGCTGCCAAACAGGAGGTCGGGATTTTCCAGCCGAAGCTGCGGAAAACTATTATCTTGCATCGGTTCGAAGGCCTTTGTTATGCGGGTTCACAAATCAATTTCTACTATAATAATCAGGGTACAATCATGCTCGATCGGGGAATTTTCGACCAACTACTGCGGAAATACGCGAAAACGCAAGTTATTGAGGACAGTGGCGTTCTTTTCGGCAGCGGGGTTAATCTCAGCTCTATCGCCTTTACAGAGTTCATCATGGATCTTGAGGAAGAATGCGATCTGGACATCGATATCGATGGTCTTGATGCGTCAATTCAGACGGTTGGGCAGTTATATAATCACTTGGCAGCCGGATAGGCAGCACCCTGCCAGACCTTGCCCCGCCCTTGCTTCAAGGTCGAGGCGCCTTAGTATCCAAAAGCGCTACCCTGTATGGGGCGCGCTTTTGGGTATCGGGTGAACATCACAGCCCGTTCAGGCCCGCATAATAGCCACATCCTGTCTATTGACAAAAGACCCAGACGGCAGAATTTCCACAATTTCAAATATCTTGCCCCACTCCCGGCGCACATGTTCAAACGTGTGATAGGTGGTTTGATATTCGTCCGGGAAAATGCCCTGCCACGCTTTGTTGTCCATAAAGGCGACACCGCCATTCTTTGCAAGATTGGCCTCGATATGGGCACGTCCGGGCAGGTCTTCGGAAAAGGCAGCATCCACGAAGCCATCACCATGAAAAGACACGGCTGCGATGCTGCCTGGTTTCATGATCCGCTTCCATTCACGCAACCATGCGCCGCAGTTTTCATAATTCAGATGGGTCAGAACCGACAGGGCCAGCATCGCATCTACGCTGTCATCTTCCAAAGCCAAAGGGGGCTGCAGGATGCCATCCATGAATTTCCCAAACGGATAGTGCCGACGGCACCATTCGATGGCGGGTTTATACAGATCAGTGCCGATCACACCCGCGCCAGTCAACTGAGGGATGTGCCGCAGAACGCGNCCGCTGCCGCATCCAAAATCGAGAAAAGTATTGCCGGGTTGCAAGGGCTTGCCATGCTCAGCCGCCTTGCGGATGACAAATTCAGCCGCCAGTTTGCCATTCTCGATCAGAGGCCGGATTTCCACAGAGTTGGTAAAGGCCTGGATCAGGAAATGGGGTGGGATCGGCAGCCCGTCCACGCCGAAAACCGGCGAATGAAAATCAAGATGCTGGGCTGGTTCAATGGGCTGTAACAGTATGGACTGGTTATCGTCGCGCAAAATTGAAAAAACCTGCCCCGACTCCCACTTCAAAGCGGCCATAGTTGGCGCTGGTAAATGTAATTGTTGGCCGACAACCTGTACATCCGCCAAAGCGTGCTCAGTGGTGTGCTTTTTTACGGCAAATGTCCCACCACCCGCATCATAGATAGCGAGGGTTTGACCGGCCAAAAACCCAAGGTCGATGTCGGAGGGAATTGGAATATCACTTCCAAACAAAACAGCAGAGACAGGGCGCATTGATCGTTATCCAATATTAGCCAACAGCCCCCAAGTGGGGCATCCTCCGTTACACTTAGCCGCTGCTTTGCAGTTAGTTCAAGGGCGCTTGTGCAACTATGCTGTGGCTGCAGCATTTGTCGCATGAATTGAAGAGGGGGGCTGATTTCAGGGGCCGGTTTGGCCCGGTTTTTGGTCTGATTAACATCCGTTTGGACAGATCAGCCAGGCCGCTGGTTCTCAGGTTTTGCGGCAGCCGCCATCCATATGCGGAAATCCGCCCCGCGCACGGGGCGGATAACACGTGCACCAATCAATACGAAGCCAGGCGGCCACCAGCGGCAAAGACGCCAAGGAAGTTGCCGACCAGATTGGCGATGGTGTTGGCATCGTTAATTGGCGATTCCGTGGCCATGATCAGATCGTCCGGGTTGACCCGGAAATTGCGCGCCGAGAACAGCCCGTCCACCTTAGTCAGGTCGATCGAGAACACCACCCGGGTTTGGCGCGGCCCGCGCACGCCCGAGCTGATTGCCTTGGCTGGATATTCCCGCAGGATCAACAGCCCCTGCGGGTCAGCCTTAGTGTCTTTGACCCCGCCCATGATGGCGATGGCGTCCATTGCCGAGACATTGTCCTTGGTGAAAGCATGGCGCGCCTCGACCCCGGTGGCGCCGAAGGACAGGAAATGGCGGTTGTCGGCCTCGATGAAAACCTTGTCGCCGCCGCGCAGCAGCGTGTCTAGCCGCGGACTATCCAGCAAGGTGCTGACCGAGGTGCCATAAAGCGCGCCGCCGCGCAGCAGGCGGATTTGCGGGTTGGTCAGGTCGGTGCGCGCGCCCCCCCCGGCCGACAGCAGGCTGAGAACGGTAAAGTTGCGGTCAGGCATTGGATAGACACCGGGCGCGGCCACGCCGCCGACCAGTTCGACTGAATTGGCGCGCCCTTCGGCCATGGTCAGCTGGACCTGCGCCGAGGGCA
>JGI24724J26744_10003077_pt1 | contig 10895 bp, 5 predicted proteins | sample Cruoilmetagenom7_FD_26744 | JGI IMG/M metagenome (IMG submission 26744)
TTTTGGCTTTACCTAAATCGCCCTGATAAAAAGAACGCTTTTGATATTGTTGTAGCTAACGAATTAGAACAAATTTTAGATGAAGAAGTCGAAAAGAATTTGGACAAGATTCGCGTATTAGTATGCACTACTTCTATGGACGATATTTTTACCGTAGGGCTTGATATCAAATGGCTCGTAACTCTGGACGATTCTAAAGTAAAAGATATGACAAGGAAGTTACAGAAAATTTTTAGTAAGTTTGAAAGCATTTCAATCCCCGTTATAATGGCTATAAAGGGGTTGAATCTTACGGCGGGATTTGAACTTATGCTGTGTGCAGATATTATCATTGCTGCCGATAACGCAAGATTTGGACAAATTGAGACAAAATGGGGTATGACACCTGCTGCAGGGGCAACTCAAAGATTAATCCGTTTAGTAGGACCTTTAAAAGCAAGAGAAGTTATATACACTTCAAGGATCATCGACGCTCAAGAAGCTTTGAAAATGGGTTTGGTCAATGAAGTTGTCCCGTTGATGGAACTTGAAGATCGAGTTAAAGAAATGGCAAGAATGATGATACAAAATTCAGGTAGAGCAATTGCTTTTTGTAAACGATTGATTCAAGAAGGAATATATAACAACGAGCATGGGTTTCAAATGGAAGGAGAGGCTTTTCACGAGCTTTTTACTTCTGGAGAACCTAAAGAAAAATTNAAGTTATTCTTAGAAAAGAAATAAAGAATACTATTAGAACTCTTGTGTATCTCATATTTTTCAGAAAGATTCTTCCAATTTCTTCCAATTTTTGTTCTACAGCACCTTCAGCATATTTAAAGTTTGAAATTAATTTATTTCTATTTCATATTCATATTATTTTTAAGATCTAAAGAATAACACTAATTTAGAAATTAATATTATTATTATCATTATTATAAAAAATCTGAAAAAAAACTATCAAATTCACATATTTACATGACGCATTATAAACCATATCCTTTTACGGCAATAGTAGGACAAGATTTGATGAAATTAGCTTTAATCTTAAACGCTATTAATCCAAAGATTGGTGGAGTTTTAATAAAGGGTACGAAAGGAACAGCAAAATCTACAGCAGTAAGAGCATTAGCAGATTTACTTCCTGAAATTGAAGTTATTAAAGATTGTCCATTCAATTGCAATCCCAAAAATCTAAGAGAGTCTTGTCATTCGTGTCAAGATAAAATTATTGCACACGATATTAAAGAAGAGAATATTATCCTTAAAGAAATGAGGGTTATTAACTTACCAATTAATTCTACAGAGGATCGTGTTGTTGGAACTATTGATATCAAAGAAGCACTCTTGAAGGGAATAAAAGCTTTAGAACCTGGAATATTAGCTGAAGCAAATCGAAATATACTTTATATTGACGAAGTTAATCTTCTTGCAGATAATGTGGCGGATATACTTTTGGATAGCGCTGCGATGGGTTTGAATATAATTGAACGTGAGGGCATTAGNTTTCATCATCCATCTAATTTTATCTTGATAGGAACTATGAATCCTGAAGAAGGTAACTTAAGACCACAGCTCTTAGATCGTTTCGGATTAAGTGTAGAAGTAGAACATATTGAAAATGTTGAACAGAGAGTTCTAATTGTCAAACATGTTGAGGATTTTCAGATAGATCCTAATAATTTCTATAGTAAATTTAAAAAAAAACAAAAGGACCTAAGAAATAAAATTGTAAAAGCTCGAAAAAGCCTAAATTTAGTTCAAATTTCTGAAGAAGATTTAAAAAAAATTGCTCAATTATGTATAGATTTTCGAACGGATGGACATCGAGCGGATATAACAATAACTCGTACGGCAAAAACCGTTGCGGTATTCAATGATAGGACTGTAGTAAATGAAGATGATATTAAAATTGCTGCTAAATTGTCTTTAAGCCATAGGTTAAGGCGCTTACCTTTTGAAGATCAGACTTTTAACGAAAATGATCTTGAAGATATGTTTGAAAAACAAGAAGAGTTAAAAACAGACAAGAACAACTTGAATGATATTAATGGCGATCACCAAATCTTAAACATCAAAGAGGAAGTATTTGAAATAAATAAAGATATAAAAGCAGAAAAAATCATTCAAAAAAAAAAAATAAGAGAAGTTATGAACACATCTGGACAAAGAATCATACATCCGACCACTAGCGCTCGTGGAAAATACATAGGGGGTCAAAAGCCGCGGGGTCTTAAAATTCCTGTGTCTTACGATATTGCGTTGAACGAGACATTAAATGAGGCCGCACTAGAACCTGAAAATAGAGATGCTATTAAGAACGGTGGAAATTTATCTATTAAGGAAGAACACATTCACATAAAGAAAAGAACGGGTAAATCAAGTTATTTAATTATTTTTTGCGTTGATGCTTCTGGTTCGATAGGAGCTAATGGTAGAATGGAAGTTGTAAAGGGTATAATTTTCTCCATCTTACAATCAAATTATGTTTATCGTGATAAAATATCACTAATTGTATTTCGAAAAGATACAGCAGAAATAATTTTACCACCAACTAGAAGTACAGATTTGGCTTATAAATTATTAAAAGAAATTCCGACTGGTGGAACCACACCTCTTGTTGCTGGCTTAATAAAAGCTATGGATGTTGCACTTGAAGAGAACCGAAAAGAATCGGGATATATCCCTCTTATTATTCTCTTAACTGACGCAAGAGGCAATGTTTTTTATAAAGACGCTATTGATGATGTGCTAAAAACGGGAGAACGAATCTCAAAACATAATATAAGTACAATTATCATAGATCTTGAAGATTCTAATGTAAAGTTAGAAATCGGTAAAAAATTAGCTAAATCGGCCAATGCAGCGTATTACCATATAGATGATCTAAATAATGAAAAAATAAATGAAATCTTAACCATTGAAGGGGTTTTAGAGAAAAATAAATAATAATTTGATTAGTGAAATGAAAGAAAATTCAGAGAAAATTGAAAAAATACCTAAAATCACCCTTATCACCGCCTCAGTTTCTATAAAGTGGATGACCGAAGGTATAATTGAAATTTATCGACAATTTGGGCGCCTTTTTACTTTTAAAATATATTTTTTAAACGATGTTAACGATGGAAAGATCCCAAAAGAGGAATTTATTGAATCTATTTATGAATCAGATATAATGCTTATTGATATTAGGGGTCATTGTTTAGCAGTTGACATTCTCGAAGAAGTTTACGAAAAGATTGAAAAAGAAAATCTTCAATTATTCGAAAAGAAACAAATAGTAACGCTNATTGGAGGAAGTCCTCAGCTTATGAGGNTAACTAAAATTGGTTCTTTTATGGGTCGGAAAATTCCTTTACCAAAGAAGAAATTAGAATTAGGCTTTGATGAAATACCAGATATTACCGAAGCAGTTAATAAAGGCATGAAAATAGACCAAATTATAAGAAAATTTTCAAAAACATTTCCATTTGGTTCTTTTAAACATATTAAAAACTGGGTATACTTAAGAGACTATTGGAGTCATGGATTTGCAGGAGTAGCAGAAAACCACAAAAATCTGATTCTTTTTCTTTTAAAAAATTACTTAGGCTTCAAAGATTTAAAAGTACCTAAACCACTGAAAATCCCTGAAATTGGGATATACGATCCAAATTCCAACAAGTATTTTGAAACCTTAGATAAATATTTACAATTTAAACCTATAGACCCAAATAAACAGACAGTAGGATTATTTTTTTATGGATCTCTTTATTTTGAGCAGTCATTACCAATAATTGAAGAGTTTGCAAAAAAATTCTCTGATTTTAATATTATTCCTGTTTATTCAGAAGTATTATATAATGTGGATGCTCATTACGACTTCTTTTTTAAAAATGACAGAAATCTCGTGAGTATTGTTCTCAATTTTCAATTTTTTCAGCTTAATGGAGGTCCCTTTGGAGGAGACTCTTCTATAACTTTGGATTTATATAAAAAAATGAATGTCCCCCATCTCAATCCATTAATTCAATACGATCTCCTCTATGAAGATTATCTCAAGTCCGAACAAGGAGCTATACCAATTAATCAAGTAATATCGATTGTAATGCCGGAATTAGACGGAAGAATCGAGATGATGACAGTTGGATGTATGCAAAATTTAGGATATTCCGAAGAGATACACTCAGATGTCTTAGAAGTAGCTTCTCTTTCTCATCACATTGATTTTATAGTTGAGAGAGTCAAAAAGTGGCTTAATCTACGTATTAAGGAAAATTCTGAAAAAAAAATTGCCATTATTATTTATAATTATCCTCCCAGTGAAGATAAAATAGGAAATGCTGCCTACTTAGACGTCTCAGAATCCGTTAGAAATTTGATTTCCGTTTTAATTCAAGAAGGATATAACATTGAAAATATACCAGAAAATAAGAATCTAGCAGATTTATTTATTGAAAGTGGAACTTTAAATAATTCTAAATATATAAATGTCAACAACTTCAAGGGAATACTATGGAGTACTGATAAATATTCAAATTACTTTAATCAATTACCTGAAAACCTGCATAAAGAAATAGTTGATTATTGGGGTAAAGTACCAGGGAAAATTAATGTGACAAATGATCATTTTAAACTTCCTATTCTTCAATTTAAGAATTTATATATCGCATTGCAACCTGCCAGAAGCATGGTCTCTGGAGATCCTAACGAGTATCACGATAAAAACCTACCTCCACATCATCAATATCTTGCTTTTTATCGTTATCTTGAAAAAATATTAAATATTGATGCGATGGTCCACTTTGGGACTCATGGAACCGTTGAATTTCAACCAGGTAAGCAAACATCTGGTGGTCCAGATGATTTTTGCTTAAATCTCATAGGAACGATCCCTAATTTATATTATTATCACATAACAAACACAAGTGAATCTGCAATCGCTAAAAGAAGAGGAAATGCTGTTATAATAAATCATGCTGGACCCACTTTTAAGAATTCAGATTTATATCAAGAACTTGCGAATTTAGAGTCTTTAATATCAGAATATCAAAATGAGAACATTTTAAGTTCGGATGAAGCAATTGAACCAGTAATAATTGAAAAAATTAAAGATTTAGAAAAAGATATTTTTGAATTAGCAAAAAATTTAAACTTTGAGTATTCTTCTATCGATGAACTTGAAGATTTATTATATAGATATAAAACATCAGTTATTCCAATGGGGCTTCATGTATTGGGTAGAAATTATACTATTGAAGAAAAAAAAGATTTGATTCTTCAAATTCTATTGAATTCAGGGGAAATACCTGACGATTTAATGAATGTTTTATTAAAAATTGAACAACAAGAAAAGCAGAAATCAAATATTATAGAAGAATATCTAAAAGAAATTATAGAAGAGCTCTATGGATCAAAAAATACAATTAATCCATATGAGATAACCGAGGAAGAAGATATAATTTTGAAAAATTGGGTTAAAAATTTCCTTTTTAACATTGACAATTCTATGGAAATGGAAAATTTAATTCAAGGATTAGAAGGTGGATATATAGAACCCGGACTTGGCGGCGATCCAATACGTTCACCTCACATATTTCCAACAGGTAGAAATTCTTACGGATTTGATCCGAGATTAATTCCAAGTTCAACAGCTTTTAAAAGAGGGGGAATAATAGCTGAAAGATTAATTGAAAATTATAAAAAAGAGTATGGAACATTTCCTGAAACAACAAGCGTAGTTCTATGGGCTTTCGAAACAATGAAAACGGGAGGTGAAACTATTGGTCAGATTTTTAATTATTTAGGTGTTAGACCAATTAAAAATAGATCTGTTTGGACAACTGAACTTGAAGTAATACCTCTTGAAGAAATGAAACACCCTCGAATTAATGTAATTGTAACTATTTGCGGGATTTTCAGAGATACTTTTCCCTATATTTTAAATTTATTAAACAAGGCAGTAGAATTAGTCGAAAATTTAGACGAACCTTTTAATAAGAATTTTATTAAAAAAAGCGTGTCAGAATTAAGAAAAAAAGGTCTAGAGCACCCTGAAGCTAGAATATATGGACCTGCTCCGGGAAAATATAATACAAATTTGACTGATATTGTTTCGGCGGGAGTTTGGGAAGTTGAAAAAGAATTAGTTGACGATTATATAAATTGTATGAGCTTTGCGTATATGAAAAATCAGAAAATCAAGAAAGTTTCTGAAACATTTATAGAAAATGTTAATAAAATTAATATCATGAGCCAAGTTAGAGATTCTTCTGAATATCATGTAACCGATCTCGATCATTATTTTGAATTTACTGGAGGACTAGCAAGAGTTTTTAAAGAAATTAATGGAACACAAGCAAATATCTATATTGCAGATACAACAACAAAAGACATTAGAATTGATTCCTTAGAACAGAGCATCAAGGAAGGGGCCGTTACAAGGTCATTAAATCCTCGGTGGATAAAAGCAATGCTAGCTCATAAATATCATGGTGGTCAAAAAGTTGCTGAAAGAGTTGAAAACATTTTAGGATTTGCTGCTACTACAGATTCAGTAGATAAGTGGATTTGGAATAAGAGCTACGACCAATACATCGAAAATAAGGAAATCAGAACGGCTTTAATTGAAAATAATAGGTTTGCTATGATGGATATCGTGAAAAATATGCTTCAAGCAGAAAAAAGAGGTTATTGGGACGCAACCGAGAAACAGCTTGATATTTTGAAAAAACTATATCTCAACCTCGAAAATTGGATCGAAACTACTTATTAAATATGTTATAATCAATTTGCACTTAAAGACTATTGACTTAATATCTAAATTTATCATTTTCCTCAAATATTTACTAAGTAAATGACCAAAAAAAAATTTTCAGCTATTTTTTTTTACAAATAAAATATAATTTCTAATTCTCTTGTTTAATAATAAGAACAAATAATAGTAGCAAATTTAAATAATAACTACTATTTCTTATTTATAATTAAATTGTCTTCAAATTATATAGTGATTTAAATGAGCTTAACAGATCCAATACCTAATTATGAATATGTTTTAAGTATTATCCTACCTTTTGATATCTTAGTAGCCTTTATTATTGGTATTTTCTATTTTTGGCGTTATAAAAAAATAAAAGCAGAAATAACTTTATTATGGGCAATTGGTTTTACAGGTGTTGGTACTGGAATTTTAATAAACTATCTTATTAACTATGTTTTTTATGACTATTTTATTACTATTTTACCAGCTAATTGGGATTATTCACTGTTTAATAGTATTGGAATGCTAATTATAACTTTTACTTTAACACTAAGTACTTTCTATGTGGAGTTTTTCAATAAGAAAACTAAAAAGATCGGTATAATTGTATCTTCAATTATAACTATTTTTTCATTAACTCTTTTAATCGCTAATTCGTTTGTATTATTTGACGAACATAACATTGCAAATATGAGTATAAGAATGTTGGCAATGTGGGTTATTATATTTTTTACATATTATAGTATCCATTCAAAAAATTATTTTATATTAGCAGTTACAGTTGGATTAATTCTCGCTACTATAAGTGGGATATTAATGACATCATTTTATGGAATGGTGTTAGGGTTAATTGGAAACATTTTACAATTTTGTTTTTATTTTTCTCTCGCTTATGGTTTATCTTTTACTAGATAGGAAACGTTATAACAACAATAATTTCAAAATTAGAATCAAATAGACTTATTGCAGTCTTAAAAATAAATCTAATAAATTTAATTGTAATTATTTATTAGAATATTTAATCGTTTAAGATAGTTATAATGAAAGTAAGAATTTATTAAAAAAAAATGAATGATTTTTATGGATTTTTCGTTGAATGAAAAGCAAAAAATGATCAAAAAAATAACCCGTGAATTTGCGGAAGAATATATTGCTCCAGTGGCACAAGAGAGCGATCAAAAAGCTGAATTGGACCCAAAAGTTTTAGAGAAGATGAAAGAATTGAAATACTTTGGTTCTTGTATTCCAGAAGAGTATGGGGGTGCTGGATTGCATAACGATACTATAAGTTTTGCGATTATAACTGAAGAGATAGGACGAGTTGATGCGTCTTGGGCCATAACTACGGGCGTCCACGCGAGCGTGTGTGCTTATCCTATTTATAGGTTTGGAACTGAAGAACAAAAGCAAAAATTTCTAATTGACCTTGCGAAAGGTAATAAGATCGGTGCTTTTGCTTTAACCGAAGCGAATGCAGGTTCTGATGCTGGAGGCGTTCAGCTAACTGCAGAGAAAGATGGAAATGAATATATACTAAACGGTAGTAAAATCTTTCAGACTAATGGCGGTATTGCAAAAACATTACTAGTTGTTGCAAGGACAGGTGGAGAAGATACCAGAAAACAATTAACTGTCTTTATAGTAGATACAAATACACCTGGTTATTCAGTAGGTGTGAAAGAAGATAAGTTAGGTGTTCGAGCATCGAACACTTCCGAACTGGTATTTCAAGATGTTAGAGTTCCCGAGGAAAATATTTTAGGAGGTTTTGGAAATGGGTTTAGGATTGGCCTTCAAATCTTAGATTACGGTAGAATTAGCATAGCTTCTCAATGTGTAGGGCTAGGTCAAGCGTGTTTAGAAGCAGCTATTAAATACGCCAACGAGCGGGAACAATTTGGACGGAAAATATCGCGTTTTCAAGGAATTCAGTGGAAAATTGCTGATATGACAACTGCTATAGAATCAGCTCGGTTATTAACTTATAGAGCGGCATGGGATTGCGATCAAGGAATGGATTATGGATTATCTGGATCTATGGCTAAGCTTGTAGCTTCTGAAGCTGCGATGATGGCAGCTCACCAAGCTGTTCAAATCCATGGCGGTTATGGTTTAATGAAAGCATACGCCGTTGAAAGATACTTTCGGGACGCAAAAATGGGAGAAATCTATGAGGGTACATCTGAGATACAAAGATTGGTTATCGCTAATCATATGCTAAGGAAAAAATAATTAATTTTTTCAATTTTCTAATTTTTTGATATTTTATAGAGATTCTATTTCTAATTTTTTTAAATATATTTCAGATAAGCTTAAAAAAATCTATAACTTCGATAAATTTAATAAGATTTTATAATGTCTTTTAATAATTTGATATAACATAATGACGATTAAATTCTATCTAACTACATTAAAAAATGGATATTTGAAACCATGAAAATTTTTGTTTGTATTAAGCAAGTACCAGGTATTTCTGAGGTCAAAATAGACCCTAAAACTAATACATTAATAAGAGAAGGAATACCTTCAATTATAAATCCACACGACAAGCATGCGATCGAATTAGGGCTTTCAATTAAGGAAGGATACGGTGGTGAAGTGATCGCAATTAGCATGGGGCCTCCCCAAACGGAGCAAGCTTTACGAGAAGTTTTATCAATGGGCGCTGATAAAGCGTACCTTTTAACCGATAGAGCTTTTGCTGGGGCAGATACATTAGCTACATCGCACACGCTAGCCTTAGCAATTAAGAAATTATTAAAAGAAGTAGATAATGGCGAAAAATACATTGTGATCTGTGGAACTCAAGCAATTGATGGGGATACTGCTCAAGTAGGACCAGAATTGGCAGAAGAGTTAGGAATCCCTCAAATAACATACGTATTAAAGTTTCAGTTAAAAGGCGAAGATCTTGTTGTTGTAGAGCGGGTATTTAGAACTGAAGAGGTAGTTGTTATTGAAACTAAATTACCTGTATTAATTTCTGTATTAAAAAATATAAATACACCACGAACTCCAAGCATGGGAGGAATTGTAAAAGCATATCAGGAAAAGGAAGTTCTTTTTTTAAATTCTGAAGATTTAGGCGCTAATAAAGCAGATATAGGATTAAACGGGTCGATGACGGAAGTTTGGAAAATATTTATTCCGCAAAGAAAAGGAGATCATCTCATATTGGATGGTACTTTAGAAGAAATGATTTCTAAATTGGTTAATAATCTAAAAGACGATAAGGTTTTGTGAAAGGAGGTTTGAAGATGAGTATTATTATAGATAATGATTTATGCGAAGGCTGTGGTGTCTGTTTAAGTTCATGTCCTTATGGAGGCGTTGAAATTCTCGATGAAATTGCTGTTTTTACTGAAGACTGTAATTTATGTGGGGCATGTATAGAAGCATGCCCAATAAATGCTATTACATTGGTACGCGCAGAGCGAATCGAAAATGTGGATAAAACACAGTATAAAGGAGTTTGGGTAATAGCAGAACATTATAAAAACGAAATTCATAAAGTTGCGTTTCAGCTCTTGGGGAAGGGGCGAGAGTTATCAAACGCATTAAATGTGAATTTAACTCTTGTTATATTAGGAGATAAATTTGACAATAAATTGGAAGAGATTGGTGAATATGGTGCAGACGAAGTTATATATGTAAAATCAGCTATATTAAAAGACTATTATTCGGACTTGTATGTAAGCACGTTAACCGATTTAATTACCGAATATAAACCGGAGATTATATTAATCGGGGCTACTCCAACAGGAAGAGATTTTGCTCCACGAGTTGCCAAGCGATTAAATGCCGGATTGACAGCAGATTGTACTGGGTTAGATATCGAAGAGGAAACTGGTAATTTGATGCAAACGAGACCTACATTTGGGGGAAATATCATGGCAACTATCCGTACGCCTTCGAGCAGACCACAAATGGCAACTGTGAGACCTGGTACTTTTAAGGCAGATAAAACCACTAAAAAGAAAGTAAAAATTATTAAAATTGAAAAGGAATTTAAAGAAAAAGATACAGTAACTAAAATCATAAAAATCATAGCAAGACAAAAGGAGAAAGTCAATTTAGAAGACGCAGAAATAATTGTTACTGGAGGGAGAGGCGTTGGTTCAATGGAAGGTTTTAAAATTATTGAGGAATTGGCTAATGTCTTAGGAGCAGAACTGGG
>JGI24724J26744_10003080_pt1 | contig 10892 bp, 11 predicted proteins | sample Cruoilmetagenom7_FD_26744 | JGI IMG/M metagenome (IMG submission 26744)
CTCAGGCATCATAGCTCATAAGATCGTATTGAAGCTTGTTCGGGGCGGATGTACTAAAACTTAACCGAAATCGTCTTTGGTCTTCCTAGCCTATCGGGTAGCCACTGATTAAATTAAAAGTTATAGGATAAGCATGTAGAGCCGAGGGCGGAGTGCTTGCGGACGCGGGTTCAATTCCAAAAATAGTCCCAGAAGGACTTAGAAAGACCCATAAGACCAATAGAAACAAGGTGTTGTGGGTTTTTTTATGCCTATCATTTACTAAAATAAGATATAAAAACCTAGTTTTTTCTTAACCACAATAGTAATATTAGCGCCCGGTTATTTACGGCTATGTCTAGAATGGTTTGTACTACGAACCCCCTTAACTAATCCTCCACCACAATAAAAGGACCACCATGGAAAAAATCAAATGCGCATTGATTGGATCTGGCAATATTGGCACAGATCTTATCTATAAAATTCAGAGAAGCCCTTATCTTGAACCTGTTTGGATGGTGGGCATTGACCCAGAATCTGAAGGTTTGACTCGCGCTAAAGATATGGGTCTTAAAGTTACTTCTGATGGTGTAGATGGATTATTACCTCATGTTCTTGAAGACAATATACAAATAGCATTTGACGCGACCAGTGCTTATGTTCACGCTGAAAATAGCCGTAAACTAAATGAGCTTGGCGTACTGATGATTGACTTAACACCCGCCGCTATTGGGCCGTTATGTGTACCCCCCGTTAACTTAAGTGAGCATACTGAAAAGCTTGAAATGAATGTGAATATGATTTCATGTGCAGGGCAAGCAACCATTCCTATTATTAGTGCAGTTTCTGGCATCCAGTCTGTTGAGTATGCTGAAATTGTTGCCAGTCTTGCTTCAAAATCTGTTGGCATTGGCACTCGAGAAAACCTAGATGAGTTTACTTATACAACGTCAAGCGCTATTGAAACGGTTGGCGGCGCTCGTAAAGGGAAGGCTTTAGCCATTATCAACCCCGCTGAGCCTCCTCTTATTATGCGTAATACTATCTACTGTATTACTGATAAAAAACCTGAGGAAGAAAAGATTATTGAGTCCATACTTAATATGATTGAAGAGGTTAAAAAGTACGTCCCTGGCTACAAGCTTATTAATGGGCCAATTTTTGATGGTAATAAAATTTCTGTGTTTATGGAAGTTGAAGGCCTTGGTGATTATCTACCCAAATATGCTGGCAACCTTGATGTAATGACTGCCGCTGCGACTCGAACTGCGGAGATGTTCGCGGAAGAAATTCAAACTGGAAAAATAACACTTAAACCTGTGGAGGCTGCGTAATGTCTGAGTCAACAACCGAAAAACTTAGCTCTTTAGATGGCCGNAAAGTTATTTTGCATGACATGTGCTTACGTGATGGCATGCATGCCAAGGGCGAACAAATTTCTGTTGAAGAAATGGTGACCGTTGCCACCGCATTAGATGATGCTAACGTTCCATACATTCAAGTAACGCATGGTGCAGGGCTTGGCGGTAACTCATTGCAGCATGGCTTTTCAATGGCCACAAATGAAGAATATATTTCTGCCGTAGCGCCTTTAATGAAACAGGCTATTGTTTCGGTTTTGCTTATCCCAGGAATGGGCACCATGAAAGAACTACAGTCCGCATATGATGCTGGTGCACGTAGNGTTCATGTGGCCACTCATTGTACTGAAGCTAATACATCACCCCAGCACATGGCTTTTGCACGCAAGCTGGGCATGGATACCACTGGCTTTTTAATGATGGCACATTTGAATACCGCTAAAGGTCTTGCTGAACAAGCCGCGTTAATGGAGTCTTATGGCGCACAAACTGTTTACTTAACCGACTCTGCTGGCTACATGCTACCTGAAGATGTAACCCGCTGTGTTTCAGCGTTACGCGACACCTTGAAACCTGAAACAGAAATAGGTTTCCATGGTCATCACAACCTTGGAATGGGCATTGCAAATTCTATTGCAGCCATTGAAGCAGGTGCTAGCCGAATCGATGGTTCTGCAGCAGGCTTGGGTGCTGGCGCAGGAAACACACCATTAGAAGTTTTTGCGGCTGTCTGTGAGCGCATGGGTATCGAAACGGGTGTTGATTTATTTAAGCTAATGGATTTATCAGAAAATATTATTCTTCCATTAATGGATCATGTTATTCGTGTTGATAGAGAGTCGTTAACCTTAGGCTATGCCGGCGTTTACTCAACCTTTTTATTACACGCTAAGCGTGCTGCTGAACGTTTTGGCATTCCTGCTCGCGATATTCTAGTTGAACTGGGAAGAAAGAAAATGATCGCCGGCCAAGAAGATATGATCGTCGACACTGCGATGACGATGGCTAAAGAACGAGGCATTGAAATTACCACTAGCGTGTAAGGATTAAAACTCCCCACAATTTAAAAAGCCTTGCCAATAAAATGGTAAGGCTTTTTTATTAACTATTGTAAAACCCTGATTAAGACTTAAATACCAAGCGCATCTCTTGCTAGTGAACCACCCGACCCTTGCAATGGACCTAATGGGTTCTTACGCGACTTTTCCGAATCTAGATAAGGCTCACCACTCCAAATTTTATAAACTGCTATACCATTATCTAGCACAATCAGCGCATCAAAACGCCAACCCGTTTCTATCGTTTTTCGCTTAAAACCCAACAAATCATTAAATACACTTCCTACCCGTTTTCTTTTTATAATACCGGGGTGTGCCTCATACGCGATACAAGCTTCTTGCTTAGCTAAACATTTTCTAACGCTTGACGGCAATTGTTCCAATTTAACAGAGTTGGTCGGCATAAACTTTCGAATAATATCTAGGTAAGACAAGATTTTTACATTAGGCGTTGAATAAGGATCAAAACCCAAGTTTCGTAATTCTTCAACCGTCGTTTGATTAAGGATAATCTTGTCGTAAGCCGACATCGCCTGTTTAAAGCCCTTCCATGGCGACTTCGTTACATCTTCAGTTCTAGGAAGAGGACTACCGCACGCCGTTAGCATTATCAGACAAAACACCAACGATATTGAAAGTAGATGACGCAACAAACCTTGAATCATTTCGACAACCCTTTTTAGTTATACTGATTACCCTAAAGAATAGCTGATTCTGGTTAATTGAACATAATTTAGGCAATAAATTCACCAATAAAAAGTTAGATTTTCCCTGACATCAGGTTAATCCCCAATTTTTGACTATAAAAGCTTATAATGCTCCTTTATCTCCGATAGAGGGTTTAGATTAAGAACATTCTGAAACCTCCTCTATCCCAAATTAAGGCCCTAAAATGACATCCCAATCTACAATAGGCTTCGCTGACTTAGCGTTGTCTACACCTGTAATGGACGCTCTAAAACGCATCGGTTACGAACAACCTTCTCCCATTCAAGCAGAAGCAATACCTCACCTAATTGAAGGACATGATCTAATTGGTACGGCGCAAACCGGCACAGGTAAAACAGCTGCATTTGCTCTGCCTCTCTTATCAAAAGTTGACTTGAACGTGACNGGACCACAAGTTTTAGTACTTGCCCCAACACGTGAGTTAGCTATTCAAGTAGCTGAAGCATTTAAAACATATGCCAGCGAAATGAAAGGTTTTAATGTGCTACCAATATACGGTGGGCAAGCTATGGATACCCAATTACGGCAACTACGTCGAGGTGTTCATGTTGTTGTCGGCACACCTGGTCGCGTAATGGATCACCTCCGCCGAAAAACACTAAAACTAGATAACTTAAAAACTATCGTGCTGGATGAAGGCGATGAAATGTTAAGAATGGGATTCATCGACGATGTCGAGTGGATTTTAGACCAAACACCAGCACAACGTCAGGTTGCTCTTTTTTCAGCAACAATGCCCGCTCCAATTCGTCGCGTTGCCGATAAGTATTTAAACTCTCCAAAAGTCGTTAAAATCATTTCTAAAACATCCACTGTAGAGAGCATTGAACAACGTTTCTGGATGGTCAGTGGCCTGCATAAATTAGACGCCCTAACACGTATTCTTGAAGTTGAAGATTTTGACGGCATAATTATGTTCGTTCGCACTAAAGCTCTCACCGTTGAGTTGGCTGAAAAACTTGAGGCACGTGGCTACTCAGCTTCTGCCATCAATGGTGATATGACACAAGCATTGCGTGAAAGAACTATTGGGCAATTAAAGAAAGGTCAAATTGATATTTTAGTAGCCACTGACGTAGCCGCTCGCGGTATTGATGTAGCCCGCATTAGTCATGTTGTTAATTACGATATTCCTTATGATACAGAAGCGTATGTTCATCGCATTGGTCGGACAGGTCGTGCTGGAAGAACAGGCAAAGCCATTTTATTTGTAGCTCCACGCGAACGCCGTCTATTACGCGCTATTGAAAATGCCACACGTCAGCCTATTAAGCCAATGGAATTACCTACACGCCAACAGGTTAATGAAAAACGTGCCGACGATTTCAAAGCGACACTAACACAAGTTATCGCTAACAAAAAATTAGACTTTTTCGATCAACTAATCCAATCATATTTAGATGAACATGACGCTGACCCCATTCAATTGGCAGCCGCACTTGCTTACTTAGCTCAAAAAGATAAACCCTTAATGCTTGAGGAATCATCTAAAAAGTCATCTGCTAAGGAAGGTAGAAAACCGCGAGAAGAAAAATCAGCAAAAGGCGAAAGAAGAAGCAAATCTTTACGACCTGATAAAGAAGATTTACCTAAAAGCAAACGTGGCAATCCAAAAGTACCGATGGATAACTATCGCATTGAGGTTGGGAAAAATCACAATGTTATGCCAGGTGATATTGTTGGCGCCATTGCCAACGAAGCAGATGTTGAACCAAGACACATTGGTCATATAGAGCTGAATGAGGATCATAGTTATATTGAGCTGCCCGTTGGCATGCCAAAAATTGTTTTTCAGAGCCTCAAAAAAATTCGGGTTCGAAATCAACCACTTAATATCGAACTAACCGATCATGTAGCAAAACCTGCTGCAACTTCTGCTAAGCCAGCCAAGGGTAAGAAAAAAACTTACACCAAAAAACCTAAAAAGAAAAAAAATAAAGCAGCCTCAAAATAAACATGGATGAAAGAATCACAGAACTTGAAATAAAAGTAGCTTACCAAGAAGACACGATCCAACAACTGGATCGTGTTATTTGCCAGCAACAAGATCAAATCGATTCGCTAAAAAAACAATTTAAAGAGCTAACTGAAGGCTCTCAAAGCTCACCTGAAGATGGAAAGAGCTTGTTTTCAGCCCTTGATGAAGTTCCACCGCATTATTAGGAACAGTCCACATTCAACTAAACGTTAAACACATATCATGAGCATTAACTGGTACCCAGGGCACATGCATAAAGCCCAAAAGGAGATTAAAAATCGCCTCCCCGAGGTTGATATGTTTATTGAAGTGCTAGACGCAAGAATCCCCTACAGTAGCGAAAACCCCATGCTCGCCAGTATTCGTGGTGACAAGCCGTGCATTAAAATTCTAAATAAAACAGATTTAGCAGAATCCAATAAAACAAAGGACTGGCAAGACTATTTAGAACTTAATAAAAATACAAAAACACTCGCTTTGAATTTGAACCAACCTAACAAAAGTGAGCAAATATTTGCACTTTGTCAAAAACTAGTTCCAAATAAAGGCACTAAAATATCCCCTATTACCTGCCTTATTACGGGCATTCCAAACGTTGGTAAATCCACGTTAATTAANACACTGGCCGGTAGAACCATCGCTAAAACGGGTAATGAGCCCGCTGTAACGCAAACACAACAACGCATTGACCTTGGCAATAATATTATTTTATTCGATACTCCTGGGCTACTTTGGCCAAAAGTAGAAAATGAAGACAGTGGATACCGCCTAGCCGTCACAGGTGCAATAAAAGACACTGCCATAGATTATGACGATATTGCATATTACGCTGCTGCACATTTCCTAAAAAACCATTTAGATGCATTAATGGAACGCTATTCACTTGAAGAACCGCCAAAAGATGAAACAGCCCTCCTTGAGGCCATTGGTAAAAAACGAGGCGCTCTGGTTAGCGGTGGAAGAATAGATCTAAATAAAACATCCGCTATCTTTATTCATGATTACCGAAGTGGTACTTTAGGTAGGGTCACACTTGAAACACCAGAAATAATTGAAATTGAAGTCACTAAAACTGAGAAGATATTAGCTGAAAAAATCGCGCTAAAGGCTGCCCGTAAAAAAAACTGGAAGAATAAAAAATAAAACAAAAATCGACTCTAGAAACTATTTATCACTGAATGTTTTATTCAATTAGTCTTGCGCTTCTAAAACACAAAACNATCTATTTATTTTCGTTAACTGTACTTAAATAATTACAGACCTGGAATATTAACTTTTTGACAACTTCTTTGCTATCAATCCTAAGAGTATCCCCAAGATTAAAATAAGTATAAGCCAACTATTTTGCTTATAAAAACTATCACTTTCTCCAGGCCCAGCATCAGATACAGCAAAACTAAAGGTTGCTGCTGAAGGATGATTCTCCACATGCTCGGTTACATTCTCAGACTCTAGATCAATAATAACTTTATACTTCCCTTCTGTTGGCTTCAAGAAAGGGACAAACATTGAACCAGATGGGTATAACTGAGCTGGCATAGATTGAATACTCACATAGTCAGTTTCTTGCTCTTTTTCAATACTCACTCTAATGGGTATTTTACGAAGTGCTTCATCTACAAAATCTAAAACTAAAACTGCCTCTTCCGTGCTGGGTACTGTTTTACAAAGCTCTTTACCGGCCAGAGTTTCAGGTTGATAGGCCGTAAAATGAAACGTATAACCTGATGCTCTAAATGTACAATAATCTTTATCAATTGCCACTCCACCATGTGCACGCACATGGGGGCTCATTAAGCATAAATAAATAATAAGGCAAAACAAACCCCCTTCTTTTCCAACAAAGAAGGAGGATGTCTTTTTAATTAACTTAATCAATGAAAGTCGGCAATATTTGACCAGATACTTCAGAAATCATTCTAGTTCCTTCCGTATCAAAAAAGAATAGCAACGCTCCATAACTACTATCTGGGTCATTCAACAGACTACTTAAACGCTCTGTTTCCCAAGCCACATCAGTTGCTTCTATTTTAAGTGTTCGAGTTTCACCTGGCTGAATCGGCGTATTATCCGATACTTCAAGTGATTTATTGGCTACTAATTCATCAGGGTAACCTTTATCAACACCTTTCATTGCAAAGTCTACATTATGGTTAACAAAGCGAATATTTGCAGCTGTGAACTCACCGAGTTGAATAGGCAACGCAGTGTTGTTAGTAATATCAGCCTCCACCGTCACTGTCCGACCGGGTAAAAAGTATTCTGCCTTTTTATTTTTGACCTTAACAAAAGCCTCATTTTTACCATGTAAAGCTTTAGCAACACCAAGGCCGTCATTATGAATAGCCAGTGCTTCTACATCGACCTTACCCGCTTGAAGGGGAATGGTTCTAGGGTACTCTTCTCTAGCTATGTTATTTGCGTAAATGAGCAAGCCAATAATGAAACCAATCAAGAAGAGTGCTAGTAACTTATCATTTTTGGTATGTAGTTCATTCCAACTACCTGCTTTAACCTTTAAGTAACGTTCCACTAACATAGGGCGCCTAATCCACCAAAATAACCAGAATATAGCTACAAGGGCCCAAATTATATGCCAATTAACTACATTTTGAACGGCATAACTTCCAAGGTTTTCAATAACTAAGCCTGTTCTTGTTGTTATTGAATAAACAAAATCTTCAGCATCACCATCAATCGTAACCCAGATACCCGGACCAACTAAACCACCTGCAGATTCAACATTTACCATTGGGTGAACATGATGTTTACCAGGAATACGAGCTTTTAAGATCACCTTAAATTCATATGTTTTTCCTAAATCTGCACCGGTTGATTGGATCATAGGAACATCGTTTAGGTAACTGGCTTTCCTAACAAATACTGGACCAGGTGTAGCATTGGCCAAAAAGATCGTATCAGGTTTATTAATCGCTTCAGGCCAACTTGAAAAAAAGTGAACCTTACCCGTCAACGTGACTTCATCATTAACTTGAATGGTGCTTCCATTGTCTACAGACCATTTCACATCGTACCAATGCAGCGTCTTCATTCTCAAAAACGGTTCTTGGTTTCTTTCTCCATGAGCTAAGGCAATCCCCGTCACAGCAATCAAAATTACTGATAGCAAAAATTTCTCAAATAACTTAGATAACTTAATCATGTTATACAGTCTCCTTGCTATCTTCTTCATCGACATCGTCGGTGTAACCCACCATATTTTTAAACCTATTAGGTACCGTTCCAAGGTTTGTTACCCATTCGCCAATTTTCCACCAAATAAAGAATAGAACCATACAAACAAAAGCAGAGAAAAATGTAGAGATTAGTGTCGATTCACCACCAAACGTTCTTAGTGTGCCTCTTTCAATAATTCGTAAATACTCTGGCGTCGCCGTACGTGTAAACGAATAACCAATCAGGTCGGCCACATTGACTACTTGATCTATATGAACAACAGGTAAATGATAAGGAGCGAGTATTGGCCAATTTGCAGGTGCAAATGCTAGCGCAACTGACCCACCACCAAAAATTGATGTAACCAGTGCATTTCTACTAAGCATCAACACTAAATCCATCAGCATCAGGCCAGGTATAGCGATTGAAGGCCAAATCATGCTGTATGGAAAGTACGTCCACAAATGGAAACCAACGATTCGACTAATCCATTCCCCTATGACCAAACATAGGGCGCAAAGGGTTCCCGCAATTGGTAATCCGAATTTTTGCATAAATGGATAAGATAAAGCCGCAGGAATAAATATTAATAACATTGGTGTTAGCGTGACCCAGTTTTTCCTATCCTTCCAATCTACCCAGAAGTCCCAATCTCCAACAGTCAACATAATATGAATGTGGAAAGCCGCGATAATCGCAAAAAATAGGATAGCAACAACAACCAAATCTAATTGCCGAACAATCTTGGCTGCTGAGGAGCCTTTAGTTGTTATAGCTTTTAGTAATTTCTGTTCAGACACAGTCAAGCTCATAGTATTTACCTAATTAAATAGTGAAATTTTGTTTTTGAAATAGCTGGTATATATCTTTCACAACATATACCAGCTTTAAAACCCAGGCGCGCTTAAGAAGTTAAGTCGCCTTTTTCATTAACGATAAGAGGCATGATGACAATCATGCGTTTAACGATTTGGTTTAATAAACCCGCCAATGCTAGTATTGACCAACCAAAGAATACAAACCCCCAATGTAATGGCACAGTAAAGTACTCTTCCATTAACCAAAAGGCGTGACCCCATTCATTGTATCCAACTGTTGGCAACAGCATGAAAGGACCACATACCGTTAGCACAAGTGGTAACGAAATTCTTTTCGCGAATACAGGCAACCTTGTTATTGCATAGGTAAACAGACTAAAACCAATAATAATGAAGACCGGCATAGCCATATAAAATAAGAAAATATGGCTGGGAGTGAAGCTTGTGTCTCTCACAACTGTTTGATGCCAAGTCGCATCTTGCTCTGCATAAAAACTACCCGCAAAATAAAAAGCAAAAGCATATACAGCCAACATGCTAATCCAGTGAATCATTCGGTTAATTTCTTTTCTTGGTGTTATTTCATTAAGGTGCTTATCGCGTGTAACCCAAAAATAAGTTACGAAAACAATAAATAACACAACCTCAACTATAATCTCACCCCAAAGTACTGTCATCCAATACTTATCAAACATTGGATCTGTTGCGTCTAGCCCAAAGTCCCACGCTGCCCATTGTTGATACCATCTCGCCGTACCAAAAATAGCAATAAGCACCAACATGCCGAAAAACATTGGCTTTAAATTAAGTTTCCAAGGTTCAGCGATTTTTGAACTCGCCACATTTTCTTGTGTTGTAGCCATATCAATCCACCTCATTTTATTATTTGAACATTAATACTACAACCTAACGAGCGTTAGATCAAGAGCTAAATTGATCTAATTTAACTCTCTAGTTTTCATGCCGGCCAACTCTCTTTACGTACATTACATATGCACTTCCAACAATTAACATAAACACTATAAGCCATTTTACAATTTGCTGAGTACTGGAAGGCTCCCTACTATTTGGGCCCAACTCACCAATGTAAAAATCAAACTCTCTGGTCGTATCATGGCCTTCTTTATTTAAAAACATTACCTCACCGCGATATTTTCCTTTGTCCCTAGGGGTGAATTTCAACAACATTGATCCTTGAGGGTATAATTCCAACGGTAGAGCAGCTATTGGCTCAAGTCCATCATCCCCCATGTAACCGATAGAAAAAGAAAAAGGAAAAGCCTTCGAGTCTTCTTCCATAAAATCTAAAACGATCATTGTTTCTACTAGATCAGGCGCATTTTGGCAGAACACCTCAGCTTCATGTGTTGATGGTTGATAAGCCGTGAGGTGTATGCCTCGTTCTTCTGCTATCTTCAACGTACATGCGCCATGCTTATTATCAATATTGCCATGTGCAAACGCATAATTACTTAAAAATAAAAGTAATACCAAGCTTCTCTTCATGCTCCATCTCCTCAATTCTTTTTTTATTTCTTTTTTTTATTTTTATAGTCTATTAAAAACGCACATTAGTTCAAAATATTTTAACTACTATATGGCTCAGCACTTGATCCAACACTTCAAACACACAGCAAATAACATTTAATTTAAATTTGTTGCATCGCAACCTAACAATATATAATGGTGCGATCCCACTCAAAAACAAAAATACCAAGGATATAAATGAACCTACTAACCCGCTTTGCCAGCCTATTATTCATAATCTTTATACCTAACTTGGCTATTGCTG
>JGI24724J26744_10003084_pt1 | contig 10889 bp, 8 predicted proteins | sample Cruoilmetagenom7_FD_26744 | JGI IMG/M metagenome (IMG submission 26744)
ATCTGTTCGTCCGTGAATCGCTTCTTCATTTTGTCCGTCCTTTTGGTTGGCCGGACTCTACATCAAAATGGAGGAGTTCTAGGGGCGCAGGTCAGTTTTCTTGCGGCAGATTAATTCGTCCGGTTTTTCAAACAAAAATATTCTACCGGCGTCAATATCAGAGCCACCAAAATCCCCGTCACCCCCTACACCGCCGTCACTTTTGCCCCCTTCGCAAACCCACGGGTCCGAAGGCATAATGAGGGCCGGTATTGATGGAGGATGGTGCAGATGGCAGCGACTTCCCTACAATTAGCGGCCTTTAACTCTACGCCCCCAATATATTGACATACCCAGTCCCCCGTGGCAGATACAGTATAGATTACGGAGAGGATCGTAGTGGAGCCAGCTAGAGGTTTCCAATACTGCGTATAGCCCGCCTTAAGTGCGTTCAAAATAGGCGAGCCTCACATCACCGGGTAGTTTTCTAGAAACTGCATAAGACCCCGAGGCACATCCTCGCTGGCTAATCGTCAACTTTAACAACTGCCGAAGGGCAATGCGCGCATATGCGTTTGCACTGCTATTCGCCAATAGGAAATTGACGATGTGTAAGTCGAATAAGAATACCCGTGTGGAGAAACTCCGCACGATCCCCGAAACCTGCAATTTGATGGATATCCGCGAATACGCGCTCAGACGCGCAGTATCGAGTGGTTTGGTCCCATATTACACGCCATTCGGCTCGCGCCGGTATGTGCGCATAAGCGAAGTCGAAACCGCGATTGTCACCCATACAAAAGGGGAGGCGAAACAATGACTGACCGTATTTTCGTAGTACACGCCGAAGCCTATCGGGCAAAACAACACCCGGTTATTCCGTTCAAACCAATGGAGAAGCGCCCGTCCACAACTGGCTGGGCGGAATTCTCCGATCACATGCCAAGTGATCAGCTGTACGACGAGTGGCTAAGTAAGAAAGGCGACCACGGCATCGGCATGGTTATGGGTGCAGAAGTCGCACTTAGCAAACGCTTGGTTGGCCTTGATGTCGATGACGACCATTTCGAACGCGCGGTTCTTGGCATGATCCCAGGTAAGCCGCCAGTCAAACGTGGCAAAAAAGGCTGCACAGCCTTTGTAACAATAGAGAGTAACCTGCCGGTACCGTCCACAACCTTCAAAGGCAAAGAGGGCCTTGGCAATATCGACATTCTTGCCAGCAAGAAATGTACCGTGTTGCCACCTTCAATCCACCCGGACACCAAACAACCATATACGTGGGATGGCGGCGATCTGCCTTCATTTGAGCCANATGATATACCGGTTCTCGGTGAAAAGGAATTTGGCATCATCAAATGCTTTGTGATTTCAAAACACACTGCAGGGGTTGTTGGAGGTCGAGCCACTCATGAGTTTGTATTGGGCCTGTCCGGTGAGTTGGTGGCTGCTGGAGTAAGCGATGATCAAATCCATTCGATCATGAAAAACTTGTTGCCGCCAGATTATTCAGGGAATTCGCTTGATGAACTTCCCGAGATGCTCGAAGGAGCACGCCGTAAAGGCTTTGATCAAACAGGCGAGCGACGACCTTACAAGCCAATGGGTGACGGGCCCGTGGCGCTCGGTTACCTCGCCGATGGCCGCAACGTATTTTTCGATCAACAGCGACGCATCATAATTACGGAGAGTTCTGTCGCACTCACCAANCTTGGAACGTTAATGAACATGGCCCCGATCAGCCTCTGGCTGGATCGTTTTCCCAGATACAAAGAAGGCGAGGTCGTTGGGGTTCATACTTATTTAGCTGCTGACACCCTTATTCAGTGNTGCCGTGACACAGGCGGCTTCGATCCGTCCCTGGTTCGTGGTCGAGGTGTCTATCTTGATAGTGCCGGAAACGTTGTGGTCAATTTTGGTGGCAAAATCCCGAAAGATTCCAGATACGTTTACGTCTGCCATATTGAGCTTGATATCGCGACGAAAGAGGACGGGGAATTCGATACCCAAATAGTTCTCGACTTTTTCCATCTATTCAATTGGTCCGACAGATCTTTTGCGTATCTGCTGCTGGGCTGGGCCACCACCGCTGTTATCTGCGGTGTGCTGGAGTGGCGACCACATGCGTTTCTGGCAGGGTCCAAAAACACCGGCAAGACAACCCTGGTTTTTGCGCTGAAAGCATTCCTTGAATCGGTGGCTATTGTTTTGGACGGTCAAAGTACCGAGGCGGGCATTCGCCAGAAAATTGGTCCTGATAGTCGTCCTGTCATGCTTGATGAATTTGAAAGCGACCAGAATATCCCGAGGATGAAAACGGTAATCAAACTCGTTAGAAGCGCCTCGTCAGCTGTTGGCCAAATCGCGCGGGGTACACCAGAAGGCAAGGCGTTGGAATTCAATGCAAGCTCCAGTTTTCTGCTCGCAGCCATTAATCCAATGGCGGTAACTTCCGCAGACAAATCCCGCATTGTTGTCATGACGCTGAATAATCACGATAACGATAAAACCAAGGCGGCTGCGATAGCCGACGGTCTTGAAGCGTTTGAGGGATCAGCGCCGAAATGGTGTGCCCTGGCAATCAGCCAGGTCGACAATATCCGAACGTCGATCAAGGTCATCAGGCGGGCATTTCCGCCCTGTGACAGCCGTCACGCGCTCAACATATCAACGCTGCTTGCAGCGGCTTGGTGTGCCCTCAACAAGGCTGAAATCACCGAGGTTGAGGCGGAAGGCTTGTTGCTCGAGCATAAACCCTTGATTGATGAATTGGCCCTTGCGCATGAAAGTGATGACTCAGTCGATTGCCTCAATGCTTTGCTTGAATACCGTGTTGGTCAGGATGAAATGTTGGGCACCATACTTGCCCGCCTGAAACCCAAAAACCTGGACCGGGATTTACGCAAGACGGCAATGGCGAAGATTGAGGCTCTGGGTATCAAGACGCATGACGGTGGCTTCCTGGTTTCGAATACACACCGGGGCGTCAAGGAAATCTACAGCGGCACACTATGGGAGGCCGAAGGCTGGGTGAGCGCCCTGCCAAGGTTGCCCGGGGCAAAAAAGGAAAGCCAAAAACGGTTCTCCGATGGCAATCGTTCATTGGCCACTTGGCTCCCGTTTGACCTCGTGCCTGATGATTACAACACAGATGAAAGCGGGACAATGTTCTAGCGCCGCCGTCACGGTGTCACGTCACGCCATAGGGCAGGATAGGCTCCGGTCCTATGGCGAACGGTACTAATGGTCCAANTATAAAAAACAAAACCTCTACATGGAGAGTGTTATGAAATTAAAGAAAAATGGCGATTACTATTATTGCACACTGGTTTTTGCGTATGGCTGCAAAACCCTATGGCATGACGTGACATCGTGACGTTTCGTGCGGATCGAAATGTCGTAGTTTTGCGTTATCGCGCGGATATCAACAACCCTGACCCCATGCTTGGTGAATATGGAATCCCATGCCTACGGGTGGAGCCCCGCAGCGCTTCTGAATGCCNTCGGAACGGGGTCGAACGGGCATTGGATATTCCCGGAGTTGTATCACCAATAATCTTGGTCATCTGTCANTCATTTTTGAGAGCGCTGCCGTGTTTGCGAATAATTGTGCCTGCCGCTCCCATAATTTTTTCTGGTCAAATCTTGAAATTTTGAAGGAGATGACTAGCTATGCCTACGCCTAAAATCACCATCATTACGTGGAATCGCCGCCGCAAAAATGCCGCTGGCAAGGTTGTTCGTCAGAAGCGCTACGCGGCTTCGTGGGTTTGCCCAGACACCGGTAAGAAGAGGCGTGCCTCCTTTCCAACTAAAGCCAAAACCGAGACCTACCGGGAAGCGTTGGCAGCCACTTTTGTTGGTGAGCGTTACTTTAATCCATATACCAACCCGACCGTGGCTGAGGTTGTTGATCACTGGCTCGATAACAAGCGCGGTTCTGTAAAAGCTCAGACAATTCGTGGGTATTTGCCATTGTTGAAAAATATCACCGGGCCAATCTTGCAGGGCACCCCGCAGGAAAAGGTTCATTATGCGCTGACCGGAAAAAAGCCACATCGAGACACAAAGGTGTTACAAATGTTGCGCGACTACAAAGTCTCTGAGCTGACCACGGCACAGCTAAGGCGCTGGCACGGCGTTGTGCGGGTTGAGGCGGGGCACCATACCGCAAACCGCGTGACCTCGATGCTGAAGGGCATTCTGGCGCTTGCTGAGGAAGACTTCGGGGTGCGCGTTTGCTCAATGCCGACAAATCTGGCGCGGCGGAAATCCAAACCCAAGAAGGAGATCTTGACGCCAGAAGAAGTTGCGAAGCTGATCGCCTATGCGAAGACCGACAAGGAACGCGGAATCTTTATTGCATGGCCCTTCCTAACTGGGACTCGCGCCAGTGAGCAGCTAGGCCTGCTCTGGGAAGATATTGACCTAGATCGTAACTTGATCTCGATTAAACGTGTTTTGGAGCGGAACGGCACCACTACCGACACAACGAAGACAGAATTAGGAATTCGCCAGATACCGATAAATCAAACCCTTCGTACTATGCTGCTTGAGTGGCGGCTGACTTGCCCAAGGCTCGACGGTGAACTGTATCGCGTCTTTCCGGGCCCCGAAGTGCCACAACAATGGCCGCTGCCGCGCTTGGGTGGCGGTGGACCGCTGCTCTATTCGAATTATCGTAAGCGAATATGGAAACCGGCTTTTTCCAAGGCCGGAGTTCGTTATGTGACGATTCACAGTGCAAGACACTCCTTCGTCTCCGTCTTGCAGGCGCAGGGCGTAGAAGTGGGCTTGGTTGCCAAAATGGCAGGTCACAGTCCGGCAGTGACACTGGGGCACTATACGCAAGCGGTGCGCGGTGGAGCAGATGCTGTTGAGCTTTTGGATCTGGCGTATCAGGGGGAGTGATGCATGTTTGCACACTTAGCCGCCCTTTGCCCATGGCCGACCAATCACAATATTTGAATGGCTACCTTTTTGCAGATAATACTAGACGAGGGCATTGACGAAAATGGTGCCGATTACTATCTTTAGGCAATTGAAGGCGATTTTAGTCGTCTTGATCAAGCCAAAAGGCTGGTCAGATCTGATTGTTCATCTTTCAGGTTTCTTTGTCCGGACTGCGGAACCACGATCAATCGGGTCTCGCGCGAGCATAAAGCTTCCTGCCGGGGAGCGTCCTCAGGGACGCCGCGCATTCGCTTCTCACGAAGTTGAAAAGGAGACTCGTCCAATGGGCGTACTTAAGAATATCCGCAAGAAAAAGATGAATGCACAAGGGGGACGCTGCTATTATTGCGATCTGCCGATGTGGGATGATGCCACAGCTAGAGTTCCACATGAGCATTGCAGAAAGAAGATACCGTTAATGGCCTTGCGCTGCACCGCAGAACATCTCCACCCCCGTTCCGAAGGGGGTGTGAATACAGCCGATAACATCGTCGCCGCCTGCTGGTACTGCAACAACCATCGTCACCGGCGGAAACGGCCACCCTCGCCCAAAGCACATCGTCAGCATGTGCAACAGCGAATGGCGGCAGGCAAATGGCTGACGGCGCAGTTTGCCTCATGGTCTTCACCGGCATAGCATCGCGGTCGAATGGTCGGCCCAAACAGAAGGGCCGACTCTGCCTCATGTGCTCCGCACATCCTCCCCGTGCCCCCGGACGCATATCCCCGCGCCCGCCTCTATCTCACCCGGCACCGATATACCCGCGCCGCCGTCGCGCCGCTCCCCGGGGCCACGCTAGACCACCCTATGGGTATCGGTTTTCTGGACATAAGGCGGGCGGTGAACTAATTGGGTGTGTGGTCGGATTAAAGCGGGCTTGGTTCCAGAGGCGATGACAGGCCACATTGTGGGCGACGGATTTTCTGGCCTAAAATATGGACGCAGGCACATATTTTTCTGGGCGCCAAATATTCCGAGACACCCAATAATTGCGCTCAAATAATTTGAAGTGCTTTTTCTGAAGTTTTTGTATTTCAGGAGGCACAATTCAATGAAAACATATTGGCTTATGGATCGTCATACAGGCGAAACGACATTGGTCGACGGCGATACTGTTGAACGTTTACTCGGAGTCGAGCTTGGGTACGTGGAATGGTGCATCAGGGCCGATGGAATGTTTGAAAACGGGAAGTGGAGAGTTTGTGAGTAGATGATTAAAGTTGGCTCAGCACTCCAATCGAGTTTTCTGCGTTTTGGCAATAACTGCGACATCCCTCCGGCATGGTAAAGAAGCCCGGCACATCAGTCAGGCATTCAAAGCCGTCGTGTTTTGATATTAAGCAAGTGCTGAGATGCAAAAAACTTGTGGCATTTTTCCCCCGTCCGAGTCACGTCCATGATATGCAAAATGCAATGCTTTTACACGTCATAAATTTTTATTNGAAGATCGGCAAATGAGTTTCCAAGAAATTGACAAAGAACATACCGGAACAATCGCAGAATTCCTGTCAGCGGCGCGATGGAAACATGCGCTATTTACGACGTATGCTCTGAGTTTGAGTTATTTTGAATCCGAGATTCTGCGCCCGCTCCTCCAGCAAGGGTGCGATGACATCTGGCTTATTTGCGACGCGCAGGGCTATCGATCTTCGCTCTTGGAGCGGCGCTCAATGCGTGTCGGCCAGGAGTATCGAATCGTTCCAGTCGGTCTGCGGAATGGTGTATTCCACCCCAAGTGTATCCATCTGTGCTCAGATGACGAGCAAGTGNTCCTTGTCGGCAGCGGCAACGTAACATTCGGCGGTCACGGGCGAAACGCCGAGGTGTTTGAGGCTTTATTGCCAGACAAACATGCGACGGCATATTCCGATTTTGCTAGGTTCCTCGAAACACTTGGTACAGATTCAAATATGAAGATCGCTCGTCGCGAATGGATCGATGACTTTGCAGGGCGTGCTTACCAAGCAGCGGCGCGTGGCGCGGACAGTTCGGGCGTGGCCGTTCGTTTGATCCACCCCATCGAACGAACCTGCGTCGAACAACTCGGCGAGGCTGCTGCCGAATTGGGTGCGTGTAGCGAAGTGAAGATTGTCTCGCCTTACCATGATCCGGACGGAGAGGCGGTACGTTCGTTGCTCGACACCATGGATGCTGAAACCGGAATTGTGGCGGTTACCAATGAAGTCAGTAGCCCGTTCCCATTTGCCAAAGCTGAAGAATGGACGCGCCCCGTTCTGGCTCAAAAACCGAATATCGACGGCAATCGCTTTGTGCATGCCAAGTGGATCGAATGTACGTTCGCAAGCAAGACGTTATTGCTGACAGGCAGTTTCAACGCCACAAGGAAGGCTCTTACGACAACCGAAAATGTAGAGCTTGGTGTGCTGCGCAGAGTTCGAAAAGGAGAAAACTATCTTGATTGGGCGAGTTGCGATCCACCCCGCTTCGAGCCAGCAAAACGCCTTCCATCAGGGCTTGGACAATCCGAGATCGCCTATGCGAGCTTTGACCGTAACGACCACCGGCGGCTCTACGGTCAGTTGATCAGCCTTCAAGACGTCGGTGGAGAATGGCGTTACCGTGTCGTTCAGGCCGACGGGACTTCCCATGCTGGAGATGCGTTGATAGATGACGATGGCGCGTTCTCCATCATCGATGAGGCGCTTGAAATATTTGCGGAACTGCCCGCGCTGCAGATCGTATTTACGCATGATGAGCGGGAAGCCCGTGGCTGGGTTCACAATGAAATGTTGCTCAGCGTTGGTGCGCGTCGCAGGCTGACGGCAGGTGCGATGAGCCGCCTGATGCGGCGNGAGGCCAGTGACGATGATATCCAGGCCTTGCTCGACTATCTGAGCGTATCGGCTGACAAACATTTGCGCGTATTCGGCCTACCGGTTTCTAACCGCGAAGATGGCGCCACGTCCGGAGGCGCCGATGAGCCTCCGGTAGGATTGGTTCGTGTCAATCTAAAGGAACTCGCTCCCTTGGCGGAGCTTCAGGAAGGTGCAAGCGCGCTAGCCGGGTTGGGCTCGTCGAACGAGGACCACTTTGAAACTGCGCTGGTTCGGCTAAGGCGTATGCTTCTTGGTCACGGAAGTTCGCGGAACGTGGCGCTGCGGGACGGCCTTGGTTCGGCTGTACTGGCAGAAGACGAAGAGGACGAGGTACGGCGGCAAACTCCAGAACAGATTGCCTACAGTCTCGGTCTTCAGGATTTCGAATACGCCATCGACGCAATGATTAAGGAGTGTGCCAAGTACCCTGACAGGTTGCCTGGATTGCTGACAATCCAGCTAGAAATCGGAATGTGGATGCGCCTGTATCGCCTTGAAGATTTCGATGGTGCCTTCGAGTTTATGGGAAGCTGGATCAGACGCGCAGCTCAGAGCGTGACGGTGCAGCAAGAAACGGTGACCGCGCTCACCCAACACTTTTTGACCATGACCGCCATACGCGCAGCGTTGTTGCCCGAGGGCCGCAAATCCGGTCAGTTCGTCGTCTTACACGATGATCTTGAGAAATTCTTTGGTGGACCGGTTGATCAAGCATTCGCACTGGCCGCGTTGATCGAAGACGGCCATCAAGGGTTCGCGTCGGCTCTTTCGCAAAACGCCGATGAGCTCGACTTGCGCGCCGCGCTCAAAAACGTGCTTGCCACGGAGACGCGCCGCCAGCAACTCGAAGACGCGCTGCGGTTATTGTCCCTCGAAAAAGCCGTGCCTGCTGACTGGGAAGTCTTCAAGTCGAAGACCGGAAAACAGTTACATAATTCGATGTGGCGGCAGGATCGGGAAAAGCGGATAAAAAGGGCGCTACCGAATTACGAAGCTTGCAGTCACTGCTACGCCGCATACCCAAAGCAAGAAATAGCGGTGTTTCGCAGAGAGCGGATTGGGCTCTGCATTCAATGTAAAAAATTCTCACTGGACTTACTGCCATGACCATACATTCACCTGACCATCCATTTTTTCTTCCACCGCGCACCGGCGAAAATAGCGGCGTTGATTTTCTCGGACTACGCCAAGCGAATTTGGACATGATGGCCGAAATGATACCGTCGACAAACAACGTGACGGATTATGTTCGACCATTCTCATTGGTGTCTTGGGTCTTTTGGAAGTTTTATAATCTCTGTGAAGCATCCGGTATCAAGGAACCCTCACGCGAGGAAATTGATCACTTCCGAGAAAAGATCGAAGTTCTTTTTTCCTGGGGTGCCAGACTTCATGAAACGAGTGGTCGTGTTCCTGGGACAGGGGCTGCGCCTCCCAAATCTTCGACTGACGGCCATGTGCAGTTGACTTTCAAGGACTGGAAACGTGTCCAAAGCAGTACCAGCCTTATTGCCGCTCTTTGGTACGGCCCCGCCTCGAAGATCGTTACTGGTCTCGGGTTTCTGATGCCAGTACCTGGATACACTGGGTTCTTTCGAACGACAGGCGTCGGAATTCTTTTGGCTAAAGCGTTGGATGTACAGCTTCGGCAAGATAAAGAACTCTATGACCGATTATTGGAAACGCTGAAACCGGTCATGGCGACCGAAAATGACGCGGTGGCCATGTGGAAGCTCTGGTCGCCCGAAGAGATCACCGCAGGCGAAAGGGAAGCATTCGCGTCGGCTCTTTATTCAGCAGATGAAATAGGCAACTTCAACTCCTTGGCTGGCAAGAGAAGCACGACGCTTGCCCTCGCCATGCAATACCTGACTCAATGCACTTCAGCAGTCACCATACACGAAGTTCGTAGGGGAATGGCATTTTCTATCTCCCAAGGTGGCAAATCTTACGGTCTGCCCGAAGAGCTGATTGTTGCACGCAACAATTGGCTCACGCTGCAAATGCGACAACTTCAGCGCCTTTCGATGGAGTGTTTGCTTTCCTGGTGCGAAGGCCGCATTCTCAAAGACCGAATCAACGAAACCTCCGCCATGGCTGAACTCTTCATTGCCAATTGGGATGGCGACGAGCATGGTTTTGACGGTGAGGAGGCATTGAGCGCCATGATTGCTGCGCTCGATGACCAAGCAAGTGATATCGATGGATTCATTAGTGCAGTTTTGGAAGAACGTCTCGCGAACCCCTTCGACATAATAGCTGACATTCAACGGCTGTTCAAAAATCGTAACCTTGGCTACGCCCAATATGCTTTTACAGGGATACTGCTCTGCGTGGCCTATGCAGGCGCGGCAGCTGACGACGCTCGCCTGCTTAAGCTTGGGGGACCAGTTCGTGTGTCTCTGGATAATTTGCGGCGTCGGTTGGTCGGTTTAGGTGAAGTCTCAGTTCGCGAAGCCTTTCAGTTCATTCTGGAATCGATGATCATCAGCCAGCATTTCGCAACTGCAGTGAACCGCTTTGATGGCCAGAACCAGCGTTTGCGCCTGACGATCGAGGAGACCGGGCTCGAAGCGCTTGTCGGAAAACAATGGGAGCCCACGGTGACGGAGGATAGACTAGCAACGTTGCTCTCGCTTGCTGCTCAATCAGGTTTGGTGAAGCGCGACGAAGATGGCTTCTCGGCGAAAACGTAGCTGAAATTTTTCCGAAACTTTGAGCAGAGCCATTGACCCTGTCCATACATTCTGAACGCGGTGGGCTATCCAGCTACGCGACCGCCTTATTGATAACTGCTGAAGTTGTCGGTTGCTCGGTGACTGAGTCGGCAATATGCTTCACGAAGCATGACTGACTGCAATGACGGGCGGCACCGCAGCAGAACCGGGTGAGGGTGAGTTTCCGGTATGGGTCGGAAGCAGCTGTTTAAATCTACAGCTCAGCCAGTCGTTAAATCTTAGCCAATTCATCGTGATTAGAACGGCGACTGACTACTCGGCGTGCATTCGCATATTCATAAGTCTATTGTTTAGCCATACTTGTCACACATCCACGGTGACCCGACTGTGACCCGAGACTGCATGCAAAACGGTGACAACATATCCAAGAGGTAACGGATT
>JGI24724J26744_10003089_pt1 | contig 10880 bp, 10 predicted proteins | sample Cruoilmetagenom7_FD_26744 | JGI IMG/M metagenome (IMG submission 26744)
ACTTCGGGCCCAACGTTCGCATACAAATTGGCCTTGGTCATGGACTGGTTGTAAACGCGGTGCGATTTTACGCCATGCGATGCAAGATAAGTCTCGACCCACTCCACCAGCTCCAGATTGGAAACCGAGCTGACGGTGGGGAAAGAGACCAGCTTTTCAAGCAGTTCGCGTGCACTATAGTGTTGTGGCTCTGGATACATTTTTTCCCCGAATTTCAAGTAAGGCCACAGGTTGGGCGCGTCTGCAAGCAAGGTCAAGAGCAAGCAAGTAGTAATTATGCTATTTCTGAAAATTACCCGAGGTTATCAAGATAGCTGTTGATACATAGGTTTTTCCTGCTAACATTTCCCCCATGCAAGCTGCCGGACCACCTGTGTCGGCTATAAAAACAATATACTGCCTGGGAGTTAACACATGCTCGATTGGGCGCTGCCCGCCTCTGCAATCAGGGGCTTTAGCATCAATTCATCCATTCCTATGCCCTGCCGTGAAAATGGCGTGGCAAAGCGGCATGTCTACACTTTAGGCAGTAAAATTGCATTCTACGATATCAACAAGGGAGACTACAAATTATGAATATGAAAGCAATCCTGATGGGTGCTGCCTGTGCCTTTGCAATCGCCCCTGCGGCGATGGCCGAGCGCGGTTCAGACGGCCACCTCAACATCATCTATTGGCAGGCGCCATCGACGATGAACAACTATCTGTCCGGCGGCACCAAAGAAATGGATGCGGCCTCGATGGTTCTGGANCCACTGGCCCGNTATGACGAAAGCGGTGCGATTGTGCCTTGGTTGGTTGACGAAGTCCCAACCGTTGCAAACGGCGGCGTGTCTGCGGATCTGAAAACCATCACCTGGAAACTGACCGATGGCGTCAAATGGTCTGACGGCAGTGCCCTGACATCCGCAGATGTAAAATTCACTTGGGAATATTGCACGGACCCTGATGGCGGTTGCGCCAACTCGAACTATTACGAGGATGTGGTCAGCGTTGATACGCCCGATGCTCTAACAGCCGTTGTGACATTTGGTGTGCCAAAGCCATTTCCATACGGCCCCTTCGTTGGCGGCAACACGAACATCATTCAAGCCGCACAGTTTGCGGAATGCGTTGGGGCAAAAGCCCAGGAATGCACCACCGANAACTTTAANCCGATCGGCACTGGCCCGTTCATGGTTGATGAGTTCCGTCCAAATGACGTGATCACATTCAAAGCCAACCCCAACTACCGTGATCCAAACAAGCCATCCTTTGCAACTGTGACCTTCAAAGGTGGCGGCGACGCAACGGCGGCGGGTCGTTCGGTTCTGGAAACAGGCGAATTTGACTACGCTTGGAACCTGCAACTGGCACCAGACGTTTTGGCCAACATGGAAGCGGCTGGCAAAGGCAAAGTCATCTCGGGTTATGGTTCCTCGGTTGAGCGGATCATGGTCAACCTGACTGATGTTCGTCCAGAAGCTGGTGACGCGCGCGGCACAGCGGCCAAACCTCACCCATTCCTAACAGACATTAAGGTGCGTAAAGCACTTTCAATGGCGATTGACCGCGGCCTGCTGACTGAAATCGGCTATGGCGCAACAGGTAAAGCAACCTGTAACGTACTGCCGGCCCCTGCAATCTATGCCTCAACAGCAAATGACGCCTGCCTTGTCCAAGACATCGCTGGTGCCAATGCATTGCTGGATGAAGCTGGCTACGCACGTGGCGGCGACGGTATCCGCGCCAAAGACGGCGTGAAACTNTCGGTTCTGTACCAAACGTCGACAAACGCTGTGCGTCAGGATTACCAAGCGCTGGTCAAACAGTGGTGGAATGAAATTGGTGTCGAAGTTGAACTGCGCAACATCTCGGCTTCCGTGTTCTTTGGCTCTGATCCAGGTTCAAACGATACGTTCCAGAAGTTCTTTGCTGATGTAGAAATGTACACCAACAACTTCTCAGGCACGGATCCAGAATCCTATATGGGTGGCTGGAAATGTGATCAGGCACCAACACCTGACAACCAATGGCAGGGCAACAATATGCCGCGCTTCTGTACAGAAGCATATGACGCCTTGGTTGCTGAAATGGCTGTCACAGGGGACATCGACAAACGTATTATGCTTGCAAAAGCTATGAATGATGCGCTGATGCAGGACTATGTCATGCTGCCGATCACCCACCGTTCTGACGTCTCTGCCCGTTCCAACACGTTGGAAGGCGTTCGCATGAACGTTTGGGACACGGAAACGTGGAACGTCGCTGACTGGACCCGCGTGAAGTAATTCACCATTAACATTTGCGGCCCCGTGTGCAGATACGGGGCCGCATCTCATCTCTCCCCTTCATCCGAGACATAAACTGAGACGCCGATGCTAACTTTTACCATCCGACGCTTGTTGCTGGCTGTGCCGACGCTTTTGTTCATCTCTCTGGTGATTTTCCTGCTGTTGAAACTGGCCCCGGGTGATCCGATGGCCCAAGTGCCGCTGACCGTGCCCCCCGAAGTCAAAGAACGGATGCGCGAGGCTTTGGGGTTGGGCCAACCCATTCACATTCAGTATTTCAAATGGCTGGTGCAAATGTTCTGGATCGAGCCACAAGTGCTGATGGACAGCATGACCGGCACCACATTTGCCGAGGGCAAGCAACGGGTGATCAGCTGGCAGACCCGCTCTCCCGTGATGGACATCGTGGTGCAGCGTATCCCGCAAACCCTGTGGGTCGTCGGCATGGCTTATGTTGTGGGCGTGCTGATCGCGATCCCGATCGGGATTTATTCAGCCTATAAACAATATTCGATCTTTGATCAGGTCGGCACCTTCATTTCGATGATCGGCTATTCGGTGCCGCCGTTTTTCTCGGGCGTTTTAATGATCGTGATCTTTTCGGTCATGCTGGGCTGGTTCCCGTCGATCTATGACACCACGCTGGTGGTCGACAGCTGGGAATCTTTTGTCAAACAGCTGCGCCAGATGATTATGCCGGTGATGGTGTTGGCGCTGCAAACCACCGCCCAAATCAGCCGCTTTATGCGAGCCTCGATGCTGGACAATCTAAATCAGGACTATGTGCGCACCGCACGGGCCAAGGGGCTGGGCGAGCACGTCGTGGTGTTGGTGCATGTGTTGCGCAACTCTATGATCCCAGTGGTCACCGTGATTGCGCTGGGGGTGCCGGCTATTTTTGGTGGTGCGATCATTACTGAGCAGGTGTTCAAGGTGAACGGCATCGGCCAACTGCTGATCACCGCCATTCAGGCCAATGACCTGCCGATGGTGCAAACCCTGACCTTCATGTTTGCCATTCTGATTGTGCTGTTCAACCTGATTGCCGACATTATGTATGGCATTCTTGACCCGAGGATCCGTTATGACTGATTCATCTCGACCGAACCGTCCGCCCCAGTCCCAATGGTGGGATGTCTGGCACCAGTTCAAAAGCCACCGTGGNGCGATGATCAGTGCGGTGATATTTTTGGTCATCCTGTTTGCGGTGATGTTTGGCGAGGCACTCTGGCATTTTGACGCCACCTTCATCGACATTCGGTCACGCAATCAAGGCCCGTCATGGGGGCATCCGCTGGGCACTGACCAGCTGGGACGCGATACGATGGCACGGATGATCCGTGGCGGACAAATCTCGATTGCNGTTGGCTTAACCGCGATGTTGCTGGCCCTGTTCCTTGGCACNCTGGTGGGGGTTTCAGCGGGGTATTTCAAACGGCTTGATGGTCTTTTGATGCGGTTGACTGATCTGTTCCTCGCCCTGCCCCTGTTGCCGCTGCTGCTGGTGATGGTGATGCTGTTTCGTGAACCGCTTAGTGCTGCCTTTGGCACCGAAACCGGCATTTTCATCCTGATGGTTTCGGCGATCGGTATCACCAGCTGGATGCCAACCGCACGGATCGTACGTGGCGATGTGCTGGCCTTGAAAGAACGCGAATTCATCCTGTCGGCCCGCTCTATCGGCACCACGCCGTTCAAAATGATCATGCGACATATCCTGCCCAACGTATTGTCACCTATTATGGTGTCAGCCACCTTGGGCATCGCCAACGCGATCATCACCGAAAGCGCGCTGTCGTTTCTGGGCCTTGGGTTTCCACCGGATTTCCCGACATGGGGCCGCCTGCTGTTTGATGCCACCGATTTCCTACAGCTTTACCCCGAGCGGGTGATCTGGCCCGGCCTGGCGATTTCGCTGACAGTGCTTTCGGTAAACTATATTGGTGACGGGCTGCGCGATGCGCTGGACCCGCGCATTCGGGGGCGCTAAGAACCCTTATGAAACAACTTTTATCAGCCTTGACCCTTGGTTGCCTTATCGGCACCCAAGGGCACGCCGATCCAGTGGAATTTCGTTACGGGCTGGATGTATTTGCCAAAAGCCAAGGCACGCTGGACGCACTCCAATCGATCACCGCCATGCGCGAAATCAGTCCCGGTCTACATTTCGGCCAAACGCTCTATTCAGCGGCCGCTGGAGACGCAGGCGGGTTGTTTGTCGGCGGGTTCGAATTGACCAAACGCTGGCAGATTGGCAATAAAACCCAATTGGAATTTGGCGGCTTTATTGGCGGCGGCGGCGGGGCCGCACTGGTTGGCGGCGACGGGTTAATGACGCGGGCCAATATCAGCCTGCGCCGACATCTGTTTGGCAATGTCAGCGGTTCGCTTGGGGTGTCCTATGTCAATATTTCCGGCGCTCCGATTTCCACACCCGCGCTGAGTTTTGGGCTGTCGCGCAACACCAGTTTCGCCTTTGCGGGCGGGCACCTAAATAGCGGTGTGAATGAGGGCCGCGTGTTACGAGCGGTCAAGCCACTGGTCAAACAGTTTCACCCCAACGGCAATCTGACCCGCAGTGGGCGCTCGCTTGGGACAATGACGCTTGTGGGCGTTGAAGCCTCCTTTGCGGCTTCGCCAATGGCGCGCAATGAAACCTTTATTCAGGCCACAGGCGCCGTCGCCGGTGACGGCGAGGGCTACGCCGATATTCAGGTCGGCTATCGCTGGAAAACTGCGCCTACAGGTTTGCGGGCCTTTGCCGAAGTTGCAACCGGATTTGGCGGCGGTGGCGATGTGGATACTGGCGGTGGATTATTGGCGACGGTCGGGGCCGGTGTCGCGGTTCCGGTGCTGCGCGGGCTTGATCTGGAATTCGGCGCACAGGCCACCACGGCGCTGGATGGTGATCTGGCAACACTGGTGCCGTATGTGCGCACCTCACTCAGTTTTGGTGGCGAAAAAAGCCGCCCCTACCAAACCCCGCGGCATTGGCAGTTCAGTATGGGGCTTGCTTTGCAATCGCCCAATTCGGGATATCGCAAACCCGGTGTAACCGCGACTGCGTCTCCGGTGTTGATCGAAAGCTCGGCTGATCTATTTGTTGGCAAACATCTGTATCTAACCGGAAACGCGCAAACCGTTGCGGGTGGGCATGCAGGGGGCTATGCGATCGGCCTGATGGGGTTGGGCTACGAAATCCCTCTCGATAGCCGCTGGACTGTGTCCGTTGAAGGGATGCTGGGGGCTGCGGGTGGCGGCGGTGTTAACACCAATGGTGGATTGGTTGGGGCCACCAAAGTGGAGCTGGATTATGCCATCGATGACAAGCTGGCAATTTCAGCGGGGGTTGGAAAAATGGAGACCCTGCGCGGCAGTGGCGGCGCAAAGCCTGTGACCTTTCATTTCGGTCTGAAAACGCGATTTACCACGTTTCACTAACTCCGCCGCTAAACAAACCTTACAGTTTTTTTCGCTCTAATGCGCTTTTCTGATCCGGCGCACGATCCACCAAACCGCAAACAGCACCACGGGCGTTGCAATCGCTGACAGCATCGGCTTGTCCAGCCCTGCCGCTTTGGCAAACGGATAGGTCCCATAAGTCACCAGATTGATCGCATAATAGCTAATGGCTACCACCGACAATCCCTCAACCGTGCGCTGCAAGCGCAGCTGTAAATCGGCCCGCTTGTCCATGCTTTCGAGCAGCGCCTGATTTTGCGCCGAGCGTTCCACCTCGACCCGCGTGCGCAACAAATCTGCCGCCCGCATCACCCGACCCGACATCGACACCAGATGTTCCTCGGCGGAGCGCACCGTTCGCATCGCCGGATCAAACCGGCGCGACATGAATTCGGAAAACGTTTGCCGTCCGCCAAAACGCTCTTCGCGCAGGGCCGCCACCCGCTCATTCACGATCACCCCATAAGCTCTGGTCGCGCCGAACCGGAAACTGCTCCGCGCCATTTGGTCTTCCAGATCGGCCGAAATCTCCAACAACTCTCTCAGAACGTCCTCTTCTGATCGCACCAAACCCTTGATATGCCCGACCAAATCCGAGACCTGCACATCCACCTTGGCCAACTGGATTGACAAATCGCGCGCCTTTGGCAATGCGAGCATCGACATCGCCTTATAGGTCTCGATCTCGCAGAGGCGTTGCAAGGTGCGCCCGATGCGCCGCTCGCCGGTGCCCGATTTGACAAAAATCGCAAACCGCAAATGACCGGACTATCAATCCGGTAGTCCCCTGCCACAATCGCCGACCGGTCCAGTGTATAGGAAACGGCGATGCTCTCGGCCACAAAGCTTTCCTTGATACGAGCCTCAACCTGTTTGGTGGTTTTTGGCATTTCCTCAACGCGGATCAATGCCGACGTCAGCCGCTTGCCCGGAATGCCCGCCAGCCAATCGGCGGGAAACACATCAAACGCAGCTGGATCAAACGGTCGTTCCTGCAATCCATCGGCAAACAGCGTGTAGGTGACAAACTCNGTGTGCAATTCCCATTTCAACCGAAACCGCCCGAGGTCACAGAAGAAATGCGTCGCGTCAGGNGGCGGGTGCGNCGCGCCAAAACGGTCCAGCAGATCCAACAGATGGGCACGGTCCTGCTCACGGTCCCGATTGGCCGCATCAAACGGGTTCTTAATTGCTAGATAGATCGCGTGACATGGCGCACTCAGCGTCGGATAGGGCCGCGCATGCAACTCGTTGGCCATTTGGTAGCGCAATGGGTGATCTTGGAATTCGCTCATGATAGGCAGCCCTTATGCTTTGACTGTATCTTAGCGTATTGGTGTAACGAATAAACTGCGAATATCTGACACAGCAAACGTGCCTATCTTACTAAAGAAACGCCATGAAAAAGGCCCCCGTAAATGTGATTCACAGGGGCCTTAAATGAGTGCGCTCTAGGACAAGAGTTTAATCAATCAGCGCCAGTAGTTTGTTCAAACTTTCCTTGGCATCACCGTAATACATCCGCGTGTTTTCCTTGAAAAACAACGGATTTTCGATACCGGAATACCCTGTGCCCTGCCCGCGTTTGGAGACAAACACTTGTTTGGCTTTCCAGCATTCCAGCACCGGCATACCGGCGATTGGCGAGTTGGGATCGTCCTGTGCGGCGGGGTTCACGATGTCATTGGAGCCAATCACAATCGCCACGTCAGTGTCNGGGAAATCATCGTTGATCTCGTCCATTTCCAGCACGATGTCATAGGGCACCCGCGCTTCGGCCAGCAACACGTTCATGTGGCCCGGCAAACGCCCCGCAACAGGGTGGATGGCAAAACGCACGGTTTTGCCTTTGTCACGCANCCGCTTAACCAGCTCGGAAACNGCTTGCTGGGCTTGCGCCACCGCCATGCCGTAGCCCGGAATGATCACCACGCTATCGGCTTCATCAAGGGCCGCCGCCACGCCTTCGGCCTCAATCGCCACCTGTTCGCCCTCAACTGCCATTTGCGGGCCGGATGGGCCACCAAAGCCGCCCAAAATCACCGACACAAACTTGCGGTTCATCGCTTTGCACATGATGTAGCTCAGGATTGCGCCGGATGAGCCGACAAGCGCCCCTGTCACGATCAGCAAATCATTGCCAAGCGTGAACCCAATCGCCGCCGCCGCCCAGCCGGAATAGCTGTTGAGCATCGACACCACGACAGGCATATCTGCGCCGCCAATTCCCATGATCAGATGCCAGCCGATGAAGCCCGCAACCACAATCATCAGCAGCAATGTCCAAATGCCTGCGCCGCTAAAATACATCAGCCCAAAGATCACACTGAGGGCCAAGGCGCCAGCGTTCAGCATATGACCACCCGGCAGCTTTTTGGAGCCGCCATCGACCTTGCCCGCCAGCTTGCCAAAAGCAATGATCGAGCCGGTAAAAGTGATGATCCCGATGAACACACCAAGGAAAACCTCGACCTTCAGGATCGAGATCTCGACGGGTGTTTTATGGGCCAGCTTTTCGGCAAAACCCGCCAATGTCGACAGGTCCCCGCCGCTGGCTTTCAAGGCCAGCACCGAGCCAAGTTCCAATTCGGCGTTCAGCCCAATGAACACAGCCGCCAACCCGACGAAGCTGTGCAAGGCCGCCACCAGTTGCGGCATCTCGGTCATCTCGACCTTGCCCGCAACATAATAGCCCGCGTAAGAACCCGCCGCGATGGCGACCAACACGAGGAAATAATTGCCAATGCCGGGGCCAAAAACGGTGGCAACCACCGCCACGCCCATGCCTGCTATGCCATACCAGACCGCACGCTTGGCGCTTTCTTGATTGCTTAGCCCGCCAAGCGACAGGATGAATAGGATTGCAGATGCGATATAGGCTGCTGATACGATACCAATGCTCATTTCACGTCCCCCTTAAGATTTCTGGAACATGGCAAGCATCCGGCGTGTCACCAGAAAGCCACCAACAATATTGATTGTCGCAATCAGCACCGAAACGGTGGCGAGGACCACCACCAGCCAGTTGCTGGAGCCGATCTGCAGCAACGCGCCCAAGATCACGATGCCCGAAATCGCGTTCGTCACCGCCATTAACGGCGTGTGCAGCGCGTGACTGACATTCCAGATCACCTGGAACCCGATGAAACACGACAATGCGAAAACGATGAAATGCTGCATAAAGCTGGCCGGTGCAAAAGCCCCGATAATCAGCATCAACACAGCCCCGATCGCCAACATCCCGACCTGTGATCGAGTGGCCGCCTTGAATTCGGCCGCCTCCAGCTCGCGTTTTTCGGCCGCCGTCAGCTCTTTGGGGGCTTCTTTTTGCGGTTGCGCCGCGATGGCCTGAATTTTAGGCGGCGGCGGTGGGAAGGTGATCTTGCCCTGATACGTCACGGTCGCACCGCGGATCACGTCGTCTTCCATGTCGTGGTTGACCTTGCCGTTTTTTTCCGGTGTCAGGTCCGACATCATATGGCGGATGTTGTTGGCATAAAGCGTCGAGGATTGCGCCGCCATCCGGCTGGGGAAATCGGTGTAGCCGATGATGGTGACACCGTTTTTGGTGACGATTTTCTCGTCCATCACGGTCAGTTTNCANTTGCCGCCTTTTTCCGCTGCCAGATCGACGATCACGCTGCCCGGTTTCATCGANGCGACCATGTCTTTGGTCCACAATTCGGGCGCGTCGCGGTTCGGGATCAATGCTGTGGTAATCACAATGTCGATATCGGGCGCTATTTCGCGGAACTTGGCCAGTTGGGCCTCGCGGAATTCAGGGCTGGACACGGGGGCATAACCACCCGTTGCAGCCCCATCAACCTGATCTTCGGCAAAATCAAGGAACACAAATTCGGCCCCCATTGATTCCACTTGTTCGGCCACTTCGGGGCGCACATCAAAGGCGTAAGTGATCGCACCCAGCGACGTTGCGGTGCCAATCGCGGCCAATCCGGCCACACCAGCACCAATCACCAACACCTTGGCGGGCGGCACTTTGCCTGCGGCGGTAACTTGGCCGGTAAAGAAGCGGCCAAAGTTGTTGCCAGCCTCGATCACCGCACGGTAACCGGCGATATTGGCCATGCTCGAGAGCGCATCCATCTTTTGCGCACGACTAATGCGCGGCACCATGTCCATGGCGATCACGTTGGCACCCTTAGAGTTTGCCAGCTCCATCAATTCTTCACTTTGACCCGGAAAGAAGAACGAAATCAGGGTCTTGCCCTTGGATAACCGACGCGCTTCAACCTTGTTAGGGGCGCGAACCTTGGTGATGACATCGGCAGCCTTCCACAGCGCCACCGCCCCGCGGATCACCTCGACACCAGCCTCTTTATAGGCTTTGTCCGAAAACCCGGCGGCCTTGCCAGCTCCGGCTTCAATCAGNCAATCATAGCCCAGTTTTTGCAACTGCACAGCACTCTCGGGCGTCATCGCCACCCGCGCCTCGCCTTCAAAAACCTCCTTAGGTGCTCCTATTTTCAAGTCCCGTTCCTCCTTGTTCCCCACATCGCGCAACACACGAATGTGACCATTTGTCAGTGCTAACGTTCACATTCTCTCTTTGCAATACGTTCGTAAGCGATCATACGTTGCCGATAAACATATCTGTGGAGAAGACCAAATGGAACCGCAAACCTTCAGCCCCAATCGCCGCCACCTTCTGGTCGGCGCGATCAGTGCAGGCGTCGTTGCCCTGTCGTTGACATCCCTACCCGTTTGGGCCGCCGAAACGGTGCTCAAAGCGCCTGACGCCTATGTCGCTGCCAAAGCGGGCAATATCATTCTGGTTGATATCCGCACCCCGCAAGAATGGGCGCAAACCGGCATTGCCGAGGGTGCGATTGCGCTGGATATGACCGCCAAAGATTTCGTCGATAATCTGGTAANATTACGCTCTGATTATCCGGAAAAACCGATTGCCCTGATTTGCCGCACCGGCAATCGGTCGGGCTATGTGTTTGACGCGCTCAACAAACAGGGATTTCCAAACCTGATGGATGTCTCCGAGGGCATGGCCGGCGGGTCAAACGGCAAAGGCTGGACCCCGCGTGGATTGCCAACCTACGCCGGCACCAACAGTGAAATCAAAGCACGGCTAGACGTTGTTATGAAACCCTAGTTGCAATAGCTCTGCGA
>JGI24724J26744_10003093_pt1 | contig 10868 bp, 10 predicted proteins | sample Cruoilmetagenom7_FD_26744 | JGI IMG/M metagenome (IMG submission 26744)
TATTTTAGAAATATAAAAGGGTATGAAACGCTAGCTGATCAAATACCTGTAATTGCAAGAAAATATGCAAGTTTAAAATCAATGATTTTTTGGGGATTGGGAATTACAGAAAATCTTGATGGAAGTTATGCTGTTATGGCTATGGTAAACTTGGCACTCATGACTGGAAATATTGGAAAAACTGGAGCTGGTCTTATGCCACTTCGAGGTCAAAATAATGTTCAAGGAACCTGTGATATGGGTTGTCTTCCTTACTATGCTCCTGATTATAAAAAACCAAAAGAGGAAGGGCTTAAAACTCCTGATTTAATAGGTGCAATGCTTGATGATAAAATCAAAGCTATGCTTGTAATGGGGGAAGACACAGCTCATATTCATCCAAATCTTAATAAAATAAATAAAGCATTGGAGAATTTAGAACTGATTATCACTCAAGATTTATTTATGAACGAAATAGCAAAAAAGTCAGATATAGTCTTTGGTGTAAAATCAGCTTATGAAAAAACTGGTGTATATGTAAATGCTATGAGAAGATTGCATTTATCACAACCTTTAGTTGAAAATAACTTACCAGATGATTGGCAGGTTTTAAGAGATATTGAAAATAAAATAAAAGGGGAATTTCTCTTTAAGTCAAGTGAAGATGTTTGGGAACAAGTAAGAGTAGAAGCTCCTTACAGATATGGAGGAGCTAGTTATCATAAACTTATGAAACACAGAAGTAAAGGGATGCAATGGCCAGTTGCTAAAGATGATACACCTATTTTACATCTTGAAAAATTCAATACATCTGATGGTCTTGGAACTTTTAAATATAATGGTTACCAACTACGAGGTCAAGTGAAAAAACTTATAGAGGGTGAGAAGTTTGATACTTTTTATCTCACAACTGGTAGAAATTTAATCCATTATAACAATTCAGCTCAAACAAAAGAGAGTCCAAAACTCTATGAAAAACATAGTGAAGATACTATTTTGGCCTGTATAGATGATAAGGATAAAATAAAATCAGAAAAAGTGATTCTTAAAACAATGCATGGGGAGACAAAACCTTTGAGTATTAAATTTGTAAAAACTATCAAACCACAAACACTTTTTTGTAGTTTTCATCATGCAAAGTCTCATATGAACTATATCTTTGGTGACGAGAGTGATGTGAATACTAAAACGGCTTTATTTAAATCTCTTGAAGTAAGTGTAGTAGAGGTAAACTAAACTACACTTACCAATCCATTCTCTACTTTTATTCTTCCACTTAACTCATATTCAAAAACTTCACTTGGATATGTTGCCATTGCTTCATCATAAGTAGGATTGTTTTTACAATAGAGTAAAAAATCATCTTCTACACCAATATCATTTGTACAACAAGAGATACTATTTATAAACTCATCTATATCATAGATAGCTTTTGCTTGATTGTTATTAAGAAGTTTATTTGTCCCTTCACTTTCACCAATTCTGTGAGGTAATACATATATCTCTTTACCCATTTTCAAAGCATACTCAACACTTCTCATAGTCCCACTATCAATATCTGCTTGGGTAACAATCAGAATATCTCCCAAAGCTACAACACACTCATTTCTTATTGGAAAATTATATCTTGTAGATGGCGTTCCTAATTTAAATTGACTTAACATTAAACCCCGTTGTTCAATATCTTGTATAAGTTTATTATTGATGTTTGGGTATCTTATATCAAGTCCTGTACCAGCAACTGCAATAGTGTTTTCAACTCCAGCTGAGAGATGACTAATAGTATCAACACCCATTGCAGCACCACTTACGATAACAATTCCTGTTGAAGAAAGTTTTTTTGATAGATAATGCGTATACTGTCTAGAATATTGAGTGGGTTTTCTACTTCCCACAATTGAAACTTTTTTTCTTTTTAAAAGTTCTAAGTTTCCTATATAAAATATCTCTTTGGGATATTTTTTCATATTTTCTAGTTCTGGTATATTTTGAGTTAATTGTTTTATTGTATTCATGATAAAAGTTTATCACAAAATTTTCTAGAAAATAAAAAAGATTTCAAATTGCAATCTTTTTATTGTAATTATTTTTTATAACTGATTAATATAAACTAAATCTAATCCTTCTAAAAGTTGTTTTGAATCTTTTAGTGTTTGAAGTGTGATTGTATAGGGATGTCCTATAGCTATAGCTGTACCAAACTTTTTAGCTGTTTTTATAGCTTTTTTCAACTGCCCTTGAATATATCTTTTATCTTTATTGTTATCTAAAAAAATATTTCTACTTAACATTCTTACACCATATTTATTTGCTGATATTGAGGCTACTGATGCAGCTGTCGTTCTACTGTCTACAAATGTATAATTGTATTTTTTTAAAACTTTAAATAACTTATCCATCGCTATTTGATTTGAAGTAAATTTACTTCCTGTATGATTATTTAAAAAATCTGCTTTTGGATAAAACTCTTTTATCTCTTTTATTCTGGTTTCAATAGTCTTTAATGAATCAGTAATATGTAAAGTTTTTTCCTCTTCATATTTAAAATTACTTGCTTGTAGAGGCAAATGTATCATATAATTATCAAGTTTTTTTGCAATTTTTGAAGAATTAGGATGCCCTTGGGTTGGAGGTAAAAATGACATATTAACAATATACCCTATATTTAATATCTTATTTATTTGTTTTTTTGTTGTAACATCATCTATGATTATTGCTAATTTTGGTTTATAAACTTTTGGTTCTGTTATTATCGCCGTTGTATCGTCCAGTTTATCTATGATTTTTGGTAACTCTTCTTTATCAATCTTTGGTTGTTGTATCTGTTCATGTTGAATGTCTCCAACTTCTCCATAATCTGGCTCTTCAAAATGGAATTTTGGTTGTTCAATATTTTTTTCTTTTTTCTCTATATATATTGTATTATCGATATTGTTAGTATACTCTATCTCTAATGCTTTTGTTTTTTCTTCAAATGTTATTAATTTTTTATTTTGTTCTGTAAGTGTTTGTTGTGCTTGTTGAATATCAACTATTATCTCTTTTTTATCTACAAAAAAATATGCTCCAATAATGGATGCTAAAAAAATAGTAATTGCTACTGTGGTTACTATAGTGATAAGTTTTTGATAAGTCTTTTTCTTAGATTTTAATCTTCGAGGAGGTTTTTTGTGTATTCTTTTTTTCATACAATATACTTAAAACCATAGGTTTCCCTATAGTTTTAAAATCTAGTTTGTCTCTTGATTTACTATTTTATTTGAACCAATCCATGGCATCATTGCACGAAGTTTATTTCCTGTTACAGTGATTAGTTTCGTTTTATCATTGTTTCTTTCTGCATTCATTCGAGGATATCCTGCTTGACCTTCAAGTATAAAGTCTTTCGCAAATCTACCATCTTGGATTTCTGTTAAGATATCTTTCATTGCAGCTTTAGATTCTGCATTGATAACTCTTTTACCAGATACATAATCTCCATATTCAGCAGTATTTGAAATAGAATATCTCATATCAGCAATTCCACCTTCAAACATTAAATCAACAATTAATTTAAGTTCGTGTAAACACTCAAAATATGCTAACTCAGGAGCATAACCAGCTTCTGTTAATGTTTCAAATCCAGCTTGAACTAAAGATGCAGCACCACCACAAAGAACAGCTTGTTCTCCAAATAGATCAGTTTCTGTTTCATCTTTGAAAGTTGTTTCAATAATAGCAGTTCTTCCACCACCAATAGCTGATGCATAAGAAAGTGCTAACTCTTTTGTAGTTCCACTTGGATTTTGACCAACTGCAATAAGATCTGGAATTCCTCCACCTCTTACAAATTCACTTCTTACTGTATGACCTGGAGCTTTTGGTGCTATCATTGTTACATTAATATCTTTTCTTGGGATAACTCTTCCATAATGGATATTAAATCCATGTCCAAATGCAATTGTTGCACCTTGTTTTAAGTTTGGCTCAATTTCGTTAGCATAGATTTCTGCTTGATTTTCATCTGGTAATAAAATCATAACTACATCTGCAGCAGCTGATGCATCTGCAACTGTTAATGTTTCAAAACCTTTAGCAACTGCTTTATCCCATGAAGATCCACCTTTTCTTAATCCAACACACACTTCAACTCCACTATCTCTTAAGTTTTCTGCGTGTGCGTGACCTTGTGAACCGAAACCTATCATTGCTACTTTTTTTGATTTGATTAAGTCGATATTACAATCTTTGTCATAATAAACATTTAATGCCATTTTAATTCCTTTTGTTATATTGATTTCGCGATTATACCTCAAAAAACTATTACTTTAGCTTAACTAGTTTTACCATAATTTAGATATCATTATAAAAATCTACGAGCAAGGAAACCATTTGGATTATTTAAAAAAAATATATGAAGAGCAAACTAAGCCAATTGTAAAATTGATAAATGATGAATATATTTTAAATAGTAAATATAAAATAGGAACTATAATCCTTATAAACAATAATGCCATTTTAAATCTCGAAAATAACCGATCTCAAAAAATATATATAGACCACGAATGTCTTAATGGTGCTTATAATCATGATATTGTTTTAGTACAAGTTTTATTCAACCCAAAAGGAAAAATAAAAGCAAAAGTAATTCAAATATTAGATAGATCTAACCATAGTATCCTTTGTTATGTAAAAGATTATAATCTTTACACTGTAAAAGAAAATGCTTTGATTGATTGTGAGACAATAAACAATAGAGATGGGGATATTGTCCTTTATGAAAAAGGAAAAATTATCAAAATCTTTGGTAATATTGCAGATGCTACAATTGATGAAAAAATATCTTTATACTTATATAATGAATTTTATAGATTAGATCCCATGGAAGCTCTTGAATTTAACAAACTTAATACTGAAAATAGAACTGATTTAACGCACCTTGATTTTTGTACAATTGATCCAATCAGTGCAAAAGATTATGATGATGCAATATATTATGATGAAGAAAATCAAGAACTCTATGTAGCTATAGCGGATGTAAGTGCTTATGTACAAGAAGGTAGTGCTCTTGACTTGGAAGCTTACAAACGCTCTTTTACAGTATATTTACCAAATAAAGTGCTTCCAATGCTCCCATTTGAACTGAGCACTAATCTTTGTTCTCTTATACCAAATGAGACTAGACCTGCTTATGTATTTAAAATGAAATTAGATATTAAAAACCAAAGAGTACTTCAAAGTTCTGTTTTTGAGGCACTTATTGAATCTAAAAATAGATATTCTTATGCACAAATAGATGAAGTAATTGAGAAAAACAACCTAAATAATCCTCAAGTAAAACTCTATGAAATTACAAAAAAGTTTCGTACTAAAAGATTAAAAAATGGATATGACTTTAGAAGTGATGAAATTAGTCTTATTCTAAATGAAGAAGAAAAGCTCACTGAATTTGTCATAGAAACCTCATCTTCTTCTCATAGTTTAGTAGAAGAATGTATGCTTTTAACCAATCAAGAAGCAGCTAAAAAACTAAAACTTACAGGTATTTTTAGAGTACATGATGAACCATCATCTTCAAAAATAAAAAAACTTCTTGATGATGTAAATGCATTAGGAATAAAAGCACAACTCAAAGATGATATTCATTCTACTATTGTAAGTATTCAACAAAAAGCTTCAAATGTTGGACTAGAACAAGAAGTTAATGAACTTATCATTCAAGCGCAACAACAAGCTAGTTACAGTAGTTTAAAAAGGGAACATTTTGGATTAGGATTTAAAGACTATTCTCATTTTACTTCCCCTATAAGAAGATATGCTGATTTAGTACTTCATCGTATTTTAAAAACGAATAAAATACCTCAAAATATTGAAGAAATTTGTGAGTATATAAGTACAAAAGAGAGAGAAATAGCAACCTTGGTTTGGGACTATGAAGATAGAAAATATGCAAGGTACTTAAGTAACCACCTACATAAAACTTTTCAAGCAACTTTAGTGGATACTGAAAATAGTATTGTGAAACTAGATGAAGAGGTAAAAGGTGCAAGAATTTTTATAGATAATTATGCAGGTGAAAAACTATTTTCGCGAGTTTTTGTAAAAATAATTAGTAGTGACATAATCACAAAAAAAATAATTGGAACTATTCAAAGATAAATTGATTTTTTCTATTGAATACTATATAATATCTATATTTTATTAAAAAGGATTTGATATGCATGTGGTTTGTCCTCACTGTTTGAGTGTAAATAATGTTCCAAAAAAAGATAGTTACTCGAAAGCTAATTGTGGGAAATGTAAAAACTCACTGCTTGATACAAAACCTATTAACTTGACTGCTCAAAATTTTGATGAAGTTTTAGTCAATAGCGATATTCCTGTTATTATTGATTTTTGGGCGCCTTGGTGTGGTCCGTGCAAAATAATGGGTCCAACTTTTGAAAATACTGCAAAAAACTATCCATTAAAAGTATTATTTACAAAAGTAAATACCCAAGATGAACAGAACCTTGGATCAAAATTTGGTATTCAAAGTATTCCAACTCTTATGATATTTAAAAATGGAAAAGAGATAGAAAGAGTTTCTGGGGCATTAGATGAACAAAATTTAAAGATGTTTATATCCAAACATCTTTAAATCTAATAAGTATTTTTATTCAAATTCCATTTGTTTAAATAGTGTAGCAATGTTTTGTTTTCCTAACTCTTTAAAAGTATCAAGATGTTGATAAGCACTCATATCAATATTATATGCTTCATTAAGTCCACCATCATTATCAATAACTTCCATAACCTTTTCTCTCATATATACTAAATACCCTTTAGTATATTTTTCTACAGTAGCCATATTAGTTACATCTCCATGACCTGGTATTACAATTTTTGCATTGAGTGCTGCAAATTTTTCCCATGCTTCAAGCCATTTTAGTGTTTCTGTTATCTTGAAAATTGGCAATAATCTTTGATTAAAAGCTAAGTCTCCACCAAATACTATTTTCTCTTTTGGTAGCCAAAGACATATATCACTATGTTCATGTGCATATCCAAAATATAATGCTTCTACAACTCTACCGCCTAAATCAAATACTTTTTTATCTTTAAAAGTTTCATCTGGTAAAACAACTTTTGAACCTAAAAGCTTATCTCTTTGTGTTCTTTGATATCTTTTTAATATCCCTTCACCCAATTCAATAATCTCTTGTTTTGCTATCTCTTGTGCCACAATATGTGCACCTTGTTCTTTCCAATAACTACTTCCAAGCATAGCATGACCTTGTGAGTTTTCCAACACCACATATTTCACAGGCTTGTTCGTAATTTTTTTAATTTCCTCATGGAAACTTTTCGCTAAAAGATATGTTGAACTTGCATTCCATACTAAAACAGAATCTTTACCAACAACAAATCCAAGATTATTATTGTGTCCAGAATTTTCATAACTTCCTGGGCTTGTCTGTCCTATAGAAGTATAAACACCCTCTGCTACTTTTTGTACTTTTGAATAAAGCATAGAGTTTAAATATTTATCAAGAGAACTTGTTTTTAAACCAGCTTTTACCCAACCTTCATAGCTATCTTTATAATGAAGTATATTTTTATACCCCATATCTTGTAATTGTTTTGCAGCTAATAAACTTCTATTTCCTATACCACAATGAATAACAAAAGTTTCATCAGGTTTTACCTCTTCAGCAATTCTAAATTCCAATACACCTCGAGGTATCATTGTCACTTTATTTGCTTTTATATATCCCCCAGATTTTAGAATTTCATCTTTTGTTCTTACATCTATAAGATGTGTATTTGGATTTTTTTCTAATATTCCGAGTAGTTGTTTGGTATCAATACTTTTAACAGTTTTTTGAGTTTCTGCTAAAAGTTGTTCAGATGTGAAAACATCTGCAACAACTATACTACAAGATAATGTTATTAAAAACATCGTTACAATAATTTTTTTTAACATTCAATTTCCTTTATTGAGGAATTATTGTTGTAAGATTTAACATTTTCCAACTGTACATACCNCCTCTATACCATAGTAGTTTTTCTTTTGGGTATCCTATTTTAAGAAGATTTTCTATTGCCCAAGTTGATTGTGGACACCAAGCTCCGTTACAAAATAAAAGAAGAGTTTTTGCATTAGTAAAATCATAAACACCTTCATCATAAATAACGCCTGCAGTATCCATAACAATCTCAAAATCATAATGGGTAGGATCAAAAGTTTTAAATGATAAATTTACGGCACTTGGTATTGTTCCTTTCATATACCAAGGTTTCATTCTAGCATCAACTAAAACTAGGTTTTTATCAGTTTGCTTTTTCTTCATAAATTCAATAACTTCTAACTCACCATAAGTTTCAATGCCATCCATCTTAATAGGTGATATTTTTCCAATTGTAGTGATAAATGTTTTTTTACATTTATCTGGTACACTACTATTTGCATAATTTCCACCCCAAACAGTATCAGGATCTCCACCATTTACTTTTGTCTTATCATTACAAATTGCATCATGATTTCTTTTGATCACAGTAGATTTTTTACCATCATACTCATCCATATAACTTAAAGTAACACCTTCACTTTTTAAATCTGAACCTTTTGCAAACATTGCAGTTCCAATTATTAATACACTAAGTAGAGTGATTTTTACCATTTTTGTCATCATAATTTCTCCTTTGAATTTTGATTTCTCCATAAAATAATATTATAATAATTTCTTATTAAATAGAGACTTAAATTATATTACTAGAAGATTAACGAAAAATAACAACTTAAACAAAAAAAAGCTATAATAATTTTATGTATAAAAATGTTTTTGATAAAGAATTAGCAACTGGTATAACTTACAATGGATATATGTTTTATGGTCAATGTGATTATTTAATAGAGAAATACTCAAATAATATTGCAACAACTTTAGCAAATGGTGAAGATATACAAAAAATTTATTTTGATGAATATAATTTTAAAGAGTGTAGTAATTTTTTATCGCAATCATCTTTATTTAGTGCAAATAATATTCTACTTATTAAAACAATTAAAACTATTCCAAAAAAAGATATTGATGCTCTTTTAAGTATTTGTGCTACAAATACTGATAGCAAGGTAATCTTTTGTTGTATTGGCGAAACAGATTTTAAAAATATGGCAAAAAGTTTTACGAAAAAAACTCACAGTGTAGAAGTAAGATTTTTTGCACCAACAGATAAAGAAGCTATCCATATATTAAATGAAGAAGTAAAAAAGAAAAATTTACAATGTGGTTTTGGGGAATTACAATATCTCTATACTATGCATCAAAAAGATTTAAGTTTAAGTGCCAATGATTTAAATAAACTTGCAATATTAGAGAAGCCAATCAGTGTCAATATTATCAATTCTCAATGTTTTGGTATGGGTGCTGTTATTATTGATGATTTTTTCAATAAACTTTTTAGTGGTGGGAATATCAATAGAGACTTATATATGCTTCTTGAAGAGGGGATGAATGAAATATATCTTATTAATCAAACAACTTCTTTCATTCAACAACTTTTTAATATCAATAGTTACTTAAAACTTTATGGGCAACTGAATATTCTAGAAATTTGGGGATTTAAACTCCCCTCTAATATTGCAAATACTCGTGCAAGTATCGCTATGAAATACAAACAAGAACAATTTTTAGAATTTTTAGAATTCTTTTTACAACTAGAATTAGAGCTTAAAACTAAAACATATCTAGATACAAATAGTTATACTCAAGCTTGTTTTAGAAAATTTTCAGCAAGTTTAAGATAAAATCGCCCTCCAAAAGGGTTTTTACTTTCAAAAGAGGTAAAATCCTTAACCTTACTAAACAATATTATTGTTTGGTTAATACCAAAAGGAGAAAACTAAATGGCTAGAATTAGACATTACGAAACTATGTTTATAGTTAAGGCAACACTAACTGATGAGGAAACTCAAGCACAAATTGCTACTGTTAAAGAAAACATTGAAAAAAACGGTGGTGAAATTGTTACTGTTGATGATATGGGTACAAGAAATCTTGCTTATGAGATTGAAAAACAAAAAAGAGGTTACTACTATGTAGTATATTTTAAAGCTCCAACGGAAGCTATTAAAGAGTTAGAAAGAAATTATAGAGTTAATGAAAACATCATTAGATTTATCTTTATAAAATCTGAAAGTAAAACAGAAATTCAGCACTGGACAAAAATGTCAACAGAAGCTGCAAAAAAAGTTGCGAAATAATTAAAGCCTAGTTGCAAAGGGGTCAAATATGTATAATAAAGTGATTATGATAGGAAATCTCACAAGAGATATCGAACTAAAATACCTACCAAGTGGAAGTGCTATAGCCAAAGGTGCAATAGCTACTAGCCACAAATACAAAATGCAAAATGGGGAACAAAAAGAAGAAGTTTGTTTTCTTGACTTTACTGTATTTGGTAAAGGTGGAGAGATTCTTAATCAATACGTACGTAAAGGCTCAAAAGTTATGCTTGAAGGTAGACTTGTATTCGAACAATGGCAAGCACAAGATGGTACAAATAGAAATAGACACACACTAAGAGTTGAAGAATTTAAATTTTTAGATTCTAAAAATGACTCTAATGGTGGTGGAAATAACTATAATGCACCTCAAATGCAACAGCCAAATACTCAAATGCAACAACCTCAACAACAGTATAATAAACCTGTGCAAAACAACTATAATAATAACCAACAACAAGGTGGTGGACAAAACTCGTATGAGCAAAATATACCAACAATTGATATAGATAACGACGAAATACCGTTTTAGACTATACAAAATAAATAGAAGGAAATACTATGGCTGAAAGAAGAAAATTCGCAAAAAAATATTGTAAATACAGTGCAATGAAATTAGATTTTATTGATTATAAAGATGCAG
>JGI24724J26744_10003099_pt1 | contig 10859 bp, 6 predicted proteins | sample Cruoilmetagenom7_FD_26744 | JGI IMG/M metagenome (IMG submission 26744)
TGAGGATCACCTAATAAAGCTTGAGCAATACCAAAACGTTGTTTCATGCCACCAGAAAATGAACTGACCGCTTTTTTTCGATCATCCCATAAATTTGTTTGGTACAAAAGTCCTTCTACAGCCTTCTTGCGGTTTTTTTTATTGTTTATGCCTTTTAGAACAGCCATATGGTTGAGTAAATCAAGAGCAGAAATTCGTGGATAAACATCAAAGTCTTGTGGCAAATAACCTAGTTTTAAACGTAAGTCTTGTGGGTTTTTTAGGATGTCGGCACCTTTAAAAGTAATCGATCCTTTGTCAGGTTGTTGTAAGGTTGCAATGGTTCTCATCAATGATGATTTACCAGCGCCATTGGGTCCAAGAAGGCCAAACATCCCCTGCTCAAGTTTAAGATTGACGCCATCAATAGCTTTAACTCCATTAGCATAAGTTTTCGATAAATTTTTGATTTCTAACATTGAAGATTACCACCAGATATAAGTTTAATTATTAAGTCGATAGGTTAATGTAGAAATTAAAGTTTAACAATAGGCTGATGGTCACTAATTGTTCTGAAGTATTGAAGTTTAATGTGTGAAACTCTCTAAAAGGATGGCTTGTTAGGTTTTGATTCTTTCTAGTAACCCTTCCTTGATAGCGAGTTGTTTTTGTGAGATGGCTTTTTTAAAACTCCAGCCCTGTGTAAAAGCAGTTTTCCAAATATAACCTATGGCACAGTTGCGCCCACTATGTTTAGCATCATACAAAGCAAGATCTGCCAATTGAATTGTTTTCCCCCAAGGAATTTCATTTTGACTCTCTTCTTCATACAGCGGAGTGAGGGCGAATCCAATTGAGCAATTTAGCTTAATGGCTTGGTCATGTGAAATAATTATATCTAATTGCCGGCAGTTCATAATTATTTCTTCGGATAGTTTTTTTAATCGCGGTGAATCAATTTGAGGGCAAATAATTAGAAATTCTTCACCTCCCCAGCGTGAGGCTATCTGGTTTTTACGAATGATCTTTTGTAACATTTCAGCAAAGACTTTTAACGCAATATCTCCAGCAGTGTGTCCGTATTTGTCATTTATGATTTTGAAGTAATCTAAATCAATAACTATAACTCCTAATTGCTCTATTGAGTGGGAGAACTGTAACTCATTCAATTTTTGGTGGAGGTGGTTGCGGTTTGGTAAACGTGTGAGGTTATCGTGATTAGCTAACCATTCAAGGCCTTTATTCAGCTCGTGTAACTGTTTGGTTCTTTCTAAAACGGTATTTTCCAGGTGTATAGCATGTAATCGGCTACGGTAATTGCGNTAGACAAATACTCCCAAAATTGCAACAATTACCAGAACTAAAAACCAAAGAGTACGCCAAAAAGGAGGGACAACTGTAAAATTGAATTTAGCAGTATTTTTATTCCATTTTCCTGTGCCAATTCTTGCGGTTACTTCAAAATTATAGTCGCCAGCTGCTAATGAATTAATCTGAATTTCACGTAATCGCGTTTCCCGCCATGGACTATTTGACCCATTGGCTAAGCGGTATTTGAAATTTACATCTGGGGCTCGTTGAAAACTAATGGCTGAAAATTTAAAATTTAAACTACTGCCTTGTTGAGGAACATCGGCATGTATATTTTGTGCAAGTTTAACTTGGTTGTTACTTACTGAGAGCAAGTGAACAGGAGGAGGTGAGCTTGAACCTGGCTTGAAATCTGCTGAAAACCTGCTGATACCATTACCTGTGCCAAACCATAAGTCTCCATTTGTTCCCTTATAGCCACTTCCGCGGTTCACCAAGTCAAATACTAGCCCCTCTCTAGATGTAATGACAGTGAAATCTTTGCCATTAAAAATAGCAACTCCTCTACTGGTTCCAACCCAAATTTCATCACCATTACCCGGTAAGATAACTGAGCTATTATTATGCGGCAATCCATTTGCTGTGGTCCAGTTTTTAAATTTCCCATTGATAAAATAACTCAGTCCATTATTTGTGGCTATCCAAAGTCCGCCTAGATTGTCTTCATAAAAATCATTAATAAAATTAGCTGGCAGCCCATCATTAGTTGAATAATTTTTAAATTCATTATTTTTAAACTTGGTTAAACCATTAGCCGATGCAATCCAAAGCCCGCCATCACGACTTTCAAGCAATCTATTAATACGGTTATTGGGTAAACCATGACTTTGGTTGTATTGCGTGAATTTTTCGCCATCAAAATGATCTAAGCCATTATTTGTACCAACCCAGAACGTCTCATCTGAGGTTTGTAGGATATGATAACTAACAGACCCACTCATGCCTTGTTGTTGATCATAATTGACAAATTGATTATTCTCAAAATGGCTTAGTCCTTGTAAGGTTCCAAACCAAGGAGTGCCTTTGTTGTCAATTATCGTTGATAAAACTTTATTGTGAGGAAGCCCATCCTTTCGTGAATAATGCTTCATTTGTTTATTGCACAAACTACTCACCCCATTACCATTTGTGCCAAACCAAATACAACCTTTGTGATCATCTGCTATGGAGTAGATATTAGGATTTGTTAGATTTGTTTGTGATTTCCAATTAAGCACTTTTGAAGTGCTTAATCGAGCTAACCCTCCACCATAGGTTCCAAACCAGAGGTTAGCTTCATCATCTTGATAGATACTATTAACACTATTATCGGGTAAACCATCGACCATATCAAGATGGATACTTTTAAGGTTTGTATCAAATTTATATACGCCAAAGTCCCTAGTTCCTAACCATACATTATTTTCTTTATCACGGATAATGGTATTGATAGTTTGTTGACTTAAATCAATACCNATATTAAATGCTGAAAAGGATTCCCCATCAAAACGAGCAATTCCTAGTCTTGTACCTGCCCAAATACTGCCATCTGTATGTTCATAAAAAGTTCTGATTTCAGTTTTTTTAAAATCCCAGTTAATTTTTTCAATTTGCCCATTTGATATACGCACAACATGATTATTCATACCTGCCCATATGTTTCCTTTACTGTCTATAAAAATAGTACGAACTCTATCATTAGGAAGTCCTGACTCATAATTTATTTGGTTTATTATTTTAGGGTTTTCACCTGTTTTTATTTGGAANAANCCTGCTCCATANGTTGCAACCCAAATTGTTCCATCGGGAGCTTCACTCATTGATCTAGCGGATATTTTTTCAGGCCAATCACTTATGGGTTGAAACTTTATGCCATCAAACCATGCAACACCAAGTTCGCTGGCGGCCCAAAGTGTACCATCTCTTGAACTGAGTAAATCTCTTGATAAATTATGAGGCAAACCATTAATTCGTCCATAAGTCCAAAATTGTTCACCATCAAAACGATTAATGCCAGTACGAGTCGAAACCCATAAGAACCCATAGTTGTCTTGTTTGATTGAAAAAATCACAGTATCTTCTAATCCATCAGAAATACTTAAATGAGCAAATGGTAGTTGTTGTGCATTAATAGATTGGGTGTATATCAAAAAAGAAAAAAATATAATAGTTAAATATAAAGTAATCTTTTGCTTATTTTTAATTTTCAAGAAATGTTTCGAAATCACCATAGGCAATTATAATAACATGAAAATTATGATTTAAAAAGATGAGAGGAGGTGAAAATTAAGAAAGTCTAATACAATTAAGCATAAGACTTTCTTTGAATGAGGTCATTTCAAGTGGAAAATATTAATCTTTGGTATGTTCTACAGTGACATCAGTATAAATACCACCACGCACCATAAATTCTACACGTACTTTCATCCAACGAGGATTTGTGGCACGGACTAAATCATCCAATATCTCATTAGTTACCGCTTCATGAAAAGCACCAGTTTCTCTAAAAGACCAAACATATAGTTTTAAAGATTTTAATTCAACACATAACTCATCAGGCGTATAATCTAAATAAATTGTGGCAAAATCAGGTTGGCCTGTTTTGGGACAAAGACATGTAAATTCAGGGATTCTGATTGAGATTTTATAGTCTCTGCCTTTTTGTGGGTTAACAAATGTTTCTAGTTCTTTGCTTGCGGTAGTTGTCATGGCATAATGTAGCGTTTAAAAAAATGCACCTTAACTAATATACAAGGGATTATCAAGCCTATATGCGATTATCAAAGATAAAATTATCAGGATTTAAATCATTTGTTGATACAACTGAGTTTCTTATGCCATCAAACCTTATAGGGGTTGTGGGTCCAAATGGTTGTGGTAAATCTAATATTATTGATGCTGTTCGTTGGGTGATGGGTGAGACCAGCGCAAAAATGTTGCGTGGCGGCTCAATGACGGATGTTATATTTAGTGGGTCTAGTAGTAGAAAACCCGTTGGAACAGCGACAGTAGAATTGGTTTTTGATAACAGTGATGGTTCTGTTAAAGGTGAGTTTGCGCAATATACTGAAATTTCTGTTAAACGATTAGTATCACGTGACGGTCAGTCTAAATATTACCTGAATAAAACCAAATGTCGTAAAAAAGACATCACGGACTTATTCTTGGGTACTGGTCTTGGCCCAAGAAGTTATGCAATAATTGAACAAGGTATGATATCCAAAATTGTTGAATCAAAACCTGAAGAATTGCGAAACTATATTGAAGAAGCAGCAGGTATCTCAAAATACAGAGAACGTCGCAGAGAAACAGAACGCAGAATAAAACACACACGTGAAAATTTAGAAAGATTAGATGATTTACGCGCAGAAGTGGGTAAGCATATAAACCACCTTCAGCGTCAGGCAAAAAATGCAGAAAAATATAAAGGACTAAAAGACAAGTTTAGGTTATTAGAAGTTGAATTACTTAGTTTGAAATGGCAAAAATGGACTAATAAAACTGAGAAAAGCAATCAAGTTGTTACAGGGTTCGATTTGGCCTTAGAGGAAATAAAAACCAGTTTAACTGGTAGTGAAACACATATTGAAAAGCAACGTATAGCAAACCATGTATTACAAGATCAAGGAAATAAAATTCAGGAGCAGCTGTATTTAATAAATACTGAAATTGGAAAGATTGAACAATTCATCAGTCATTCTAAGTCCTTGTCTCAACGGTTAACTTCAGAGCTTGAAGAAGCGGAAAACGCATTGAAGGTTAATAAAGAACAACTAGAAAGAGATAAACAAGATCTGACAAAAACTCAGTCTGAGTTCAAGCAAATTCAACCAGAACTAGNAAAAACAGAATTATTGCTCAAAGAAAAACAAGAATCTTTTTCAACATTAGAAGATGANCTACTAGAGTGGCAAAGTAGTTGGAACGATTTAGTTAGTCAAATTGCTGAAAAGAATCGTATTGTTGAAGTTGAACAAACTAAAATTGCTAGTTTAGATCAACAATTGAGCCGACAAGCTGATCGATTGCAAGTACTGACTAAAGAAAGTTCAACGGCTATAGCATTGCCCTTAGAGCAAGAATTAGAAGGATTACAGTTAAAGCAAGAGGAGCTCAATTTAGTACAAGAAGAGAGAGTTGAAAAACTCGAAGAAACGAAAGAAAAACAAGAGTCCAAAAAACAACAATCTCGCCAANCACAAGAAAACCTTAATCAACAACAAATGCAGTTACATTTNGCAAAAGGCCGTCGTGGTTCTTTGCAGGCATTACAACAAGCAGCAATGTCTGATGATGACGAAGACGTAAAAAGTTGGTTTAACAAACATGATTTAGATTCAGCCAAAAAATTATCACAACTCTTAGAAGTGGATGCGGGTTGGGAAAAAGCAGTAGAAACAGCGCTTGGAGAACATCTACAAGCTTTAGTGCCAACCGATAAAATGTCTTTAGAGACCGCTTTATCAGAGTGGAAATATGGCAATTTAACCATTGTTGAAAATAGNGCTACTCAAAATACAGCTAAAAAAGGTAGTTTAGCTGAAATGGTAAAAGGGCCAGAAGTGTTGAACGAATGGTTTGATAATATCTTTATCAGTGAAAATATTACAACAGCATTAAAAAATAGAAATAAATTATCTGCAGGACAAGCGTTAGTGACGTCGGATGGTGTTTTAGTGGGCAAAAATTGGCTCAAAACCGCCCAAGGAGAAAATGAAGGAGGGTTTTTATTGCGCCAAAAGGAGCTTAAAGATTTAGATGGTACTATTGAGGAGCTTGAACTTACAATTGAAGAAACAGTTTCAAATATTGAAAATTTGAGAAGTGATGTTGCACAACTTGAAGGACAGAAAGAACAACTTCAATTAGATGTCAATATGGGGCATCGCCAAGTCTCAGAGTTAAATGCCAATGTATCTTCTAAGAAACATAAAATTGAACAAATTCAAGTCAGAAATGTACAAATCAACACAGAGTCAGAGCAGCTACAGGTTCAAATTGAAATTGATGAAGCCAGTGTTAAAAAAGCACGTTTATCATTAGAAGAAGCGATTGCAATTTCGACAGAGCTTCAAGAGAATAAACAAAGCCAAGAAAGAGAGCAACATGACTTGGTTGTTACTAAAGAGCAAGCTAAGAAAACATTATCTGAAACGTCAAGTTTCTACTACCAACAAAAACTTCTATTACAAAGTTTAGAAGCTAAATCACAATCTGCAACCCAAGGCATTCAAAGATTAGAGCAACATTGTGAACGATTAAGTGTGCGTCAAAAAGACTTGCTTCAACAAATGTCGCAAGATGAGAGCCCATTGGAGGGTAAACAAAAAGAGCTCGAAAATTTGTTGGAAAAAAGAATAGAAACAGAAAAACAAAGGGATGAATTACGTCAACAAGCACAAGCTTGCCAGAATGAATTGGAATTGTTAGAAAGACAACGCAGTGATCACAATGCAAGTATTGAACATGCTCGCTCAAAGCTTGAAAATGCACGGTTAGAACAACAAAGTAACAAGTTACGTGCAGAAGCGTATGAAGAACAGATAGTTGAGAAGGGATTTGACGCTAAGCAAGTTTTAGGTGACGTACAAGAAGGGCAGAATGTCGAGTACAAAGAAAATGAATTAGAAAGGTTGGATAGGAGTATTGTCCGCCTTGAGCCAGTCAATCTAGCTGCTATTTCAGAATATGAAGAAGAAAGCGAACGTAAAAATTATTTAGACTCGCAAAATGATGATTTAGTTGAAGCATTAGAAACACTTGAAAAAGCAATTCGCAAAATTGATAAAGAAACACGAACCTTATTTAAAGATACATTTGAAGACATTAATACTAATATTAAGATACTATTTCCTAAGTTATTTGGTGGTGGACATTGTTTCCTTGAATTAACCAGTGATGATTTGTTAACCACGGGTGTTTCAATAATGGCAAGACCTCCTGGTAAGCGTATATCGAACATTCAATTGTTATCAGGTGGAGAAAAAGCGTTAACGGCTGTAGCCATGGTATTTTCTATTTTTAACCTTAACCCAGCTCCTTTTTGTATGCTGGATGAGGTTGATGCACCATTAGATGATGCTAATGTTGCCCGTTTTTCACAAATGGTTAAGGAAATGTCAGAAAAAGTACAGTTTCTATTTGTGAGTCATAACAAGGTAACGATGGAAATTGCCAATCAATTAAATGGAGTGACCATGCGTGAGCCGGGTGTGTCCAGGTTGGTTAGCGTGGACTTGGCAGAAGCTGAAAGTATGATTGATTAATGATAGAAAATAAGGTTGTTTTTTTGAGAAAAATTAATCAAAAAGACCATGACTTATATACGCAAATTTATACCAACGAAAAATTAATGGAGTTTGTATCGCCTGTTTTAAGTGGTGAATCAGCAAAAAGGAGTTTTGATATTGTTTTAAGAAAAATGTCATTGTCTCCACCAACCCTGTTGTTATATGTAATTCAATCAAAGACGTTAAAGTCCAATATAGGTGTAATTGGATTGCGCTGGAACCCTTCCAGCAATAGTCAAGTTGAGGTTGGGGTGATAGTTTTGTCAAAGTTTCAGAGGCATGGTTTTGCACATCACGCCAAATCATTGTTAATGAATTATGCATTTCAGAAATTCCCAATAAAAAGTATTTTTGCCATTTGTGATAAAGACAACCGTGCAGCCAATAAGGCCAATAAAAAGTTGGGTTTTATAATTAGCAATCAAATAAACAAGCAAAACAACCAAGAAAAAATTGTATGGACAATCAAAAAATAAACAAAAAAATAAATAAAAAAGGCTCTTTGGTCAATGTAGGCTTGGGCATGACTTTGGGCGCGCATATTACTCCAGTTTCAAGAAGTTATATCGAAAAAGCCGATGTGGTATTTGTAGCTACTTCAAATAATATTGTAGAGCAATGGGTAGAGGGCATGAATGACGATGTGCGCAGCTTACAACAATACTACAATGAAGGCACATCACGTATGAAAACCTACCACAAAATGGTAGAGGTGATTATGGAAGAGGTACGTGCAGGCAAAACAGTGTGTGGCGCATTTTATGGACATCCAGGTGTGTTTGCCTGGCCGCCCCATGAATCGATTAAGCAAGCCAGAAAAGAAGGTTACAAGGCACACATGGAGCCAGGGGTTTCTGCTGAAGATTGTTTGTATGCTGACTTGGGTATTGACCCTGGCAAATATGGGTGTACACATTTAGAAGCCAGTCAATATATGTTTCGCAATAAAATTATTGATCCATCTAGTTATCTGATACTGTGGCAGATTGCAATCGCTGGAGATAAATCATTGACAAAATTTTCCACCTCGGCTGATTACAAGCAGGTGTTGGTAGATATGTTGATGGAGATTTATCCAGAAGATTTTGAAGTGATTTTGTATGAATGTGCTGTTTTGCCCATTGATCAGGTTCATATTGAGGTTGTATTGCTAAGAAACTTGGCAAACGCGAGCATGAGTTTAAAAACCACATTGGTAATTCCGCCGTTAAAACAAAAAACTCTAAATCTAGAAATTGTAAAAACAATAGAAAAACTATAATAGCTATGTTAGTATTGTTTTTTACTAACAAAAATTAAATATGGGGAAAAGTATGAATGCTATGATTAAAACTTTAGAAGATATTGGCCAGTCAGTATCTTTAAAACAATTTGATAACCCATTGCAGCTACTAAACAGTGTTAAAGTGTCAGATAACATTATTAAGGAGTTGCAAAAACATACGATTGAATATGTGTGTGCGATTGCTCCTGAGGATGATGAAGAAGCAGAAGTAAATATTTAAATAATAAATTGTTGCCAAATATATTAAAGTCAAGGCAAATGGTTTTTTTAATCATTTGCCTTTTTTACATGGGTCAGATTTTATCTCAACCTAATAGTGATTCAGTGTCTGAAATACAGTCTTTTTTAGAAAAAACTGAGCAGATGAAGTTAACCAATAATCCCCAGTTTTTAAAAAACTTATCCATTTTAAATAAGAAGAACAATCTACTTTCCAACAATCAAATGTGTTTTTATCAATATTTGAAAAGCTATCAAATTACGTACAAAGGTCAATTTGATATTGGGAAAAAGAAAATAATAGGATTGTTAAACGAGTGTAAAGACAATAATTCTTATATAAGACTTAATGGTTTGTTGGCAAATGTTTCAGCTATTTCGGGTGATTATAGCCAAGCCATTGTGAGATTGAATGACATTCTACCTTTGCTTGATGAAATCAATCTCAAACAATTGAAATTTCAGATTTATCAAACAGCTTTTACGGTGTATCGTTTGGTTAATCAAGCTGAATTGAGTATCAAATTTTCAGAATTAATGATTAAGGATAATCCGCCAAAATACCTGTTGTGCAAGGCCAAAGTAAATGCGAACTTATCCACTTTTAAAATAAATGACAAATTCATAAGCGATGAAGAAGTACAAGAAACAATTGATTTATGTATAGAAAGCAAACAGACCGTTTATGCTCAATTGCTATTGATTTATTGGTTAGCAGAAAAAATGCAAGAGACAGATTCGCAAATAGTATATTTAAAACTGTTGGAACAATTAAAATCAAATGATGAAATATTAGAAAGCACAGGATTCAAGAACATCATCGGAATTAAAAACAGTTTGAAGGCACAGTTGTATGAAAAATTGGATCAGTTAGAACTGGCAAAAACATATGCGCAAAATGCTATTGATGGCAGTATCTCAATTGGTGAAACAGCGCAAAAGATTAAAGCTTTGGACGTTTTGGTGAATTATTACCAAAAGCAAGGTAATTATAAGAAAGCCAATGAGCATTTGATTGATAAAAGCCGTTCTGAAAAAAAATACAATACAAATGAACAAGCCAAATTCATGGCTTTTCAAACAGTAAAACACGATAAATTGGCCGATACCTATAAAATTAAATCACTTAGCCAAGAAAATAAATTATTGCAATTAAAAAATAAATTGGCTGAAAAATCCAAAATAAATCAACAATTATTAAATATCCTTTATGGAATTGTTGCATTTTTCTTCGCAATTTTTGCCTACCGATTGATTAAACAACAAAGGAAGTTTAAACGTTTATCAGAATACGACCACATGACCCTGGTTTTTAACCGAAAAGGCATCAAAGATTACATGAGTGATGCATTGTCTGATGCAGAAAAGAATGAAGAAATTATAGGTTATGTGATTTTTGATTTGGATTTATTTAAACGAGTCAATGATATCTATGGTCACATAGTTGGTGACTGGGTGATTAAACAAAGCATTAAAGCATGTATAAATTTAAATAATGCAAAAGTAACTTTCGCTAGATTAGGTGGTGAAGAATTTTCGATTATTTTAAGAAATTCAAATTTGGATGAAATAAAAGAATTTTCTGAACAATGTAGGGCTGTTATTTCTAACATTGAAACAATGGAAGGCACAGGNTATGATTTTCAAATTTCAGCAAGCTTTGGTATTACCACTACAGATATTTCAGGCTATGATTATACAAACTTAATGACACATGCGGATAACGCATTGTATTA
>JGI24724J26744_10003107_pt1 | contig 10847 bp, 6 predicted proteins | sample Cruoilmetagenom7_FD_26744 | JGI IMG/M metagenome (IMG submission 26744)
TGCCGTAGATATTTCTTTGGTAGGCAACCCTATCTTGTATGGTTGGGTTAATCATTTCCTTCCAGAAACTATGAAGCTGGTTAGTTATGCTGGAATCATCTTCCTTGTACTGCTGTTCCTGATCAACAGAACTTGGCGTGGTACGCTTTTGCCACTTTTGGCTGGTGCTATCAGTGCAATTTGGGCCTTGGGTGTAGCCAAGTTAGTAGGTATCCATTTTGATCCGCTTGTAGTGGTTGTTGCCATGCTGATTACAGCACGGGCAGTTTCTCACTCGGTACAGATGATAACTCGTTTCCATGAAGAGATAGATTCTGTTAAAGGTCATGAAGAAGATCTGGATTCATATGCCGCAGCAACAGTTACGCTTAAAGATCTACTAAGGCCTGGTCTGCTGGGTATTGCTACTGACGCAGGTTGTGTAACGGTTGTTGCTATTAGCCCAATTCCCCTGCTTCAAAAGTTAGTGGTTTTGGCTGTAGTTTGGGTAGCAACAGTTGCAATAAGCTCTATTATTGTTACGCCTGTGTTGTTGTCTTGGGTTAAGAAGCCTAAATCCTATGCGCACCCTTTAAATTTGGATCGTTTGGTCATCCGACCCTTCCTAAACATGTGTGTAAGTATTGTTGCCACCCGTGCCAGATACGTGGTTGTTGCGATTGCTGCTGTACTGTTTGTTGTTTGTGGTCTAAAAGCGGTTCATTTGACAGTGGGTGATGCAAATCCTGGCTCACCTATTTTGTGGCCTGATGCGCGTTATAACGCTGATTCACTGGCAATCAATACCCAGTTCCCTGGCGCTGATCGTATGTTTGTGGTGGTCGGTCGTGAGGAAAAGAATCAGATCAAAAATGTTCATGTTCTCGATACCATGCTGAGATTCCAGCGTTATATGGAAGAGCAGCATGAGATTGGTGGCAGTATTTCTCTTTCAGATATTCTCCCTTCTGTAAATGAGACGCTACGTGAAGGTAACTTTAGGTACGCTGAGCTTGGTGAAACGACTACCAACAATGCTGAACTGATCTACATGTATGAAAGAGCTGCGGAGCCTGGTGACCTTAACCGATTCACTGACGTTAACCGTATGAATGCCTCTATTACAATGTTCTTTGCTGATCGGCAGGGTAAGACTATCCAAACGGCAATTGCTCGTGTCAAGCGATTCAAAAATGAAAACCCTGATGTGAACATCAGTTTGGCTGGCGGTACTATTGGTGTAATCGCTGCGGTGAACGAAGTGATTCTATCTGGACAGATCCAGTCTATCGCACTAGCTCTCTTTATTCTGGTGATGATGTGTATCCTCGTTTATCGGTCTAGTATTGCTGGTATGTTCTTTATGGTTCCAGTTGTGTTGGCAAACCTTGTGACTTTTGCCTTCATGTCTTGGCAAAATATTGGCATGAACATTAATACAGTGCCTGTAGCTGCTTTGGGTATTGGTCTGGGTGTTGATTATGCTCTCTACATTTGTGACCGTATTAAAAGTGAATACGACAGTGGTAAAACGCACTTGGAATCTATTTCCTTGTCATTGCACTGTGCTGGACGTGGTGTACTGGTAACCGCATTTGTACTGATTGCTAGTGTTTGTGTCTGGTTGTACTCATCATTGCGTTTCCAAGCAGAAATGGGAATGTTGATTGGCCTCTGGCTAACAGTATCAGCGCTAAGCGCGTTGTTCCTGATGCCTGCTTTGGCTTATATCTGCAAACCTAAGTTCCTCTTTGCTCAGAAACATTAAGTGATGTAGAACTACAGGTAGATTTATTAAATTAAATCTACCATTTAAAAAGGCCCATTTATGGGCCTTTTTGTGTGTGTGTGAGCAATGTGATTTGAATGAAAAGAAAACATCAAAAACTTTTAAAGGTATTTACTTAGATACAAGAAAATTGGCTGTAAGTTGGCTGGTTTGGTAAAAGCTTAGTTAGTGTTTTTAGCTAGTTTGTATTTTTATGAATATAGTTATGAAGGTTTATAGTGGATGGGTCTATTGAGGCGTCTTCTGAAAAGTTGCTGCAAAGTATTTTCTTTGTCATATTTTTACCGAGCTCGACTCCCCATTGATCATAAGAATTAATATTTAAAATACTTCCCTGAATGAAAACCTTGTTTTCATAAAGGGCAACTAGAGCACCAAAGTTTTTAGGCGATAGCTCTTTGATTAAAAGAATATTTGAAGGTTTATTACCTTTGTAGAATTTATGTGCGGGAAGTGCTTTCTCACTTTTCCCTGTCATTAGTGCTGAGGCCTGGGCTATCAAGTTGCTCAATAAAAAGTTGTGGTGCTCTTTATTACTCAGAGAGTCATTAATAAAGCCGATGAAATCTACGGGTACATAATGAGTACCTTGGTGAAGCAATTGGAAAAATGCGTGCTGACTATCGGTGCCTGTTTGTCCCCAGATTATAGGTGCTGTTGCATAGTTAACAGGCTGGCCATTCATTGATACAGATTTACCATTACTCTCCATTTCTAATTGTTGTAAATAAGAAGGGAGTAAGGTTAATCGCTCGCAGTATGGGATTACCGCCTGCGTATGCGTATCTAGGAAGTCGTTATACCAGAGGCTGACCAAAGCCATAATAACGGGCATGTTTTGCTCTAGAGGCGCTGTTTTAAAGTGAATGTCTACATTTCTTGCACCTTCAAGCATGGATTTGAAGTTGTCATGCCCAATACATATGGATATTGAAAGTCCAACATTTGACCATAGTGAATATCTGCCACCTATCCACTCTTGAAATTCCAAAATACGACTGGGGTGAATCCCATACTCTGCTGCTCTCCTTTTGTTAGCTGTGATGGCAATTACATGCTCTGAATTTTGTGGGTTCTGTAATCCCAGTGACTGCTCTAACCAGTTTAGTGCAGTGTGTGCATTTAACATTGTTTCTTGAGTGCCAAAAGACTTACTGACAATAAGAATCAAGGTTGTTTCTGGGTTAAGTGCGTTGATAGTTGAGAGGATTTCAGCACCATCAGTATTGGACACAAAGTATATATTGATGGTGTTGTGAGCATAGGCTCTGAGAGCCTGACATGCCATTCGTGGGCCTAGGTCAGAGCCGCCAACGCCAAGATGGATTACATCAGTTATCTTTTTTCCTGTTGAACCAAGCCATTCTCCTTCTCGAACTTGATTGCTGATAATAGACATCTGCTCAAGAGCTTGCTCAACTTCATTATGTACAGGCCTGTGGTTATGTAAAAAATTATCTTCTTTATGACCACGCAATGCCATATGGAGAGCAGCTCTGTTTTCCGTAGTGTTGATCGCTTCACCATTACACATTGCAGTAAGGTGGGACATGACTGAGGTCTGTTTGGCTAGGTCGATGAGAGAAGACATAACCTGATTGTTAATTAAGTTTTTAGAATAGTCTAAAAAAAGCTCATCGCATAGGGTAGAAAAACCTTGACTACGATGGGGGTCTTGATGAAACAAATCGATGATGTCTTCATCTTTTATAGATTTGGCCAGATCTTCCAATTTTTTCCATGCAGGCAGAGTTTCTGGTGATACCCTAGTTTGATAATCCGACACACCTAAACTCCTAATCCCTTATTGGACCTTTTACGCGGCACTTGTTAAAGACTAACAGTAGCCTCTATAGGTTTGGAATTATATCAGGTGTTTATGCATTACAAAGAGGAGTTCAAAGACTCTTTTTATATTCCACCAAGTTTAATTGTGTTCAATTCGGCCATATCCATTAATAGCAATTCGTACCATTGGTGTTATCTCTATCAGTCNGTCATAAGCGTTTACCAGCTTACTTTCTATCTATTAGATATAGTTGTATAGAATCCTATATTTCAGCTTGACTACACCCCCACACTTTCCTATATTACGCGGCCTTGCTAGCTAGCAGATAGCTAAGCAAGTAATACGCACTCGTAGCTCAGCTGGATAGAGTACTCGGCTACGAACCGAGCGGTCGAAGGTTCGAATCCTTCCGAGTGCGCCAATTTACTACCTAGTAGTAGCCCAAAGCCTCCGTATACCGGGGGTTTTGTCGTTTTTAGCCTAGAGGATAGGTTACAAAATCTCTGTTTTTTCTGCTCCATCTCTGGGGTAAGATGATGCTGATCTGTACCACCTAAAATGGACACTCGCCTAAGCGACACTTAGTTTTTCATATTGCTCAGGACTTAGATCGCCAATAGTACTGTGTCTTCTCTTCCTGTTGTAATCAACATTAGCATATTCAAAAAGGAGTTGGCAGAGGTTGTAAAAGGTCTGGGTCACTAGTTAATTTAATTATTGGCGGTTTAAGTCGTGTTGAACACTGGACAGGGAGTAGTGTTAAGGTCTATATTTGACCACATGGTAACAAATAGGCGGCCAATTGAATACAGTTGATCAACATAGGTGTGTAGGAAGACCTCGAGAATTTGAAGAAGATCGAGTGCTTAATGCAGCCATGAACACCTTTTGGAATAAGGGCTATGAAGGCACTTCATTAAAAGATTTGTGTTCAGCAACAGGTCTGCATAAGGGAAGTTTGTATCAAGCTTTTGGCGACAAGCACCAATTGTTTTTGAAGTCACTCAAATATTATATGGAACAATCATTTAAAGAGGTTGCAGCTAGTGCTTATTTACATGATTCCCCCATGGCCAATCTACGTTCTTTGCTAAATGAAATAACGACCAAGTGTATTGATGGTGAGGGTTGTATGGTCATTAACTCGTTGGTTGAAATGGCCCCTCATGACCTGGAAGTGAAACAAATGATAGATCAGAGCTATGCTATGAAGCAGCGGTTTCTAACTGATTTAATTGATAGGGCACAGCGTGATGGCGAAATCACTATTAAACAAGAGCCAGATCGACTTGCAGCGGTGTTAATGGTGACACTAGCTGGGCTTGCGGCAACGGTAAAAGGGTTTTCAAATACTGACCATGTTACCTACGTGCTAGAAGATGTGTTGGGCTCTTGGTTATAGCTGAATGACGTTGATATTTTTTAGCTTTATTTTTTATGACATATTTATGACCAATTGGTAATTAATAAACTGAGGTAACTTCATGGACCGCTATTTTGACGCGATAGATCGATTCTCTGCAAAGCTGACAAGGGGCGTTATTCAATTTCGCTGGTTGGTGCTGATTGGCGTTGTCGTGATGACTTTTGGTGCTGGCACTGGCATGTCGAAACTGGAGTTTGCCGCAAATTACAGAGCGTTCTTTTCCGATGAAAATCCAGAGTTAGCAGCATTTGAGAATTTGCAGGCTACCTATACTAAAAATGACAATATCTTGTTTGTTGTTGAGCCAGAGACTGAAGGTGAAACGGCCTTTACTAACAACACTTTGGCTGCTGTAGAAGCTCTAACGGCGGAAGCCTGGAAAATCCCCTATGCCATTCGTGTGGATTCTATCAGTAACTTTCAATATACCAAAGCCATTGAAGATGATCTGATTGTTGAAGACCTAGTTATTGATGCAACGGATCTGACACCTGCTGAATTACTTTCCCGTAAGAAAATTTCGATAGATGAACCACTTCTGGTCAATCAACTGATAACGCCATCCGGTGGTGTTACTGCCATCAATGTGGTGTTGCAGTATCCAGAGAAAGACCTAATGGAAGTTCCTGAGGCGGTTAATGCTGCGAGAGCATTACGCGAGCGTATTGAAACGGAATTTAGTGGTATCAATATTTCTTTGACTGGCGTTTCCATGCTTAATAATACTTTTTCTGAAGTAGGGCAGATGGATGCAGGAACACTGATGCCGTTGATGTTTTTGGTGATATTGGTAATGGCTTGGCTGATCCTACGTTCATTTGCCGGTACCGTTACAATTTTACTGGTCATTGCTTTTTCAACTATTGTGGGCATGGGGGTAGCAGGATTCTTTGGCGTTAAGCTCACACCTATTTCCATGAGTGCCACCACAGTTATTCTTACCTTGGCGGTAGCGGACTCTATTCATATTTTGATTTCCTTGCGGGGGCTAATGCGTGAAGGCCTCACAAAACTTGAAGCGATTCCCGAAGCGGTGCGCCTGAACTTTATGCCCGTCACCATTACATCGGTGACAACTATTGTGGGTTTCCTTTCTCTGAATTTCTCTGACTCTCCACCATTTTGGCACCTTGGGAATATTACAGCGGTAGGTATCGGTGCTGCATGGTTGTTCTCAATCACATTATTGCCTGCTTTGATGAGCTTACTGCCGGTTAAGGTGAAAGAGGCGCATGAAGCTGAATGGTCGCAAATAATGATGACGCAGTTAGCCGATTTCGTTATTGCAAACTATCGGAAGTTATTGGTGGGTATTAGTGTTGTGGTTCTTGCTTTTATAGCCTTTATTCCAACTATTACCTTTAATGATCAGTGGGTTGAGTATTTCGATGAGCGTGTAGAATTTCGTACAGACTCAGATCAGGCATTAAAGCACTTCGGCCTATATCCCATTGAGTTCTCTGTGCCTGCACTTAATCCTGGTGGGATTAGTGAGCCGGAGTATCTTGATAACCTTGAAAAGTTTGCGGTGTTTTTACGCACTCAACCTGAGGTTATACATGTGTACTCCATCTCAGACATTATGAAACGCCTGAACAAAAACATGCATGGGGATGATCAGAGCTTTTATCGTATTCCAAATAATCGTGAATTGTCGGCACAGTATCTATTGTTATACGAGCTGTCTTTGCCCTATGGATTGGATTTGAACGACCGTCTTAATGTAGATAAGTCTGCTACGCGTGTAACCGCTATGTTACATAAGGCCACCACTAGCGAAACCAAGACATTTCTTGCTAACTCGCGTCAATGGATGGCTGAAAATTGGCCTGAATACATGCAGGCACAGCCTACCAGTGCACAGGTCATGTTCACCTATATTACCGATCGTAATGTACAAAATATGATTACAGGAACAATAGCTGCAATCTTTGCTATTGCCTTAATCATGATTGTGGCACTGCGTAGTTTCCGCTTAGGGATGTTGAGTATGATCCCCAATGGTTTGCCGTTACTGATGACTTTTGGCACCTGGGCATTACTTATCGGCGAAGTAGGGTTCTCTGTTGCTACGGTGGCTTCTATTTCACTGGGAATTATCGTGGATGATACGGTGCATTTTCTTTCTAAATATGTTCGTGCCAGAAATGAGAAAGGCCTCTCTGCAGAGGACTCCATACGATATGCTTACCGCAATGTAGGTATGGCCATTGTCGTCAATACCATTATTTTAGTTGTAGGTTTCTTGGTGTTAACAACTTCAGCCTTCAAAATGAATGTTGATATGGGCCTGATGACAATTATGTCGATTCTATTTGCTCTGCTGCTCGATTTTCTGTTTCTCCCAGCGCTTTTGCTGGTCATAGGGAAGGATAAAAGTTCTGTACCCGCAGGTGGTACTCAATCTGTGCCTGAGTCTTTATAAAGTGTGACCTATAAGTCTTGATATTGTTATAGAGAAATATAGAGCTGAATAAAAAGGTAAATAAAATGAAACAACGAAATATTTTTAGTGCCAGGCATTTATTTGTGGCTAGCATCGTCAGCTTTTCTCAGCTACTTATTTCCCCAGCATTGGCGGACACTGTTGGACAGAGCGGTGTTGAAGAGAAAAGTGCTGAGGAAGTGAAAGGCTTTGAAATTGCCGCTAGATCTGATCGTTCAGATAGAGGTTTCGGTGATAGCGAAGCAAAGATGACCATGGTGCTGCGTAATGCCGCTGGTCAGGAGTCATCTCGATCCATGAAGTTTACAACCCTAGAAATACCTGATGAATCAGTGGGAGATAAAAGCCTTGTGTTGTTTTCCACACCCAGAGATATCGAAGGTACTGCATTGCTTTCCCATGCCAAGATACTAGACCCAGATGATCAATGGCTCTATTTGCCAGCACTGAAACGAGTAAAAAGAATTTCTTCTAGAAATAAGTCTGGCCCGTTTGTTGGATCTGAATTTGCCTTTGAAGATTTTACTGCGAGTGAACTGAATAAGTTTAGCTATACCTATTTGCAAGAAGAAGCCTGCGGAGATTTACAATGCGATGTGGTTGAGCGTATTCCTCGCTATGAAAATTCTGGTTACACCAAGCAGATTACATGGGTAGATACCACGGATTACCAAATCCGTAAAATTGAGTTCTATGACCGCCGTGGTAGCCTGCTCAAAGAACTAAAATTTGAAGACTATCGTAAGTATGGCGACAGCTACTGGCGCTCTCACCGCCTAGTGATGAAAAATATGCAGACAAACAAGAGCACAGATCTGGTCTATGGCGAATATAAATTTGGTGTTGGCTTAACCGATGGTGATTTTGTTAAAGGCCGTTTATCTCGCCTGAGGTGATTATTAAAGTGAAGAATATCCTAATGCAACATTACCGTCATCAGGTCACTGGCTTAGTTTTATTGCTCTTAGTTCTAGGTGTATCGCCAGCCTGGGGCAGTGATTCTGAGTGGGATATTTCGGGTAACACAGCATTACAGCTTCGAGGGTTTTCTCAGGATGCATTGTGGCCAGAGCAAAATACCAGTGATGTTGAGGTGTCAGTTTCTGGTGAATGGGAGGTGCGCTGGCGTAGTGAAGAGGGCGATCAGCGTGCATCTTTTATCCCCTTTGCCCGTTGGGATGAAAATGACGACGAAAGAATCCATATTGATTTACGTGAAGCTTATTGGGCTTATGAAGATTGGTCTTATAAGGGAACAGATATCGAGCTCCTTGTAGGTATTAATAAGGTTTTCTGGGGTGTTACGGAATCTGTTCACTTGGTAGATATTGTTAACCAAACAGATTTGGTAGAAGACCTTGATCAGGAGGATAAACTCGGGCAACCCATGATTAATTTGGCGTTACAGCATGACTGGGGTTTGCTCAATATTTACCTGTTACCTTACTTTCGTGAACGCACATTCCCTGGAATCGATGGTCGCTTTCGCACACCACTACCGGTGGATTGGAATGATGCTGAATATGAATCCGGCGATAAGGATAAGCATGTAGATTTTGCCTTGAGATACAGCCACTATTTTGGTGACGTAGATGTGGGTGTTTATTATTTCAACGGCACTAGCCGAGAACCCCGGCTAGAGCTTGCTCCCAATGGGCAGCAGCTGACCCCCTTCTATGATCAAATAGATCAGGTTGGTGTTGACGTTCAGTACACTAAGGATGCTTGGCTTTGGAAGCTGGAAACCATTGCTAGAGATGGTTATGACGAGTCCTTTATGGCGGCGGTTGGAGGTTTTGAATATACCTTTTATCAAGTGCAAGAGAGTGATGCAGACCTTGGTTTTCTGGTGGAGTATCAATACGATGATCGATCTTCAAAGGAGCCCGCTACAATTGCTGATAATGACCTCTTTGTTGGTGGTAGGTGGTCCTTAAATGACACTCAGGATACTGCGCTACTTGCAGGTGTCGTGGTGGATAAAAAAACCTCAGAAACCTTTTTTAACATCGAGGCTGAACGACGTTTTGGTGACAATATTGTTATTGAATTGCGGGCCCGAGCTATTACCAATGCTGAGTCAGATGAACCGTCGTATTCATTCAGCAGGGACGATTATATTCAGTTACAAATCAGTCGATATTTCTAACCACTTATTAATTGTCTAATCATCTTTTCTTTGTGTCCTTTTTCCATATGCTGCATCAGTTTTTAAACAGCTGAATGTTGCAGCGTGAGACTGTTGTTGCAGCGTGAGTCTATAGCTGGGAGAATTCGCGCTGCTGTTTTTTTCAACATTTTTTAATAGTAAAGGTTCACCCGTTTAAAAGCTCGAGGCTACAGTGTCAAAAATTGGTTTGTTCTTTGGTAGTGATGAAGGAAACACAGAATCTATTGCCGATCGCATTGCTAANCGGTTAGGTGAAGATGTGGTTGATATTCACGATATAGGTGATGTTACTCAACTTGAGTTTCTCGATTACGACATGCTAATCCTTGGTATCCCCACTTGGGATTTTGGTCAGATTCAGTCTGATTGGGAAGACTTTTGGGATGATGTCGAAGCTATCGATTTCTCTGGTAAAACCGTAGCATTTGTTGGGCTGGGTGATCAGTTTGGTTATGGTGATTTTTTCCTGGATGCCATGGGCATGTTGCACGATGTAGTTATAAAAACGACAGGTAAAATCATTGGCTATTGGCCCACCGAGGGTTATGACTACGATGCTTCAAAGGCTGAACTGGTAGGACAGAATCTGTTTATGGGGTTAGCGTTGGATGAAGACCAACAGCCAGAACTCTCTTCAGACCGCCTTAATCGTTGGTGCGCTCAAATCCATGCTGAGTTTGGGCTGGATACACCATTTGTTGAGTTGGATGATTAACTTTTTAGGCCTCAGCCACAAATACCGCTCTAATTGGGGCAGGGTGGCCTTCAGCAGTCAGTGAGTCATCGTTCGAGTCTAAAAAGTCTGACAGTGAATCAAAATGCATCCACTCCGTTGACCGTTGTTCCTCGAAACTGGTTTTCGAGCTATCCACCATTCTAGGGTTTTTCAGTCCACACTTCCTCATCCAAGAAAGTAGTGTTTCAACACTAGGCAGGAACCAAACATTACGCATTTTTGCATAACGTCCTTCAGGCACCAGTACTTCTCCTAACGCACCTTCTATCACTAGTGTTTCTAAAACGAGTTGGCCGTCGGAACTCAGGCAATCTTTGAGCTCTCTCAAGTGATCCATAGCCGATCGACGATGATAGAGAACCCCCATAGAAAATACCGTATCAAAGGCTTTAAGCTCGGGCGGTAATTGCTCAATCCCTAGAGGCAAAACATCGATAGCTAGTTCATCGGTAGGGGCTTCTTTTGCATAGTGTTTCATAGCATAAAATTGATGGACAAATTTATTGGAGGGA
>JGI24724J26744_10003108_pt1 | contig 10847 bp, 8 predicted proteins | sample Cruoilmetagenom7_FD_26744 | JGI IMG/M metagenome (IMG submission 26744)
TATCTTTGACAATGTGAAGGTTCCGATTGAAAACCGGGTCGGCGAAGAGGGCAAGGGTTGGGACTACGCCAAGTACCTGCTTACCCACGAACGAACGATGGTGGCAGATGTCGGGCGGTCTTGGTATAACCTTGAGCGATTGAAGCGGCTATCGGCTCAGGTGGATGCGGGCACCGGTACGCTGCTGGATGATCAGGTGTTTCGGCGGCGAATTACCGATGTCGAGATCGAATTGATCGGTCTTGAGTATACAGAACTGCGGATTCTGTCGGAAACCGAAACCGGCGGCGCGCCTGGTGCCGAGTCATCAATTCTTAAAATCAAGGGCACCGAAATACAGCAGGCGATCACCGAGCTGACGTTTGAAGCTGCTGGGCATTCGGCTTTTCCTTATCAAAAGGGGCGCTTTTATCCAGACTGGTCCGAAAAGCCGATCGGGCCCGAGTTTGCTAGCGTCGCTGCACCACGGTACTTCAACTTCCGCAAGGCGTCGATCTACGGCGGCAGCAACGAAATACAGAAAAATATTATCGCTAAGGCAGTGCTCGGCCTCTGAGTCCAGCTTGCTGTTTGGGGAATTAAGGACATGGATTTTCAGTTTAGCGAGCAGCAAGTGCTTCTCCGCGACACTCTCAGTCGGTTTGCGAGGGAGCACTACAGTTTCGAGCAACGGCGTAAGATGATTGATAGTTCGGAACTGCAAAGCGCGGGACATTGGCGCCAGCTAGCCGAACTTGGATTACTCGGCATTCCTTTCGCCGAAGCGGATGGTGGCTTTGGTGGTAACATGATCGACATCATGGTCGTGATGGAGGAGTTTGGTAAGGCGCTCGTTGTCGAGCCTTATCTTGCCAACATCGTGCTTGCCGGTGGTGTGTTGAGGCGTGTCACCGACGATGCACAGCGGGCCGAGCTACTGGCACCGCTCATCGATGGCGGTCAAATGATAAGCTTGGCATACGTTGAGCCGCGTGGGCGTTATGATCTGAGTGAAGTGCGGACGATGGCGGAAAAGAGCGACGAGGGTTATGTGCTCAACGGGCAAAAAATTGTGGTGCTCAACGGATCGAGCGCGGACCGGATTATTGTTTCAGCCAGGACCTCTGGTGTGGCCACGGACGCTGAAGGAATATCATTGTTTATCGTGGACGCCCAGGCACCGGGGCTGACACGAAACGGCTATCCGACAGTTGATGGTTTTCGGGCGGCTGATATCGAGTTCGACGGGGTCAAGGTCGCCAAGTCGGCAGTGCTTGGGCCGATCGGGCAAGGGCTCTCATTGCTTGAGGCGGCAATTGACGATGCCATCATCGCTATCGGTGCCGAGGGTGTGGGGGCAATGGATTTTCTCAACAAGACCACAGTGGAATACACTAAGGCGCGCAAACAATTCGGGGTACCGATTGCCAATTTCCAGGTGCTTCAGCACCGCATGGTCGATATGTTCATTGAGCGTGAGCAAACGGTTTCCGTGCTGTATTGGGCGGCGATGGTCTCGGCACTCGGTGGCACCGAAACGCAAAAGGCCACCTCGGCTCTCAAAATACAGCTCGGCCGCGCAACACGTTTTGTCGGCCAGCAGGCGGTGCAGCTTCATGGCGGCATGGGCATTGCGGAGGAGGGCGCCGTTGCACATTATTTCAAGAGACTTAGCATGATCGGTCAGCAGTTCGGAAATGCTGATTTTCACGCTAGTCGCTATGCTTCGTTAGACGCTTTGAGGCAACGAGACGCTTGATTGAACAGCACTTCCGATTGCCGGAATGATTTTTTTAGATTGGGTTAGGAGCAGGAATGGGATTGATTGATTATCGCGTAAGCAACTCCATAGCGATCATCGCCATGGATAATTCGCCGGTCAACGCGCTCGGGTATGCGCTCCGCAAAGGGATCGTATCAGCTCTCGACCAGGCACAGGCGGATCAAGCTGTGCGGGCGGTCGTCTTGATTGGGACCGACAGGGCATTTTCCGGTGGAGCTGATATTGGAGAATTTAATAGTGCCTCCGCCTTCGCCGAACCGAGCTTGCACACCGTAATTGAATTGACCGAATCCAGGGAGAAACCTGTCATCGCAGCAATAGGCGGTGTGTGCATGGGCGGTGGTTTGGANTTGGCGCTTGGCTGTCATTATCGCGTTAGCACGGCCGGAGCGCTGATCGCTCTTCCCGAGGTTAAGCTCGGCATACTGCCGGGCGCCGGCGGGACGCAGCGCCTGCCGCGCGTGGTTGGGGTTGAGAGATCTCTCGAAATGATCATTTCCGGCACAGCGGTTCCTTCAGAAAAGCTCAAGGATACGGCTCTGTTCGATGAGTTTGTCGACGGTGATCTACTTGAAGGCGCGCTTGCTTTTGCAGGCAAACTCGTGGTCGATAAGCGTGGGCCGAAGCGGGTCCGCGATATCAAAATCGACTATCCCAATGCTGAGGCATTCTTCCAGTTTGCGCGCGCTAACGTCGGCGCTGCCTCCAAGAATTATCCGGCACCGATGCGGTGTTTGGAAGCCGTTGCGGCATCTGTGTCTATGCCCTTTGCGAAGGGACTTGCATTTGAGCGTGAACAATTCACGCACTTGGTTGAAACGCCCGAGTCTCACGCCTTAAGGCACGCATTCTTTGCAGAGCGTGCTGCGTCGAAAATCCCTGACATACCGGCAGAGATGCCGACACGAAAGATAGAAAAAGTGGCCGTGATTGGTGCGGGCACGATGGGCGGTGGCATTGCCATGTGCTTCCTCAATGCCGGGTTTTCGGTAACAATTCTGGAAACGAAACAAGAGGCGCTTGATCGTGGCGTCGGCTTGGTACGCAAGAACTACGAATCTACGGTGAAGAAAGGCAGGCTTACATCTGAGAAACTAGAGACCCAGATGAGCTTGCTGAAACCGACGCTGAGTTATGATGATATTAGAGACGCGGATCTGGTCGTTGAAGCCGTGTTTGAGGAGATCAACGTCAAGGAGCAGGTGTTTGCGAAACTTGACGAGGTTATGAAGTCAGGGGCGATCCTCGCGACGAATACCTCGACGCTTGATGTCAATAGGATTGCTCAAGTTACCAATCGGCCTCAGGATGTGGTCGGAATGCACTTTTTCAGCCCCGCTCACGTGATGAGGCTGCTGGAAGTCGTCCGTGGCGAAGCAACGGCAAAGGATGTGCTCGCTACCGTGATGTCGGTTGCCAAGAAGATCAAGAAGACTGCCGTGGTTTCGGGCGTGTGTGATGGGTTTATCGGCAATCGAATGCTGAACGAGTACCTCAGGCAGGCGCTTTTCATGCTTGAAGAAGGAGCGCTACCGCAGCAGGTTGACCGCGCAATCGAAAAATGGGGCATGGCGATGGGACCATTCCGCATGTTGGATCTGGCCGGAAACGATGTCCACTGGGCCGTGCGCAAGCGCCAAGTCGCTGAAAATCCTGCACTCAAGTATCCAGAAATTGCAGATCAACTTTGCGAATTGGGACGGTATGGCCAGAAAACCGGCAGCGGCTGGTATCTGTATCAACCAGGCAAACGGGGAGCACTGCCTGACAGCGAAGTCGACAAGATGGTCATCACATCCCGCGAGCAGAGCGGCATCAAGGCAAGAAAAATTAGTGATGATGAAATCGTTGGTCGCCTTGTCTACGCGCTAGCGAACGAGGGTGCCAAGATCTTGGAGGAAGGCATTGCACTCCGTGCTTCCGACATAGACACCATTTATCTCGCTGGCTATGGCTTCCCTATTTTTCGGGGTGGTCCAATGTTTTATGCCGATCAGACCGGTTTGTATAATGTGGTCCGGGCAATGAAAGCGTATGCCCAGAATAAGGACGGCTCGCCGGAGTTCTGGCAGCCAGCACCGCTCCTGACAAAGCTTGTTGCCGAAGGGCGCACTTTCAACTGACTCACACGAGAACGATAGAGATAATCTGATGACAGATGCAGTAATCGTATCTACCGCCCGCACAGCACTTGCCAAGTCCTGGCGTGGTGCATTCAACATGACACACAGTGCTACCCTGGGAGGGCACGCGACACGAGCAGCCATCGAACGCGCTGGAATTGAATTTGGGGAAGTTGAAGATGTCGTGATGGGTAACGCTTTTCCGGAGGGCGCTTCTGGCTGGAATATTGGGCGCCAGATTGCATTGCGCGCCGGTTGCCCGGTAACAACAGCGGGGATGACGATCAATCGGTTTTGCTCGTCGGGACTTCAATCGATCGCCATGGCGGCGTCACGCATTCAGACGGGCGAAGGCGAAATATTCGTGGCTGGTGGTGTCGAGTCTATCTCGTGTGTTCAGAATGAAATGAACATGCACATGCTCAAGGAAACCTGGCTGAACGAGCACAAGCCCGACGTTTATATGTCTATGCTTGAGACGGCTGAGAACGTGGCAAAGCGATACAATATCCCGCGTGAACAACAGGACGAGTATGGCGTTCGCAGTCAGCAACGTGCAGCCCAGGCCGTTAGTGATGGTAAATTTGACGATGAAATCGTGCCTCTGACCACTCAAATGGCGGTTGCTGAAAAGCGCTCGGGGCGGATGTATACTCAAGAAGTGACTGTATCGGCCGACGAGGGCATTCGACCCGATACAACGCTGGAGCGGGTGTCTCAGGTGCGCCCTGCAATCCCTGGCGGCAGTATCAGTGCCGGGAATGCCAGTCAGTTTTCCGATGGGGCATCGGCTTGTGTCGTGATGAATAGCCGTCTTGCCGAGCAGCGCAATCTGAAGCCTTTGGGGATTTTCCGAGGGNTTTCAGTAGCAGGCTGTGAACCGGATGAGATGGGTATCGGTCCGGTTGTCGCTGTTCCCGGCTTGCTTAACCGTGCGGGCATAAAAATGGATGACGTCGGTCTATGGGAGCTGAATGAAGCCTTTGCGGTGCAGGTCATTTATTGCCGCGACCAACTCGGGATTCCCGATGATCGTCTCAATGTCAACGGCGGTGCAATTGCTGTTGGCCATCCTTATGGCATGAGTGGTTCGCGCTTGGTCGGACACGCTCTTATTGAGGGCCAGCGGCGCGGTGTGCGGTTCGTTGTGGTTACCATGTGCATCGGCGGCGGCATGGGCGCTGCGGGATTGTTCGAAGTGGCCTGAATCCGATCCCGTTGGTTCTGAGGACATACGCCGTGCCGACGTATTAAAGTATTCTGAGGCTTCTGGTGACGAGCCGGGTGCGGCACTGCTTAAGCGTGTGGCGGATACTTGGCCCGGCATGGATTTGTAGATTTAGGCGGTCGGCATACAATTGAAGATCTGATAACGTAGTATTGTGGGAAACCGCATGGCGCCGCAGGCTTGTTGGGCAGGCTTGCCGGGAAGGGCATCAGTTTCGCGCGGGTGGCCGTTTCTATTTTGACGGTGTCGGAGATTTTGATCATGCCGGATGTTTTCGTATCCTACCAAAGGAAGGATTGGGCTATCGCAAAGGCTCTTGTCGAAGAGCTGCAGGCGCGCGGGTACGACGTTTGGTGGGACCGTGATCTTGTCGGTGGGGCAACGTTTGAAAACAAGATCGCGGAGGCACTAGAGGCAGCCCGTGCTGTGATTGTTATCTGGTCAGCGCATGCAGTGAAGGCGGATTGGGTCGTCAACGAAGCTAGTGAAGCGCTACGTCAGAGGAAACTCATACCAACCAGGTTGCCTGATTTTCGATATAACCAAATACCCGAGAAATTTCAAAATCAACAAACGGAGACCGTTGACGATCTCGACAAGATCATGATGGCACTTGCTGGCTTCGGAATTCAAGCAAGTGAAGACGAACGCCTGTCCCGGCCCGAAGCGGGCAACCGGCTGCAAAAGGCGGTCCAGCAGCATCGCAAGAGCGCGAAAGCCCAAGTCACGTTCTTCCTGCCGGTCATGATTTTCTTTGTTGCCATGGTGCTTGGGGCCGGATTGGTACTTGCCGCCAATGCGATCGGGGTTGGCTGGGTTGCCTGGAAGCCGGTGGGCGCCAGCACTGGTCAACTTGTCAAAGAGATCGGTTACATTCCGGCGCTCAACTGGAGCTTTGCTAGCGTCGCATTGTTCCCTCTGATCTGGGCATTGGTGGCGTTATCATTCGAGACGCTCTTTGATATTCGCCGGAAAATGGTTCGCAATCACATGATTGTGTCTACGGACTTTGAGCCAATCATGGACGATGACGTTCGGTTCTCGAAGCTATTCCGTGATGTCTACCGGATGACGTTTGTTATGATGGTTGTGATCACAGCTTTCATCATTTGGTTCGTTTTGCATGATTTCCAAACGGTAGTGGGCAAGGTCTACGCTGATCATCAAGTCGCTGTGTCGATCAACGACATCGGCAAAGATGCGATAGTGCCGCTTTACCATCACGAGCTTGAGCGAGATTGGTCCATAGCCACATTTCTCGACCGGGCAGATCACAACACAACAGTTCGTCAAGCCAATCTGTGGTTCGCAATTGCCGTTCATCTGCTCTATCCAGGTTTGGGCGTCGGCATTATGTTTTCGTTTTTCCTTATTCTTGTTGGTATAGGCATGTTTTTCATGCCGCGGGCGGCAGGAAGTTACGATCTCATGGTCCTTCCGCACCTAGAATCGGATGATAAGCGATGCGGCTTTGAAGTGTTTGCAGAATTGTTCGGTCATGCAGTATCGATTATGGCTCTGAGTTTTTGCTCCTGCTATCTCATGTTGCTACAGAACATTTATCTGAGAGTTGAGACACCGACCCTTGCTGCATTCGTTCTACCCGATTTGTCAAATGCCGTGATCCATTTTCGGCAGGGCAATGTTGGATTGGCGCTTGATGACATACTAGGCTATGCCTTCGCAGCCCGAGTGCCGTATGGAGCCATTCAAAGCGTACTTGCCTGGTTTCTTGGTGCATGCATGGCTGTTGCCTTTGTTGGTATTGCGTTTCTGTTTCTGAGAGCCAGTGCTAAGCGCGGGCGCAAGCTTGTGCTGGATGAGATGGACGAACATGGCATGAGTGGGCTTCTCAAAATCACTGACCTACCCGAGGCCGTGGTTCGCGATCGCCTCGTGCATCTGGAGGCCTGGCCATTAAGTTGGCCGAAGCTCAATCAGATGCTGTACTGGTATTGTCTGATCTTCACAGGCCTCGTGTTTTATAAGCTCGGACTTCTGTTCGTCGTCCTTACGTTGATATTCGTCGTTTACAACACATTCAGTGCCGTTCACGACGAATAATCCGGTTAAGACACAGCCGGGACGGAACAAGAGCGCTTCTCCTCAAAATCAAACGAGGCGTTTAATTTTGATTGCGATGCAATACCTGCTTTTTGCCAGCCTTGCTGCAATTGTCGGCTATGTCATCCTGGTTGTCATCGTGAACCGGCTATCAAGTGGACGTTCGGGCCCAGTGGCAATGGATGCGCGTCCTGCGCTCGATCCAGCCGGCAGCAGTATCTCACTTGCAATCTGGAATGTCGGCTATGCAGCGCTCGGCGCGAATATGGATTTTGTGGCAGACGGAGGCACGCGTTACCTCCCGCATTCTAAGGCAGATGTGCAGCGTAATCTTTGCGGCATTGTGGAGACATTGTCTGCGATCGATGCGGATGTCTTTCTACTGCAGGAAATGGCTCAAGCCAGCCCAATGAATTGCGGCATCGATGTTATCGAAGGTGTGAGCGCAAGATTTCATGATTTTACTTCCGTTTTCGATCCGGAAGTCGCCACGAAATTGATACCCCCACCGTGGCGCATTGCTCACGGATCGGCAATCTACAGTCGCTTGAATATCAGGGCTGCGGATAAGCACCTGATTGCGTCGGATGGTGAACTTCTGGCAGGCTTATTGCGGCGGGATTACCGCTTGTTGATCGTGCGTCTTCCTATATCTGGATCCTCGTTTGAATGGGTGATTGTCAATGTCCATCTGTCCGCGTTCGATCATGAAGCTGAAGTTCGCCGACGCCAGCTGGCAGATGTTTTTAGCTTTGCCCAGCAGGAATTTGAGAAAGGCAACGCTGTCGTCATTGGAGGGGATTGGAACCTAGAGTTCATCAAGGGCAGATTTCCACACACAACTATGGCCATGCATCGGCACTGGTTGCATGACTTTCCGTTGAGCGATCTTCCTCCAGGTTGGGCGGCTGCATATGATTCCAAAGTTCCAAGTGTGAGGACCGTCCACAAAGCGTATGTTGAAGGCGATAATTATGTCACCGTGATAGATGGATACGTTCTATCGCCGAACGTTGAGCTGCTGGGGGTGGAAGGAATAGACTGCAAATTCCTCTATTCGGACCATCATCCCGTGCTTGCAAAGTTCTGCCTTCGCTGCAATTTCCATGATCCGCAAAATGATTGAGCTACAACCTAGTTTCACAGTCGGCGTGACCGGTCATCGCCCGCATCGACTACGCATTGGGCCAGCAGTTTTGTTGCGGCAATGTCTCGACGTTCTTTCGTCGATTGCTAGAGGCAGCCGCTCCTGTCGACATGTAGCAATTTCAGCGCTGGCCGAAGGCGCGGACCGCGCGTTTACCGAGGCGGCACTGACCGCCCGCTACGAGTTGCACGCGGTCTTACCGTTCGTGAGTAATGACTATGAGAAAACGTTCAGCGACCGTGGTGGGCTTCCAACCTATAAGCATCTGCTTGCTGCCGCCGCACGTGTGAAGGAACTGCCGGGCAGTCTGACAGCGGCCAACGATGCCTATGCGGACGTTGGCCGGGAAATCATCATGCGCGCTGATATTATCGTTGCTATTTGGGACGATAAGCCCGGCCAGGGCAAGGGCGGAACCCCCGATGTGATTGAGATGGCGCTGGGTGCTCGGAAGCCGGTAATCTGGATCGATGCAAATGGTCAAAAGCCACGCCGGGTGCTGGTGCCGCCCCGTGCAGGTTCTGGAGTGCCGCTCGAAATCCTCAAAGGCCGCGCACGGCGACTACAACCGAGGCGGGTTCGGGATCTTGCCAGCAGGCTTTCAAGCAAGCTACGTGCCTCCCCTAGAAGTTGAGACGAGCTTGCCGGTCTTCCATCAGGTTGGCAGGCGGTTAGGCTTGTCCTGCTTAAGTTCTGAACCTGACACTTGATTACGCTGCCTTTCGTTCAAGCTGCCACGCGAGCGGGCGCTAACGGTAACCCAGGGACATCAACACGCATCCTATAGATCGTGCCGCAATTTTCGTGCGGGCCACCACGCGATCCCGTGACGATATAGAGATCGCGGAGGTCATCGCCACCGAAACAGAGAGAGGTGACCATTGGTAATGGCACCAGTATATCCCGCAGATGTTGGCCCTCATAATCGAAGACGGCCACGCGGCTGCCATTGGCATCAGCAACCCAGACGGAGCCATCCGACGCGATTTTCAGACCGTCGGCCACGCGACCCAGCCCGAGGGAGGTAAACTTCCGCCATGGAGAAAGTGCCCCATCAGCGTGCACGTCGTAAACGCGAACATGATCAGCGCGCGCATCGCTGTGATAGAGCAACTTGCCGTTGGGTGAGAAGCCGAGGCCGTTGGTCAGCATAATGCCGTCTGAGACGGCGCGCACACTGCCGTCAATGTCAATGACGTAGAGATTTCCCGGCTGTGGTGTCTCGTGTCCGAATACGTTGAATGCGAGTGAACCGACGTAGATGCGACCGGCAGCATCCGTAGTCAGATCGTTGAATCCGCTTGCTTCATCGGCCGTCTGCCTGTCGAGCAGCACATGCGTGTCACCGTCGGTAAGGTTCACTAACGCAATATCCCGGCCGCCGATAATGAGCCCCCCCGCCTCGTGCAAGGCCATACCACCGATTCCACGACGTTTCGGAATGACCTGACTGATATTATCCGAACGATCGAGCAAATAGACGCCGCCGTTTGAGACATCACTAAAGTAAAGTCCTTTTTCCGGGTCCCAGACCGGCCCTTCGATAAGGCCGTACCCTGTTGCGATCTCCTGCACTGTCAATGTCCCCTCTCCGTTGCCCTTACTTGTCGAAAATGCGAGGCGGCGTAACGTTGCTGACCGTCCCGGCAATGGACCCGCCATCGACCGGCAAAACGATACCCGTCACCCACTCTGCCTGATCCGATGCAAGGTAGACTACGCTTTTCCCGACGTCCCAGCCGCTCCCTTCAGATTGCAGGAGGTTATTCTTGCGGCGCTGCTCGCGGAGATCCGCGTCTATGCCGCGGCTCGTTACCATCGGTGTGTAGACAAACCCCGGTGCAATACAGTTGACCCTGATGCCTTCGGTGCCATGGTGAGCGGCCATCGAACGCGTCATATTCACGATGGCGCCTTTGGAGGTCGAATAGAGCAGGCTAGGATTGCCTCCGCGCAAGCCATCGATCGATGCGATATTGACGATCGCGCCACCACCCTGCTTTTGCATTTCGGGAATGGTATGCTTCGCCATCAGCATCATCGACTTTACGTTGATGGCCATGGCCTGGTCCCAGGCCTCTGGATCAACCTCGACGGCGTTGCCGGCAGGGCCGCCGATGCCAACGTTGTTGATAAGAATATCGACCCGGCCCCAGTCATCGACAGTCTTTTTCACGGCGGCCGCGCTCGAGGCGAAGTCTGCCACATCGCCAATGCTGACTATCGAGGTGCCGCCCTCGGCATCGATCATGGATTTGGTCGCGACAGCCCATTCCTCCGTCGCGTCGAGCAATGCCACTTTGACGCCTTCGCGCGCGAGAAGAATGGCGGCGGCGCGGCCATTGCCGATGCCGTCACCGCGCGATCCCGCACCCGTCACAATTGCGACTTTGTCCTTGAGGCCCATCTGAGGCATCGGCGTTTCCTATCGAATATCGAAGTAATCTATTTTATTTTTTCGATGTCAAAAACAGTGCCCCCGACAGGCACCACCGCCATGGTGTGATCCGTTGCGCGCATCGT
>JGI24724J26744_10003111_pt1 | contig 10844 bp, 9 predicted proteins | sample Cruoilmetagenom7_FD_26744 | JGI IMG/M metagenome (IMG submission 26744)
GGCTATTCGATGGGCGGCTCTATCGCCACCGCCTTTGCCGCGCTGTTCCCGGAACGTTTGCGCCAGTTGGTGCTGATTGCGCCTGCCGGGCTTGGCCATGACCTTGGGCCGCTGGCCGAGCGCGCCACCCAGGGCGGCGCCATTGGCCGTTGGGCAATGCAGGCGTTCTTCGCGCGTTCCTTTCGCAATGGCTCCGAGGCAGAGCGCGACTTGCCAAGCTCTGTCGAGGGCATCGTCGATCTGCAACAGGGCGAATTGCGCTATCGCGGATTTGTGCCCTCTGTCATCCGTTCGATCAAAGGCATGGTCTCAGAGGACCTGAGTGAAGAGCATCGCGATATCTCGCTAAACCACCTTCCGGTTCTGGCAATCTGGGCCAGCGAAGATTCCATTATCCCTCTCAGTAGCATGGGCGATCTGGCCCAGATCAACCGCGCCGCCCGCCAGGAGGTGATCGAGGGGGCCGGTCATGGGCTTACCTATACCCATAGCGACGAGGTGATTCACGCGATGCGCGACCTGATGCGGGATTGATCAGGCGGCCTGAAGGCTGCGCTCGCGCACCGGTAGATGCACGATGGCGCTGAACGCGCCAACACCGACGCCGATCCACCAGACCAGCGTATAATCGCCATGAAGGTCATAAAGTTTGCCGCCAAGCCAGACGCCCATGAAGCTACCCAGCTGGTGGGAAAAGAACACGATCCCGTAAAGCGTACCCATATACCGAAGCCCGTAGATATGCGCGATCAGCCCACTGGTCAGCGGCACCGTCGCCAGCCACAGCGCGCCCATCGAGACCGAAAACAAAAGCACTGTCGCGGGGGTGATCGGGTTCATGATAAACGCCGCCGCAATCAGGGTGCGGCCAAGATAGATCATCGCCAGCAGGTTCTTCTTGGAATAGCGCTTGCCCAACCAGCCGGCGGTTAGCGTGCCGACAATATTGGCCATCCCGATAAGCGAAATCGCCACCGCCCCAAGCGCCGAGGTGGTGGTGATGCCCATACTGTGCAGCGCGCCACCGGGGGCAATGGGGCCGCATAATTCGGTCACGAAGGCCGGGAAATGCGCGGTGATGAACCCAAGTTGATAGCCGCAGCTGAAAAACCCGAGAAAGATCAGCGTATAGGACGGATCGCGAAAGGCGCGGTGCAGGATCGCGCCCATCGTTTCCTCTAGCACGGCGCGGCCGGCGGGCTCTGGCGCGCGCATCAGCGGCAGCATCGCGAGCGTCGTCAGGATAATCACGGCAAAGACCAAAAACACCATCTGCCATGTCATCATGCCCAAAAGGTATTCCGCGACAGGCGCGCCAAAGACCTGACCGGCGGACCCGGCGGCGGTGGCGATGGCAAGGCTCATCGAGCGGTTTTCATCAGAGCTTGCCCGACCGACCACGGCCAGAATGACCCCAAACCCAGTGCCCGCAATGCCAAAGCCGACAAGGATTTCATAAAGCTGATGCGCCTCTGGCGTGACGGCGAAAGACGAGAGCACAAGCCCCGCCGCATAGGTCAGCGCGCCAAGTATGATCGCCTTGCGGTCGCCCATCTTTTCGGCGAGCGCACCAAAGAACGGCTGACCAAAGCCCCAGGCGAGGTTCTGAATGGCAATGGCAAGCGAAAATTCCGCGCGGGGCCAGTTGAATTCGGCCGCGATCGGAATCTGAAACACCCCGAAGGACGCGCGAATTGCGAATGAAATCAAGATGATCGTACAGCCCGCGATAAGAACAGGCGTGAACAGGGGGGTCGATTTTTGCATGATGGGCCTTCGCACAGGTTGGGCGCAGTTTATGACAATTGAACGCCCCGTCAATTCAGCCTTTGTGATGGGGGCGTTCACAAAAACGCGTCAGCCCAGAAGCTGATCCAGCATTGCGCTTTCGGGGTCGCCAAGCGCCTCGATGATATCAAAATGATGGCGGTGCTCGTCCACGTGATGCGCGACGTCCCAGGCCTCGGCAAGCCATCGCGCCTGATCAAGGAAAACCGGGCGTTCATCGCCACCGACCCAGATCGTGACCGGCACAGAGGGCGCGGGCATGAGCGCCGGGCTTTCGGCCTCGGCGGCGGCCATGTCGAGGCGGAAATCGGCGTTCATCGCGGTTTCTAACAGCGGGCGCAGGTCCGAGACCGGCGAAATCGGCATGACATGCTGCAACCGCGCGGCCACGTCAGCGGGCAAGATCCCCGGCATTGCCATGCGCGCCACAAGATGCCCGCCCGCCGAATGCCCGACCAGAGCAATCGGCCCGTCAACCCGCGCCGCCGCAGCGCTCACGGCGCGCGCGATCTGCGTCGTGATCCCGGCGATCCGCACATCGGGACACAGGTCATAAGACGGCATCGCCACCGCCCAACCCCTCACACACGCACCCGCCGCCAGATGCGACCAGAGCGAGCGATCAAACTTTATCCAGTATCCGCCGTGCACAAAGACGCACAAACCTTTTGCTGCCCCTTCGGGATGAAACAGATCAAACGCCTGTCGCGCAGTTGGTCCATAAGACAGCCCAAGCTCGGCCCGGCCCTGTGCCACAAGCGCGTCGCGAAACGCCTCTGCCTGCGCGCTCCAGCGCGCCGGATACTCTGTGCCCCCCGGAATATAGGGGACATTGGCATATGCATCGTCCAGTTTCACAGTGTTTTCCTTCCTGTCTGGGCCTAGACATTCCTACCCCAAGGTGCTTTGCCTTTGCGAGATGAAAAGACAGGAGGCGACTGCGCCATGACCACGACCGATCTGAAATCCCTGCTGAACGACCCCAGCCTTCTGGCCGAAAANGCCTATATCGACGGTGAATGGGTGGATGGCGACAATGGCACGTTTCAAGTCACCAACCCCGCACGGGGCGACGTGATTGCAAATGTTGCGGATTTGAGCCGCGCACAGGTGGCCCGNGCCATCGCCTCGGCCGAGGCCGCGCAAAAGGAATGGGCGAAATGGACCGGCAAGGAACGCGCCGNTGTCATGCGCAANTTTTTCGATCTGATGATGGAAAACCAGCATGATCTGGGCNTTATCCTGACCGCNGAACAGGGCAAGCCGCTTGCCGAAGCCAAGGGCGAGATCGCCTATGGCGCATCGTTTATCGAATTCTTCGGCGAAGAGGCCAAGCGGATTTACGGCGAAACAATCCCCGGCCATCAGCGCGACAAGCGGATCACCGTGATCAAGCAGCCGATCGGCGTTGTCGCCTCGATCACGCCGTGGAACTTTCCCAACGCGATGATCGCCCGCAAAGCCGCGCCTGCCCTTGCGGCGGGCTGTGCCTTTGTCGGTCGTCCGGCGGCGGAAACACCGCTTTCGGCCACCGTGATGGGGGTTCTGGCCGAACGTGCCGGCTTTCCGGCGGGTGTGTTCAACATCGTGCCGTCGTCGCGATCCTCTGACATCGGCAAGGAATTCTGCGAAAACCCCGCCGTGCGCAAGATCACCTTTACCGGCTCGACCGAAGTGGGGCGGATCCTGCTGCGTCAGGCCGCCGATCAGGTGATGAAATGCTCGATGGAACTTGGCGGCAACGCACCGTTCATCGTGTTTGACGATGCCGATCTTGACGCCGCGGTCGAGGGCGCGATCCTGTGCAAATTTCGCAACAACGGCCAAACCTGTGTCTGTGCCAACCGGATTTACGTGCAGGCCGGGGTTTACGATGCCTTCGCCGAAAAGCTCAAGGTGGCGGTCAGCAACCTGAAAATCGGGGATGGTCTGGAAGACGGTGTTGCCCTTGGGCCGCTGATCAATTCCGATGCCATCACCAAGGTTCAGGAACATGTGGCCGATGCCAAGGCCAAAGGCGCCGAGGTGATCCTTGGCGGCGGCGACCCGATGCAGGGCGAGGGATATTTCCTGCCCCCGACCATCATCACCGGCGCCACGCAGGAGATGCAGGTTGCCACCGATGAAACCTTTGGCCCCTTCGCGCCGCTCTTCAAGTTCGAGAATGAGGATGACGTGATTGCCATGGCCAATGACACGATCTTTGGTCTGGCGAGCTATTTCTACGCCAAGGACCTGAGCCGCGTCTACAAGGTGGCCGAGGCGCTTGAATATGGCATCGTTGGCGTCAACACCGGCATCATTTCAACCGAAGTCGCACCCTTTGGCGGGGTCAAGCAATCCGGCCTTGGCCGCGAAGGCAGCCATCACGGCATCGAGGACTTCCTTGAAATGAAATACATCTGCATGAGCGTCTGATCACGCAGCACTCGACCAGAGGCGGGGCAATGGCTAGGATGAGGTACAACCTCTACGCGCAAAGGAAGCAGCTAATGCCCCGCTTCATCGCCATGGCCTGTCTCATGGCCCTGATATTGCCGCTTCCGGCCGTTGCGCAGGACGATGGCGCCCGCACGATCAGGGGCGGGCTCGGCTATGCACAGCGTATCGCCTTACCGCCCGAGGCCCGCGCGACCGTCGTTGTCGAAGGCCATTTCGGAAGCATGCTTGGCGAGACCTCAGTAAACGCAGACGGCCAGCAGGTGCCGCTTGCCTTTGAGGTGACGGTGCCAGCCGATCTTTCGGGTCGTCTGAGCGCGGTCATTCACATTCAGGGACAGCCGCGGTGGGTTCTGCGCGATGTCGCCTTTGACGCGGGTGCCGCGCCGCTTGATCTTGGTACGCTGATCCTTGAGCCGGTTACGCCAATGGCCTTTGCTGTCGATTTCACCTGTGGCGATCTTTCGGTGTCTGTCGGTGTTCTGGGCCGGGAAATGATTTTGCGCGCCGAGGGCCGCGATATCATGCTTAACGTCACTGAATCGGCCTCTGGCGCGCGCTATATCGGAGTGAATGATCCCGAAACCGAGGTCTGGAGCAAGGGCGATAGCGCGATGATCCGGCTTGAGGGCCGCGACCTGCCGGAATGCAAGAAAGCCGCGCCGCCACAGCGCGCAGGCTATCGTGCGGGCGGAAACGAGCCCGGCTGGACCGTTGTCTTTGACGGTGACAGCGCCGAGATCACGGCCGATTACGGAGAAATTCGTCGTACTGCCGTGCGCCCGGATGTTCAGGTCACGCCGGGCGCTTATACGTTTTACATGCCCTCTGCGGGCGCGCGCCTGACGGTCAATGACCGGATTTGCAAGGATGATGCCACCGGCATGCCGTACCCCCATACCGCCCATTTATCTCTCGACGACCGTGATTTCCGGGGCTGTGGGGGGAACCCGGTGGATTTGCTGATCGGCCCGATCTGGCAGGTGACAGGCCTTGGCGACAGTCCGCTGGTCGAGCCAGAGCGGTTGTCGCTTACCTTTGCCGCGTCCAATCGCGTGGCCGGCAGCACCGGCTGTAACCGGATGGTGGGCGGGTTCAATCTGACCGGTGAGGGGATACATTTTGGCGCCATGAGCAGCACGATGATGGCCTGCCCTGCGCCGCTTATGGAACAGGAACGCCGGATGCTGGATGCCTTGGAACAGGTCNCCCGATTTGACATCGTCGATGATGGCGCGCTCTATCTGATGGGGGACGAAACTGGCGCCCCGCTGNTGATTGCGCGCCGNCCCTGACACACTTGAGTTTGCGCCAAATAATAGGGCCGCCACCGGCATCCCGGTGGCGACCTTTTCATCTGTTAACCCCTGATGGGATCAGTTGACGCTTTTAGCGTCGACCACATCCTGCTTGACGGCTTCGCCACTGGCGATCTCAATCTGGCGGGGCTTGAGCGCTTCGGGCATTTCGCGCACCAACTCGATATGCAGCATGCCATCGGCATGGGTGGCGCCGGTCACGCGCACATGATCGGCAAGCTGAAAGCGGCGCTCAAAGGCGCGCGTGGCAATNCCGCGATGCAGATAGGTGCGGGCCTCGTCATCCTCGGCCTTGCGGGCCGANACCACAAGCGCGCGGTCTTTNACCTCAACCGACAGATCGCGACCGGAAAATCCGGCGACGGCGATCGAAATGCGATAAGCATCATCGGCGGTCTTCTCGATGTTATAGGGGGGATATGTCGGTTGGGCGACATCGCTTGATAGAACGCGGTCCATCATATCAGCGATCTGGTCAAAGCCGACAGTGGCCCGGTAAAGCGGGGCAAGGTCAAAATTTCGCATGGTCATCCTCCATTGAGCGATACCTGATTGGTGCCTTCCCTGATGGGACAGGCGTTTGATCCATCCGGCCCGCGAGGCGGCGCCGGATGTCTATAATGTGGGGGGCGTATTTTGTGGTTTCAAGACCCGCAGCGCGATCAGGGTTTGGCGAATTTCGCGCCCGAGGCGCGCCGGTCTGTGCCGACTTCGATCCGGCGGAACCCCGTGTTCGCCGGGGTTACCAGGGCGGTTGCGCGCAAATCGCGTTTCAGATCTTTGACAAGGACCGGCAGATCCATCCCGTAGGCGACCTTGTCTTTGGCTTGCCAGTTACCGCCACTGATCAGCGACAGAATTCGCGCCCGGCCGCCATCGCGGGCAAATACCGGCGCGCCGGACGAGCCGAAGATCACGTTGCAATCAAACGCCATGATCCCCTTGGCGCGCCAGGTCAGGCCGCAATCGCGTTGCCACGACGGGGCCTTTTCGCGGTTTGCCCCATAGGACACGACGCTGACGCGCTGTCCTTTTGTGCCGCCGCCATTCAGAACGAAAGGCGCGGCAACGGCGCTTTGGATCGGTTTGGCAAGTTCCAGCAGGGCGACATCGCGGCGAATATTGTCGGCGGTCACGCCGGCGTCCGGGTCATAGCCCTTGATCGCGGCATAACGGGCCACGCCGCGCTCGGCGACGACGACGCCGTCGCGCAGCCCGGCGCGAAAGCGCAATGTGCGGGCATCAACGGGTTTGCCCGCGCGATCATAGACGCAATGCGCAGCGGTCAGAACCTGATCGGGGGCGATCAGAACGCCGGTGCAAAAGCCGGCGGTTCCGATGTCGATCCGGCCCACGGCCTCCCATCCGAAAAGATCGTCCCGATCGGTCAGGCGGATCAACCCGCTGGTTTCGGCCAGTGCGCCGGTGCCCGGCAAACCCGCCGCCAGGATAAACGGTAGAAGGGCGCGAAACACTCTCATGGCTTCAAGAACTTGGCGCCCATCTCGCGGTTTGTACCGCTGGTGAACATCTTCGGNGCGGCATCCTGAAACACGCCTTGGCCGGCGTCCAGCGCGGCGCGCAGCACGCGCAGTGGATCAACAAGCTGTGTGCCAAGCGANACCTTGCGCCCGTCCACCTCGGCCATGGCAGAGACAACCGACACGATTCGCGGGGTGCCGCCCTCAAAGCTAAAGATTGGCGCGCCGGACGATCCGAAATTGACATCACAGGACATCACCAGAACCCCCTGCTGGCGGGCCAGAACCTCGCATATATTCTGAAGCGAGGGCGCCTCGGCGCGGTCCTTGCCATAGCTGACCACGCCGATCCGCTGGCCCTTGCGGGGGCGTTCGTCGGTTTCAAACGGGGTCACGCGGGTGTTCTTGATCGGATGATGCAACTCCAGAAGCGCCACATCGTTGCGCACGCGGTCGGCCGTTACGCCATTGGCGAAATCATAGTCGGGATGGGTCACCGCGCGCCGCACCGACCGATAGGCCGCAGCTCGCCCATTGCGCCAGCCTGCCATGAACTCGATCCGTGCCGGATCAATGCGTTTGCCACTTGCCTTGTCATAAAGGCAATGTGCCGCCGTGAGCACCAGATCGGGCGCGACCAGAGACCCGGTGCAAAACCCTTTGCCGGCCAACTCAAGGCGGCCAACGGCCTCCCACTGGCGGGTGGCATCACCGGTATCCAAACGTTCAAGACGGCTGTCCTGTGCCCAAGCGCCATTCGCAAACAACAAGATCGACAGCGAAAGAGATATCGTGCGCAGCATGGGCCCTCCGAAAATGGAATACCGGCGGACTAACAGCCGTTTGAGGCCAAAATAGGGCGCATTACCGTAGAATGGGAACCCCTGTCATGCCCTGTGCCGCGCGCTCCATCGCGGGCGGTTTAGGCCCGCCCGTGGCCCAATCCAAAAGCTCGACGGTATGCACAATCGGCACCCCTGTGGCCGAGCCGATCTGCATCATGCAGCCGATATTACCGGCCGCGATCACATCGGGGTTCTTTGCCTCAAGCGTGCGCACCTTGCGATCCTTGAGCTGTTTCGAGATTTCCGGCTGCATCAGGTTATAGGTGCCCGCCGAGCCACAGCACAGGTGGCTATCGGCCGGTTCAACCACGCCAAACCCGGCGNGTTTCAACAGGTCCTTGGGAAAGGTCTTGATCTGNTGGCCNTGTTGCANNGAACAGGCNGCGTGATAGGCGACGGTCATCGCGGGCGCGCCGCCCGTCGGCAGGTCAAGCTGCATCAGAACCTCGGAGACGTCCATTGCAATCTCCGACACCCGCGCGGCATCTTTTGCCAGGGCGTCATGGCGGAACATATGACCGTAATCCTTGACCGTCGTGCCACAGCCCGAGGTGTTGATCACGATTGCATCAAGCCCTTCGCCATCCATTTCCCGCGCCCAGGCACGGATGTTCCTGGCGGCGGTGCGGTGGCTTTCATCGGATTTGCCCATGTGATGGGTCAGGGCACCACAACACCCGGCCCCCTCGGCCACCACCACCTCGCAGCCAAGCCGCGTCAAAAGGCGGATTGTGGCATCGTTGATATCGGTATTCAGCGCCTTTTGCGCACAGCCCGTCATCAGCGCCACGCGCTTTTTGCGCGCGCCTTGCGGGGCAAAACTTTGCGGGTCGTCGTTGCGGCTTACGGCTGGAACTTGCTTTGGCGCCATTTCAAGCATCGCGCGCAGACGTGCATCGGGCATCAGGCGCGCAAAGGGGCGACCGATCTTGGCCCCCAACAAGGCAAGACGAAACCGCGTCGGATAGGGCAGGATACGAGCGAGAATCCAGCGCAGGGCGCGGTCGCCAATCGGTCGCTTGTAGCGTTCTTCGATATATTCGCGCGCGTGATCAACAAGATGCATGTAATGCACCCCCGACGGGCAGGTCGTCATACAGGCCAGACAGGACAGGCAGCGATCAATATGCTTGACCGTTTTCGCATCCGGCACGCGGTCGTTCTCCAACATGTCCTTGATCAGGTAAATCCGCCCTCGCGGGCTATCAAGCTCGTCGCCGAGCACCTGATAGGTGGGGCAGGTGGCGGTGCAGAATCCACAATGCACGCAAGAGCGCAGAATCTCGTTCGCACGGGTGATTTTGGGGTCTTTTAGCTGCTCTGCGGTGAATTCGGTTTTCATATCTAAGCCGCCTGTCCTTCGGTCATCAGTCCGGGATTGAGAATTTGCCTCGGGTCGAATTTTCGGCGCAGCCCATCCTGAAGTGCGGCCACGGCAGGCGATAGCGGCTGGAAAGCGCCCTGAGACGGGGTGCCACGGATAAGCGTGGCATGCCCGCCAACCCGTGCAACGGCGGCACGGATGCTCTGGGCCGTCACGCCCGAGCCCTCTGGCGCCAAAAGCCAGATAAGACCGCCCCCCCAGTCGTAAAACGCCTCTGCCCCGGACAGGCTGGCCACGACACCCGGCGCGTCACTTGGCTTGACCGAGAGCCGCCAGACATCGCCGTCGCGCCCCTGAAACGGCACCACATCCCGGATATGCGCCCAGCCAGCGGCGGTTCTCTCAGGGTCGGTTTCCAGCGTGAATTCGCCAAAGTCAGTCAGAGATTTGCCCAACTCCCCTGCGCGATAGGCGACCGAGCTTTCGAAACCTTCCAGCCGGATCATTGTCACAGGCGCCCCGTCCTGACCCTTTTGCAGATGCGCCGCGCCGCTCACCTCAAAGGGCGAGCCGAGGGCGCGACTTAGCGCTGTGACCGCCCGGTCATCGCTCAACCCTTCGATCAGCATCACGCCGGTGGCGCGCGGTTTTGGTAGCACCTTGAGCGAGATTTCGGTCAGCACGCCCAATGTGCCGTAGCTTCCCGCCATCAGCTTGACCAGATCATAGCCGGTGACATTCTTCATCACCCGGCCGCCATTCTTGATGATCTGTCCGCGTCCGTCGACAAAGCGCACGCCAAGCATGAAATCACGCGCCGCGCCGGATTGAATACGGCGCGGACCGCTGACATTGGCCGCTGCCACCCCGCCAATCGTCGGCGTGCCGGTTGTGCCCAAAAGGCCGCGGTGATCCATCGGTTCAAAGGCAAGACGCTGGCCCTCGGCGTCCAGCGCGGCCTCGATCTCGGCCACTGGCGTACCTGCCTTCGCAACAAGCGTCAGCGAGCCGGGGTCATAAAGCTCGATCCCCGAAAGCGCACTTGTGCTCAGGACGGTGCCATTGGTCGGCATCCCGATGGGTCGTGTGCCGCCGCCCTGAATGCGCAGCGGCGCCTCGGCCTCGGCGACGATCCGGGCCAGATCGGCTTCGGTTTTTGGGGTCAGCATGTTGATAATCCTTTCGCCACTCAGGCGGCAGCGTCGCGATGTGAGTCCGAGGACAAAAGTGGAAACACCTTGGCCGGATTGAGCAGCCATTTGGCGTCAAACACATCCTTGACCGCCATCTGCGCCTCAAGGTCGGCGGGGGCGTATTGGTGGGTCATCAGGTCGCGTTTCTCGATACCGACGCCATGCTCGCCGGTCAGGCAACCGCCCACCTCGACACAGAGCTTGAGGATCTCGGCCCCGAGATCTTCACACAGCTCAAGATCGCCGGGCTTGTTGGCATCAAACAGGATCAGCGGGTGCATGTTGCCGTCGCCCGCGTGAAACACATTCGCCACATCAAGGCCGAATTCACGGCTCATCTCGCCGATGCGCCTAAGGACATGCGGCAGCTCGCTGACCGGGATCGTGCCATCAAGGCACATGTAATCGTTGATCTGCCCCATCGCCCCAAAGGCGGATTTGCGGCCAAGCCAGAT
>JGI24724J26744_10003113_pt1 | contig 10839 bp, 9 predicted proteins | sample Cruoilmetagenom7_FD_26744 | JGI IMG/M metagenome (IMG submission 26744)
AACTATCATTCATGCGGTTCGGTCTCGCTGTTTATACCACATTTTGCTGAGATTGGGTATGATGTTATTAATCCCGTACAAATAAGTGCTTACGATATGGAGCCTTGTTCCCTAAAGAAGCGATTTGGAGATATAATGTCGTTTTGGGGTGGTTTATGCAACACTCAAAATACATTACCTTTTGGAACGCTTAAACAAATTAGGGACGAAGTACGAAGAAACTTCGAATGCTTGAAACCCGGTGGAGGTTTTATTGCGTCTAATATCCATAATATAACTGCCGAAGTCCCTCCTCAGAATATTGTAGCCATGTTTGATGCCGCTAACGAGTTTGGAAATTATTAATAAAAGAGTTTTTTTACAAGCAATGTTTTAATTATAAAATATTAACCTAATTAAGGGTGAAAAGATATAAAAAATAAAAATTTTAAGATTTTTGACGCTCATCTTCATACCTATGGCACATTTCTACCTAAAAATGAAGATTTAATTAGTTATTTGGATAAAAATTACATCGAAAAAGCAATTATTACTACAGTTAATAGAGCAGCAAGCTCTAAAATCTATGCTGATAAAGATAACACTTTTAAAAATAACTCTTCTAACAATGATGTCGTAAAGAGAGCGTTTGAAAACTTAACGAAGTTAATGAAAGGCCAATTGGACCATCAAGATGTTATAAATATATCAAACAAGGATCCAGAAAGATTTTACAAATTCTTCTGGTTCAACCCAAAAATCAAACCTGAAGATGAGGACAGCAATTACAAAGTCTTAGAAAATCATTTTGACCTAGGTTTTTGTGGGGTTAAGATTCATTCCGGCATTCATTTAATAAAAATTCCAAGAGATATCATAAAACTAGTTTCTTTTATGCAAGAATATAACAAAAAATTTCCGTTGTTCGTTCACCTTACGCCAAAATTTTCTGCTTTTCGAGGAATAAGCAGCAAAGATATAGCAAAATTAGCAAAAAATTATCCAAATTTACGTATCATTATTGGTCATGCTGCGTTGGCAATGGAGATCGCAATAGATCTTGGATTGAGCTTAAAACAATATAAAAATGTATTTTTTGAAACGTCGTGCTCTATACCTTACGGGATATTAAGTTTGATAAAAATGGTAGGGCATAAACGCATTTTATTTGGATCAGATTCGCCTATCACTAATCCAATAAAACTTGAAATTGATAAAATATTATGTTTGCCAATTACTGATGAACAAAAACAAGATGTTTTTTTCAACAACATTGACAGCTTAATCAGAAATTAAACTATTTTTTTTCAAAGTTTTTAAATTTTTTTGGATTATCTTTCAAATCTTCCACTAATATTTTATCAATATTAACTAATTAATTAATTTTAACTCTAAATTAATTGTCGAGAAAAATACTATTGATTAAGTCGATTATTTCTGTTTTAATAATAGAATATATAAACGTAGGTGTGTAATTTTTTATTATAATCTTGTAAAAATTTATTCGAGTTGATACAGTGAAAAATTTAGGGGATGATAACCACTACAAAGAAAACAATAATTGGGACATCATAGAAGTTTCAAAGGTTAACGACAAAATTATTAAAAAGCTTTTAAATTATCTGAAATATGATATATCAGAAAAATTCTTTATTTCCTTTGAAAGCCTTTTAAAATTAGGAAATAAAGTTCCGGAAGCTACAATTCAAAATATTATCAATGAGTTAGACCAAACTCACAATTTCAAAAAGGATTTGTTTCATTTTATTTTAGACTTTGTAAAAAATGGCACAGTAGAATTTCACTTATTACCTCAAATATATAGCCCAGATTTCATCGTTAGGGCTCGAACCATAATGAAAATTAATCAAAATAACGATACAAGATATCTAAAATTTCTACTCCCTTTATTAGACGACCCTGACGATTCCGTAAGATGGAGTGTGATAAAATTCTTGGCTAAGCATAAAAATAATCCAATAATCTTTAATGAATTAAAAAACCACTTGAATAAGGAATTAAATCCTATAATTCATAATAATTTGAAGGAAATATTTGAATGAGAGCATAAAATTAGAGAATAAAGAATAAGAGAACATAAAAAATACAACTTAGAATTACATCTATTTTTAAATAGTTTGGTGCCCTTTAACTGTAATAATTATTTTGTTAATCAGCATTGGACTTTCAATAGTTTGTGTTTATCTTTTTCCCAAACTATTTTGCCCTCTATTTCTAAAGGCTAAAAAAAAACTATTATATCGATATAAAGATATTTATATTGAAAAAACTAATGTAGCTCTAACACCAAAAAGGTTTCTAATCCGCGGGATATATATGTTCTTGCTAACGATAGGTCTATTAAGTGCAATTTTACCGATTGTAGAAATGTTTACAATAGATCTATGGTTATCTCAAACAACTCAAGAAATGCATGCTAGTTTTGATCACCCTGCGATCTATGATATTGGATTAATATCTTTTCATGTCTTTTTATTATTACCAATAGTTATGGATTTCTGGTCAATTGCTTGGGCGATGGAAGATGCTGGCTTAATGCACTACAAGTTCGATGATCGGAAAGGATATGAACTGTATGAAATTGAACCAATTTTTATAAAATATTCATCTTTCATCAAAGGTTTTGCAGGAATCAGCTCAATTGTTTTCATTATTCAAGTCGTATTGGGTTTTGCGGCTGTTACAGAAGAAAGTAGGATAATGGATATTATTAATATTATAATAACACCCATATCAATAATAGTATTAGCGATACCAGCATACCTTGTGTATTACAAAGTTGGAGGAAACCATGAATACTTAAGGAAAGGATTAGAACCAATAAAAATCTTGGATGAATCACAAATCAAATCCTAATTTTTCTTTTTAATTAGAAATCTACATAGTTAGATGAAAAATAGTATTTAGGGAATTTAACCATAACCATTCTCTCCTTCTGCATCGTTGTTAAGCCATTTCTATGTAATAAGAAATCATTTAGAAATAAGGAATTATAGAGCTTTATATCTTTAATGCTCTTTAACTTTTTTATTTAGTCATTCACTTCTTAATTTCGTTAAATCAAAACAAACAATCTAATAAAAAGTAAAGAATTAAAAAAGACATTTTTAATTATATATATATCTAATATTAAGACCCAAAATTTATAATTTTGATAAAATCTTAGTTGTATGACATTTTATTTATCAAACTTAAGGTATTAAATAAATTTCTAAAAAAGGTGTTATGGAATTCCATCATATGATTTTACTTTCAAAATCTTGCTTTTAGGCGATGCGTCTGTAGGAAAAACATCGTTCACTAAACGATTTTGCTATAATCTCTTTAATCCGAGTGAAAGGTTAACAATTGGCGTAGATTTTCATGTTAAGACAATTGATTTACACGGTAAAAAGATAAAGTTGCAAATCTGGGATGTTGGAGGNGAACANNGNTTCAGATTCTTATTACCCACTTATTGTCTCGGTGCTAATGCNGCATTTTTGCTTTATGATGTTACCAGATCTCAGACCTTAGACAATATTGTTGAATGGACCAATATTGTTCGCCAAAAGGGTGGCCCTATTCCAATTATGCTCGTAGGCTCGAAAATCGACTTAGAAGACGCTCAACGTGAAGTTCTTCGAGAGTACGGAATTCAGGTAGCTGAAAAAAATAACATGGCTTCTTTTGGCGAAATTAGTTCAAAATCAGGTCAAAATGTAGACAAAACCTTTGAAGTTCTCACAGAGCTTACATTAGAAGAAATTGAGAATAGGTGAGGTGATTAAATGGTCGAACGTGAATTTTTGGCTCTTAACTCTTTATTTGATTCTATTGGGCTTATCGAAAAAGGTATTGAAAAAGTTTATCACTATTTATTACAACACCAGAAAATTGATAATTTAAAGGAAGTCAGTATGCAATTTAATCTTACATTGAAAAGAGGTTATAAAATTTGCGCCGTTTTAAACGACTTAGGATTAGTTCAAATTTACGATAGACCAATGAAAATACATTTATCTACTCCACCTGTAGCGATTTGGCAAAGAATTATAAACGAACGTATAGAGGAATTATCACAACTTTTTCAAGAAAAAAAAGAGAACGCGAAAAACGCGTTAAAAGAATTCATAGATAATTATAATTTTGTCGAACAAATAACTCAAGAATTCGTAGAGTTTATTAATTACGACCTAAATAACTTCGATGAAACATATCATTCATTTCTAGCAGAAAAAGAATGTAAAATTGCTTTAGGGATAAGATATGGAAATGATTTAACTTCAATTATAAAAAAATATGGAATTTCGAATATTCCAGAGGATTTAAATAAATCTATGAGAGCTGGGATGATTAAAATTAAAGAAAATCTAATAAATATCAATATTCAGGTTATATTTAGTACCGAATTGATTAAGGAATTATTATCAGGCGAAGAATTTAACCTTATTTCAAAATATATTGATTTATATGGTTTAGAATTTAAAAGTATTGATGTACGTGTCACTGACGAAGTTTTTAGTAATTTTAGTTTAACTGATAATGAATTAATTCAACCCAGTTTTGATCCAACTAATAAATTGTTTGGCTCTTTTATATCTCGAAATGCGAATATTTATCAAATTTTTTACGATAAATTTAATGAAATGTACGAAAAAGGAATTCCCTTGGTTCAATTTTTAAAAGAGCATAAAGACATTACGATGGATTCTTTTTCTGAGAGCCAATTGTTTGGTTTATGTTTGTTATAAAAAAAAACAAAAAAAAAAAAGGATTTTTGATTAAAGTTATTTTTAATTACACTTAGCAACTTAATCGTATCTTTTATATGTGAAAAGTAGCCATAAAAATCCAAGTACTCCAACAATAAACGCGATAATAACGATAAAGTTTGGCCAGTAGGTTAAATCAAATGTCGCTGGAGTAGTTGCCCATCCTATTATTGCCGTTATTCCTTGTACAGCCATGATAGAAAGCACAACGAAACCCATTCCTAGGGCGTATTCTTCTTCCCTAAAAAGTCCGATACCCGCTACAAGACACCAGAAGCCCAAGACTATTGATATTAAACCTTGACTTCCAAATACCGTGAGAGCCGCAGCTAAATCGGGATTAGTGGCGAAATCAGCTAACCATGAAGGAACTATGATACCTCCCCATGCCAACAAGTCCATTATGCCTTTAAACAAATAAAGTAAACCCAGTATAATCATCAAAATATTTAAAAGTTCGTTCGAATCTTTCTTCTTTTCTTTTTGATTACTCATTTTTTATCAAACCTTTTTATTTTTATTTAAGATTAGGTGTTGAGTATGAAGATATTTTGCCAATTATATAAATTTAATTTATTTAGATAATAATTTTATAAATTAAACTCTAAACTCGTTGTTTTGAATTAATAAGGAAAATTTTTTAAATTTCTAAGACAATTTAGTGTTAACTATTGATTTTTTCAATTTCAAGTAGAAATGAAAAATGAAAAACATCTTATCGCCGGATAAAATTTATTCAAACGTGGAAAATGGGAAACTTAGTAAAGCTGTAGCTGCTGAGCTGTTGATCTCATTAATCGAAGGAAGCGATAACCCAACAACTCGTGCTGAATCAATTAATATTTCTGAGAAATTGAAAATTCACGATCAAAAAATCTTTAAAATCTTACAAAATTCTCTATTATCCGACGAGAGTCCATTAGTTAGGAAATCAGCTGCGAAATTCATTGGACAAACTTTTTTAAAAAAAGGTTTAAACGCGCTAATATGGGCCGTACAGCACGATAAATCTCCACGAGTTCTAGCTGCTATTTCTGATTTGAATAGCAGACTTAATAAAGCCCGATTTAAGTCGTTAAGTAAAGAAATAAATATGTATTTAGCAGAAATAGCGTTATCCGTTGGTATAGTTCATAATGAAGCAAAATTTATATTAGATTTAGAGGCTTTATTTGCTCAAAACGAAACTGATTATGAGCTCGAGTTAAAAACTTATCAATTCTACAAAAAATTAAAAGATAATAATCTTGGAGAATCTTGGCTTACGATAAGGAATAAACGTATAGAATCCTTGAGTTTTAATTATTATAATTGGAAATACTTAAAAGAAATCCCTAGTATGTTTGACTCAATTTCTGAATTGCACGACCCCCTGGTTTATTTAAATTATTTAGGAAAGATTGGTCTTAAAAGTAACGAAATTCTCAAAATACCCGACTCACTAGCACNACTCACAAATCTTAAAAAACTGAATTTAAGTAGAAATAATATTAAGATCTTTCCAAAATCAATTTTTTCACTTTCTCACCTTAAGTATTTAGATATAAGCCATAATAAAATTTCTGATATACCTGAAGAAATTAAAAACTTAAACTCATTGGAAATTCTGAGAATTAACCATAATCAAATTAGAAAAATTCCAAATTTCTTAAGAGTATTCTTGCTTACACTTCAAGATTTTAAAATTTAATTACATCTACACTTTTATCTAAGTTAATTATATAAGGAATAAAATCCAAATTTAAAATCATTATTATAATTTAATAAAGGTGCAAAAATTTGGAAGAAAAAGAGAATGTTATAAATGGTGGCGATGTTCTTGTTAAATCCTTACTTGAAGAAGATATCAAATATTTGTTTGGGATCATTGGTGGTCAGTTTCTAGCTATGTTTGATGCAGTATACAAGTGGGGGCGTGAGAAAGGAATAAATACAGTTATGTTTAGACACGAACAAGCAGCAGCAAACGCAGCTGACGCTTGGGCAAGAGTGACCAATAAACCGGGTATTTGCTTCGGAACTGTCGGTCCTGGTGCGACTCAACTCGTTCCTGGAGTAGGTGTAGCATGGAGTGATAACATACCTATGATTGTATTGGTACCTCAAGTAAATAGTAAATTTGCTGATTCATTTACGTTGCAGGGAAGTCTTGACCAAATCACCATGTTCAAACCGATTACCAAATACCAGAAATCAATACGCACAATAGAAGAAGTTCCTGATGCTGTTCAAAAAGTTTTTCGGGAAGCTACTAGCGGACGTCCAAGACCAGTATTATTGGAGATTTACGAGGATGCGTTTTTAAGTCAGAAAGAAGAGAGCGAAATTCCAATCATGTCGCCAGACCATTATCGTTGTATTGAGAAGCCAGCTGTGAGCAATGAATTAATACAAAAATCATTAGATTTATTATTAAAAGCTGAGAAACCTTTAATCGTTTCCGGTGGTGGGGTTTCAAGATCAGAAGGTTGGGATGAACTTCAAGAATTTGCAGAATATTTGAAGATTCCAGTCATTACAACCATCATGGGAATTGGAACAATTTCAAGCAAGTCAAAAAGTTTTGTTGGCACGAGTATAAATGGTCCAGGTTTAAAGGCTGGTCCCGAAGCTGACGTAGTTTTAGCTCTTGGGTGTAAATTTAGTTACATAATGGCTCATGGTGATGAACCCTTTTGGAACAACTCACAAAAAATGATTCAAGTTGATATCGATTCTACAATAATAGGTCGAGCTAAACCAATTACAATTGGTATCGTAAGCGATTGTAAACAATTCTTAAGACAAATATTAGAAGAAGCAAAGAAAACGCAAAAAGTTGAACATAGAGATTGGTTAGATGTATTAGCTAAATCTAGACAAGCCTATATAAGCAGCATTATGAAAAAAGCAGTTAAGGATAAAATACCTATTAATCCTCAGAGATTAGTAAAAGATGTGCTAGAATTCATGGATGAAGATGCTATTTTCATTTCTGATGGTGGGGATATAGCTTGCTATAATATAGAACAAATAGATTTCTATAAACCAAGACCACCACTATCGTACTTGCAAGCTGTGGGTATGGGTCATTTAGGTACCTCAGTAGGGTATGGAATAGGTGCTAAATTAGCAAAACCAGATAAACAAGTAATATCAATATCCGGTGATGGTAGTTTTATGATGAATATTCAAGATCTAGAAACTGCTGTAAGGTTAGGTATGAGTAATTTAATCTTTGTGATAGCAAATAACAGCGCTTGGGGAATGCTTAAATCAGGCCAAAAACTATTTGTAGATAAGCATTATATTGATGTCGAATTACCCAATTTTGATTATGCTAAATGTGCTGAAGGTTTTGGGTGCTACGGAGAGGTTGTGACAGATCCAAATGAAATTAAACCGGCACTAGAAAGAGCTAAAAATTCCGGAAAACCGGCTGTAATAGATGTTAAAACAGCTTGGACAATCCCAGACGCGACAAAACTTTTAGGAAGTATGGGAATTTTATAACCAATAAAAATTTGTTCTTCATATTTTTTTTTTAAAATTATTAGAGTGTGAGATATGTGAAAGGAGCAATATTTGTAGGAAAACATCAAATTGAAATAAGAGACGATTTACCTAAACCAGAGGTTCTTTCTGACGAAGTATTAATAAAGGTAAAATATTGCGGTATATGTGGTTCTGGAATTGAATCTTTTGAATCTGGGGGGTTGTATTTACCTGGAATCGTTATTGGTCATGAGTTTTCAGGAGAAATCGTGGAAGTAGGCGATAATGTAAGAAAATGGAAAATAGGTCATCGAGTAACGGTAAATCCTAATGTTCCATGTTATGATTGTTATTGGTGCAACCATTACCAAGAAAACATGTGCAAACTAAGTAATAATAGTTTAGGTACGACTCAAAACGGTGGAATGGCAGAATACATAAACGTAAAGGCGGAGAGGTTACACGCCTTACCTGATTCAATGACGTTCAAAATGGGAGCAATAGTAGAACCATTAGCAAATTGTGTGTACGCAGTTCAACAATCTGGTTTAATAATTGGTGATAATGTTGCAGTTATTGGAGCGGGAACAATAGGATTAATGACGATTCAAGCGCTAAGAGTTGCGGGTGCNGGTAGTATTTATGTAATAGAACCAGTTGAATCAAAACAAAAAAAAGCGCTTGAAATAGGAGCCGAAAAAGTGTTAAAACCAAATGCTTGGAATAAAATCATTAGATTAACTAATAAGATTGGACCTGATCACGTTTTTGATTGTGTAGGGCTTCCAGAAACTTATATGACATCAATGAATTTAGTTAAAAGAGGAGGTCAAATTACACTTATTGGAATACATGTAGAACCTTTCGAAATGAAAGGTTTTATGCAGTTAATGCTTAAAAACATTTCAATGAAAGGAGTGTTTAGTTTTAACCAAGAAGTTTTCGCAACTTCGTTAAATTTGATCGCTGAAAATAAAGTAAACGTAGACCCAATAATTACAAAAACGATAAAAATAGACGAAGTACCCGCAATGTTTAAAACATTATCTAATCCCCCACATGATGAGATAAAAGTACTTGTCGAATTCAATTAACTACTAAGTTAATTATAAAATATCCTTATTTTTTTAATTATTGAAAATTATAATAATGCTTTTTTTAATTACTATTTTCAATCAAATTATAGAAAAGTTTTATAAATTCCCAAATTATTAATAACGATATTTACTGATTTAGGAAATAATTAATTTTTTTTTTTCAATTTTATAAAATTATTTTAAGGACATCGTCAAATACTAGTCATAAACAAAAATTTATTTCTAATTTAAAGAGTTGAAGTTATTGAATAATAAAAAAGGACAAGTTCAATGTATAAATGATGAAATTCTCGAAAAACTCTCGTTAAAAACCCGTAATAAATTTTTGAATTACAATCTGATGAGTTTTTTGAAACCGAAGCATTTTAATTTCCTTAAGCAAGCCCAAAAATTTTTCGAAAAATTTGAAAAAAAAAATAACATTACGCATAACGAAGATTTCTACGAGTGGATTCCCGAAATCGGAAGAAATGGATATATAACTCGAATGCATAAATTTGACAACATTGGTTTAGATTTCGAAACTTATGGGATGACGACTGAATTTATGAGAGTTTTGGCTGTGGATTTCTTCGATCCTCAGTTAGCAATGGGCTCAGGAGCTACAGTTTTAGCAGTGAATCCATTAATGCTCCATCACGAAAATATCGATATTCGATTAAAAGCACTAAAAGAATTAGTAACAGGAGAAAAAATAGGTTGCATTTGCATAACTGAACCAGAAAGAGGTTCTGATGCGGTTCGTATGCTAACAACCTGTGACGAACAAGGGGATGGAAGCCTTATTGTTAATGGAGAAAAGATCTTTCAAACTAATGGACCTAAAGCAGATTGGGCGGTTATTTACGCTGTTACAGAAAAGAATAATGGAAACACAATGGCTCAATTATTAGTTGACACCTCGTGGGACGGATGGGAAGTCGAACGGGTTAACATCCCATGGACTCCAAGGATGCATATAGGTAAAGAAACTTTTACAAATATGAAAGTTCCTCCTGAATATGTATTAGGTAAACCAGGTGATGGGCGGGAGCACTTATTTGAAGGCCTTAATTTAGAAAGATTAGGAATCGTGTGTTTAAATATTGCTGAAGCTTGGAACGCGTTGACTCATGCCGTAATATATACTAACATGAGAAAACAATTTAATAAGGAAATAGTGAAACATCAAGGCGTAGGATTTCCTCTGTCTGATCTTTGGGCACAAACAACGAGCATGACTTTATCAATCTTAAATATATGCCAGATAATTGACGCCAAAATGGAGAAATTAGGTACGCTCCCTAAAGAATTTAATTTAGCCTTGGGTGTTACTGCCTCACAACTTAAGTTCCTTAGTACAAAACTTTCTGAGCGGGTGGTATATGAATGTGCCAACCTTATGGGTGGAGCTGGAGTTTGTGATAATACACTAATGCATGATTTATTAGGAATAAGTAGAATCCAAGAAATTGGAGGCGGAACGAGACAAATACAACAATATATTATGAGTTACAGCTTACGTCAAATTTTCC
>JGI24724J26744_10003116_pt1 | contig 10836 bp, 8 predicted proteins | sample Cruoilmetagenom7_FD_26744 | JGI IMG/M metagenome (IMG submission 26744)
CAATGCAGATGAACCCACACTTTCCGATGATGAACACGCGGATACTGTCGGGCGCGACGCTGCGCCTGTCTGATGACCTTGCCGCGCAATCAATACTGTTTGCTGCGGCGTGGAAGCATATCTGGGGCGTAGAAAAAGGCATCGATTGCGGCGACGAGGCCCAGTTCAAGGCGGCCATGGCCAGCGAAGGACTGGACGGCGATGCGCTATGGGCGCTGGGCAGTGATTCGGAAACCAAGGCCATGTTGCGGGCCAATACAGAAGAAGCGGTGGCGCGCGGCGCATTTGGCGCGCCCACCTTCTTCGTTGGTGACGAGATGTTCTTTGGGCATGATCGCCTCGACTATGCCGAGGAAGCCCTCAGCGCCTAAAGGTCAATTCCGGCGGCTTTTGCCAGCGTTGAAAGGGATGTTTCCGGGCGCGGGCCATAGTGTGAGATAACCTCAGCGGCGGCAATATGTCCGAGGCGGGCGCAGGTTGCGAGCGGAAGACCTTTGGCAATTCCGAAAAGAAAGCCGGCGGCATATTGGTCACCGGCCCCAGTCGTGTCGACGACAGCGTCAACTGGTTCGGCAGGCACCGCGATTGGTTCTCCGTCGCCAATCACAACCGACCCCTTTTCAGAGCGTGTGATGGCGGCCAGCCCGGTATCGGCGCGCAGCAATTCAACCGCAGCATCGAAATCGTCTGTTTCATACAAGGAAAGCAGCTCTTCCTCATTCGCGAACAGGATATCGATNTGGTTGCGGATAAGCTGGCGGAAGCTGGCGCGGTGGCGATCCACGCAAAAACTATCTGACAGGGTCAGCGAGACTTTGCGGCCAGCCGCGTGGGCGACCTCAGCGGCGTGAATAAAGGAGGCTTTGGCAACTTCTTTGTCGAACAGATAGCCCTCGAGGTAGAGAATATTTCCGGCCTGAACCATTTCAACATCGACGTCTGAGGGTGCAAACTCCACCGATGCGCCGAGATAGGTGTTCATGCTGCGCGCACCGTCTGGTGTTACGAAGATAATGCTGCGTGCGGTGGCCTCGCCATTGAGTAGCGGCGCGGTGTCGAACGGCACGCCAATCTTGGCCATGTCGGTGCGGAATACTTCGCCGAGCCGATCGTCGGCGACTTTTCCGATATAGCCTCCCCGGCCGCCAAAACTTGCAATGCCAGCAATGGTGTTTGCCCCGGACCCGCCAGACGTTTCCAGCGCCTCTTTCGACACTTTGGTGAGTGTGTCGGCGCGGTCAGCTTCGATCAGGTTCATATTGTTCTTGATGATGCCCCATTGGGCCAGAAACGCGTCATCGGTTTGTGAGATGACATCAACAATGGCGTTGCCGAGGCCGACCACATCGTAGCGTGCTTGAGTCATTAGGGTATCCTTACAGAAATCAATCGCTGCGACTTGCCAGACACGGCCCCAGTAAGCAAGCATTGACGGCAGATCGCCGGGTGGTTGAGGCGCTGGACGGAGCGAGCGCGAGCGATTAAGCGCTGCGCTATGAAAATCGCCTATCTCTCCTGTACGCAGACCCTTCCCGGGGCACCGGACCGCCGCTCAGACGCGTTTGAGCATGATTATATGATGTCTGCCTTGCGCGAGCCATTCCTGGAGAAAGGCATGCAAATTGTCGAGATCGCCTGGAATGATCCAGACGCCGATTGGGACAGCTATGGTGCCGCAATGATTGGCACGACCTGGGATTATTGGGACCATCAGGACGCGTTCTTGAGTACGCTTGAAAAGATTGAAACCGTGACGCCCCTGTTCAATCCATCCGATATGGTGCGCTGGAACAGCGACAAGAGTTATCTGCGCGATCTTGAAAATAAAGGGGCCCGTCTGATCCCGACGCTTTGGCTCGACGAGGTGACGCCGCTAAAGGCCAAAGCTGCGTTCGCGACATTGGGGTCCGACGACNTNGTGTTCAAACGCCAGGTGGGCGCTGGGGCAGAGGGCCAGTATCGTTTGAAACCGGGCGACCCGATCCCCGACATGCCGCATCCGATGATGGTGCAGCCCTTTCTTAGTATGATCCAAACCGAGGGCGAGCATAGCTTCATCTTCATTGACGGTGATTTCAGCCATGCCTTGATCAAACGTGCCGCCCGTGGCGATTATCGCGTTCAGTCAACCTATGGCGGATCTGAAGAGATAATTGTGCCGTCCGCCGATGATTTGGCTGCGGCCAAGGCGGTGCTGGACACGTTGAGCTTGCCGCCGCTGGATGCCCAATCTGTCGTTCCGCTTTATGCCCGCGTGGATATGTTGCGCGGCGACGATGGTGGACTGCTATTGATGGAGATGGAGCTTATTGAGCCCTACCTCTATCCGGTTCAGGGGCCGCAGTTGGGGCAGCGACTGGCAGCGGCATTGGTGCGGCGTCTGGCGCCGGTCTAGTCCTCGTCATCGGGATCTGGTTCACCCCGCATGATCGCTTCAATCTCTGCGTCAATTTTCCGCGCGAGATCCATGTAGGGTTCGTTTTCCAGGAATGTCTTGTCGGGATCGTATAGGTGGGCAAGGCGGCGCACGCCGTCGCGATCCTTGTCCTGAAACAGGGCGGCGCGTCGACGAGCTTCACCTTCTGGCATATTGAAGGCGATCAGCGCATAGCGTGATGCCCGCAGCGCACTATCAAATGTTTCGCGCACGATATCCGACGCACCGGCCTGATAGAGTTCGAACGTATGAACGCGGTCATGGGCGCGGGCGATGATGTGCAGATCCGGGCGTTCGCGCCTTGCATGACGGACAATTTCAGTCGCCCTTTGCGGGTCGTCAATCGCGACGACCAGCAGCTTCGCCTCCGGTAAGCCAGCCGCTTGCAGCAGGCCGGGCCGTGAGGCGTCGCCATANAAGGTTGGAATGCCGAACTTGTTGAAATTATCGACCACATCGGCGCTGACATCCAGCACGGTCGACTTGTGGCCATTGCTGCGCAGGACGCGGTTCACGACTTGCCCAAACCGCCCAAGACCGACGATGATTACCGGGCAAGCCTCATCGATTTTGTCGGCTTCACGCTCCTGCCCGGCATCAAGGCGAGGCAGGATGATTTTCTCATACAAGATAAACAAAGCTGGGGTGAGCAGCATAGAAAGCGCTACCACCAGCAATAGCAGGTTGGACAGGTCGGCCGGCAATACGCCATTGGCGACGGTGAATGATAGTAAGACGAAGCCGAACTCACCGGCTTGAGCCAGGCTGAGCGTGAACAGCCAGCGATCGGGGCCTTTTAGTTTGAAAATGACTGCGATCACGAAAAGAATGACCGCCTTGGTGGCCATAAGCAGGGCTGTCAGGCCAACCACCAAGGCGGCCTTGCTCGACAATAATCCGAAATCGATACCAGCCCCCACCGTTATGAAAAACAGACCGAGCAGGAGACCCTTGAAGGGCTCGATATCGCTTTCAAGTTCGTGCCGAAATTCGCTATTGGCCATAACGACCCCGGCCAAGAAGGTGCCGAGGGCTGGCGACAGGCCGACCCAGGTCATCAGGAAGGCAATACCGACCACGAGTAAGAGGGCCGCCGCCGTGAAGATTTCACGCAGCTTCGCCGCCGCGATGAAGCGAAACAGCGGACGTGACAGATAGTGACCGCCGGCAACAACAATAACGATGGCCGCCAAGTTGACCAAGCCCACCTGCCAGCCGTTCAGGCCGGTTATCAGGCTCATTTCCGTCGTGTGGTCGCCCGCCGTCTGGGGGTGGTGGCCGAAGACTTCCGGCATCGCCAATAACGGGATGAGAGCCAGCATCGGAATGACAGCGAGGTCCTGAAAAAGCAGAACCGAAAAGGCAGAACGCCCGCCATTGCTATTTTTCAAGCCGTTTTCATCCAGGGTTTGAAGAACAATCGCCGTCGATGATAATGAAAAGATAAGACCAATGGTCAGCGCGATCCGCCAAGGTTGGCCGACGGTCAGGCAGAATATCGTCACTGCCAGCGTGGTGAGCCCAACTTGCAAACCACCAAGGCCAAACAACCGGTTCCGCATACTCCACAGGACGCGCGGCTCTAGTTCCAGGCCAACGAGAAATAGCATCATGACAACGCCGAACTCGGCGACGTGACGAATGCCTTCTGTTTCCGATCCAACCCAGTGGAAGACCGGGCCAATCACAATCCCGGCGATCAGATAGCCCAGCACGGATCCAAGTCCGAGGCGTTTGGCGATCGGTACGGCGAGCACAGCAGCGCCAAGATAGATGGTCGCCTGTAAGAGAAGCCCGGTCATTTGCCGCTTCCGGGGTTGCTGCGCGCGGCTTCGTAGAAGGCGATGGCGGCGGCATTGGACACATTCAGGCTTTCCATGTCGGCTTGGATAGGGATATGCGCGAGTTCGGCGCAGGCCTTGGCGACCGCGGGGCGCAGGCCGGGGCCTTCAGCGCCCATGACCACCGCAACCTTCGCGGCCCCGGCGACGGCTTGCTCAATATTCGCGCGGCCTTCACCCGCCATACCAACCGTGTGATATCCCGCATCATTTAGTCCATCCAATGCGCGGGCAATGTTGACCACCCGGCATTCAGCGACCGTTTCGATCGCGCCTGCGGCACTTTTTGCAACCACACCGGTGATGGGCGGGGCGTTGCGGGTTTGCAGGATCACGGCACCAAACCCGAAGGCCGAGGCCGAGCGGAAGATCGCACCAAGATTGTGTGGGTCGGAAACCTGATCCAGCACCGCAATCCGTTCGATACCGTCATCAATGATCGATTCAAGACTACAAATCTCCAAGGGATCGAACTGCGCTGCAATGCCCTGATGCACGGCCCCCCGAGGCAGAATTCGGTCGATCTCCTGGGGCGCTGTATCTTCGTACGATTTAGCCAGGTTTCCCAGTCGCTGCGCGCCATTCCGGGTGGCGACGAGACGTTGTAAATGACGATCAGGATTGCGCAGGGCGGCCTCCACAGCATGGTGCCCCCAGAGCCAGCCAGAGCCGCCATCATGGCTGCTTTTGGGCCGTGGTTTCGTGCCGCGAAAATCGGCTGAATTAGAACGGTTGCGCGCTTTGTGCTTCGTCATTATAAGGCCGTTTCTGGCTGTTTAGCTGCGGGTTTCAAACCCCCTTCTGACGGGCAGACACGGCAACGTCAAACGTCGCTGTGCAGGTGTACCCGGAGGGGTGGCCGAGTGGTTAAAGGCAGCAGACTGTAAATCTGCCCGCATAGCGTACACAGGTTCGAATCCTGTCCCCTCCACCATCTGCCGGGACTATGATATGGCTGTGACAGTGCGGGTATAGCATAATGGTAATGCACTAGCCTTCCAAGCTATGTATCTCGGTTCGATTCCGTGTACCCGCTCCAACCTGTTTCCCAATAAAAGCAACAGTGTACGACGTGCCTTAGCGCAAGTTCTACTGGTTCGTTCATCATACCGGTCAAATTTGATGTAAAACTGCGTGCCCCAATTGAGGCGACTTTCAGAGAAGCCGAGTAACCATGTTCTCGAACACAGTCACAGAACGTGCATGTGCATCTGTCGAGAGGGCGAGGAAATGGTCTCAAGCTGGTTAAAATATGTAGGTGGCGCTGCGATTGTTCTCGTCCAAGCGAATACGCTGGTCGTCGCGCAAGAAGCTGAACCGAGCCGATTGGAGCGCGAAACAGTTATTCTGACCAAAGGCGCCTCGCTGCCCATTTCCGTTTCAGAAGTGTTTGCCAATCTGGCTGTCTCCGAACCAAGCATTGCCGATGCGTCGCCGGTATCGACCACAGAATACTATGTTCGCGGCCGTGAAGTCGGGTCGACCAATATTCTTCTTTACTCCGAAAATGGTCACCTGATCCAGATCGTCGACCTCAAGGTCACACCCGATATCGAAGCGATCAAAAGCGACTTGAACAATCTGTTCCCCGATAGTGACGTTACCCTATACCCCGTGGCCGACCGTATCCGCGTCAGCGGAACAGTCGCGGATGCCGAGACGAGCGACGCGATTTTGGATGTTGTCACGTCCTACGCCCCTGACCGCGTGATCAACGCCATGAAAATTGCGCTGCCTGAGCAGGTTCTGCTGGAAGTGCGCTTTGTTGAAGCGTCTCGCGATGATATTCGCGAGATCGGTTTCGGCAGCGAGATCAGCAATCCTGGAAATTTCCTGCTAATGACAACCGAAGGGCTTTTGTCCGGGCCGGTTGAGAAAACATCAGGCGTCTTGTTTGGCGGGTCAGGTAGTGTCGGGATCGACGTTTTCCTGAAAGCCTTGGAAGAAAAAGGCGTCGTGCGCACGCTGGCGGAACCAAACCTGGTGTCACGGTCCGGCGAAACGGCCAATTTCCTGGCGGGCGGTGAGTTTCCTGTTCCTGTTGCTGCGGACGATGGCAACATCTCGATTGACTTCAAGGATTTCGGCGTATCGCTNCAGTTCACGCCAACGGTTGTCAATAATGACCGCATCATTCTGGAAGTGACGCCGGAAGTNAGCCAGCTTGATCCGCGCAACTCTGTTCGCCTGTCGGATGTTGAAATCCCGGCGCTTAGCGTACGCAAGGTCGAAACGACGGTTGAGCTTGGCAATGGTCAAAGCTTCGCAATCGCTGGCCTGATCCAGAACAACTACGATTCCTCATCGGCCCAAACACCGCTTCTGGGCAGCGTGCCGATCCTTGGTGCGTTGTTCCGCTCAAGCCGGTTTCGCAAGAACGAAACTGAGCTGGTGGTGATCATCACCCCGCGCTTGGTTAGGCCGGTCGATTCTCCAACTGATCTGAAAGATCCGCTGCTGCATTCAGAACTACCGTCACTTNTTGAGCGTGAGTTGATGGGCGAAATTGATGGGAAGGGCGGCCCGGCCTTTGGGCGGTCGGTACAGATCAATGTCGCAACACATACTGCCCTTGGTGCCGTCTCGAACGCGCAGGGAGTTGATACAAAATGAGTCAGGTTACGGATGGGCAAATGGCGGGCGGCCAAACTCTCAATGTATTTGCGGAAGGGTCGAGCGAAGATATCGCACAGGCGCTTGCGCCAAAGGGCGATTATCAGATTGTCCGTCACGACACGCTGGATAGCTTGCTAGACAGTATCGAGGCTGACGAAAACGCGGTTGTCGTGTTTGAAGCGACGGCATCGACCGATGTGGTTCAAACACTTGCGGCTATTGCCGAACGCTCGGCTGACACGCCGGGAGTTATCCTGGGGGAAAACCTTCCGATCAGTGCGGTGCGCGCGCTCCTGTTGCTGCGCCGCTGGGATATTCTTGAACTGCCGACGTCAATTGATGCGCTGTCAGATGCTATTCAACGGGTTAGCGCGATGCCAGCGATGGCGGCGCCGGAACCGGTGGAAGCCAAGCAGGGCAAGTGCTGGGCCTTTGTTTCGCCAATTGGCGGCGGCGGGGCGACTTTGGTTTCGGTTGAAACGGCCTATCAGCTTGCCCAATCGGATTCGGCTGAAACCACCTGCCTGATCGACATGAACTTCTTTGATGGTGGGTGCGCGAATTATCTCAACTGCGAGCCTAACCTGTCCCTGTCTGCCTTAGCGACCTCACCAGACCGAATTGATGCGGTTTTGCTGAAAGCGCTGACCACAAGCCATCGTTCAGGGGTCGATTTGATCGCTGCGCCGCGGACCCCGGACCTGTCAACTTTCCCGTCGCGCGAAGCCGCCCTGCGGATGGTTGAAGTGGCCTGCGATGTTTATGACCATGTGATCCTCGACCTGCCTCGTTGGCCGATGCCATGGACTAAAGATATTGTNTTGGGCGCCGACGAGACATTGCTGATTAGCGAGCTTACGGTACCGGCGCTGAAAGCCGCGCGCGATTGGATCCTGGATTTCGACAGCGACGCCGTGCCGGGCATGTCACGGGTGAAGACGGTTCTAAACCGCAAACAAAAAAGCCTGTTCGGCAGCAATGTAACAATTGAACAAGCCGAAAAGGCCATACAACAGCGCGTCTTTTCCGCCATTCACTCGGACTGGGCCTCGGCACTGGCGGCAGTGAATCTTGGCCAGCCTGTCAGCATGGCGAAACCGAATTCGACGATTTCAAAAGATGTCGCAACCCTGCTGCAATTGCTGGCAGAACCAAAGCAGGCGCGGGCGTCAAAACGTCAAGACAAGCGGGTGGCCTAATGTCTCGATTTTCTATCCTGAATCCTGCTGACCTTCCTGCGAAGGAGCCAGAAAAGGTCCGGGCATCGTCCTTGCCGATTCCTGAAAGCCGGCCCGAGCCAGTCGAGAAGGCATCCAATCCAGCCTTATCAGAAGCCAAGTTGCGGGTGCATAATCGCCTCATCGACGAGCTTGATCTGTCCAACCTTGATCAGCTTGAAGAAAAGGAAATGCACCGCCAGATTGGCAGCTTCGTGTCACAGGCGATTGCTAAAGACCGTATCCCAATGTCGGCCAGCGAGGCAAAGGCCTTCACCGACGATATTATCAATGAAATGGTCGGCCTTGGTCCGCTTGAGCCGCTTTTGAGCGACGATTCAATAGCTGACATCCTGATCAATGGCTTTAATCAGGTCTATATTGAGCGCGGCGGCGAGCTGGAACTGTCGAGCGCGAGGTTTCGCGACAATGACCACTTGCTACGGATCATTAACCGGATCGTTGCGGCCGTTGGACGCCGGGTTGATGAGGCATCGCCTTTGGTCGATGCACGCCTGCTTGACGGATCGCGTGTGAATGCCGCGATTGAGCCGATTGCGATTGATGGGCCGCTCGTGTCGATCCGTAAATTTTCCAAGAAGCCGCTGACGCTGGAAAAGCTGGTCGAGTTCAATGCAATGCCACCTGAAGTGGCTGAGTTTTTGTTCGCCGCCGTGAAGTGCCGGGTCACGACCTTGATCTCTGGAACCGGTTCTGGTAAAACAACCCTGCTCAACGCTCTGTCATCGGCGATCAGCCATAAAGAGCGCCTGATCACGATCGAAGACGCTGCAGAACTGCAGTTACAACAACCGCATGTCGCGCGAATGGAAACCCGGCCTGCCAATCTTGAGGGCGGCGGCGAAATTGGCCAGCGTGAGCTGGTGAAGAACGCCCTGCGTATGCGCCCGGACCGAGTGATTCTCGGCGAGGTTCGTTCAGAAGAAGCCTTTGACATGCTGCAGGCGATGAATACCGGCCACGAAGGCTCAATGGCTACGATCCACGCGAACAATCCGCGTGAAGCGATCACCCGCCTGGAACAGATGGTTGCGATGGGTGGTTTGCGGATTTCGCAAGAAGCCGTTCGCGGGCAAATCTCCGCTGCCGTTGGCCTGATCGTTCAGACCCAGCGCCTCAGTGACGGGTCGCGCCGGATTACCCACGTTACCGAAGTGACCGGTATGGAAGGCGATATCATCCAGATGCAGGATATCTTCACCTTTAACCGCCTCAGCACGGGTGATGGTGGCAAAGTCATTGGCGAGTTCCGTGCCAGCGGCCTGATGCCGAAATGTATTGAGGAGATCCACCGGCGCGGCGTCATGCTTCCGGTTGAGTATTTTGATCCATCACGGCAATTGGGACAGGCATCGTAGCCCATGAGTGTCAGCGTCATTCTATATGTCCTTGCCTTTGCGTCTGCATTCCTCGGTATGCGGTCAATCTTCGATTTCGGCCGGGACGTTTCGGATAAGGCGCTGGTCAATGATCGATTGAAGGTTCAGGCCAAATCGGAGTCTGTTTCTGAAGCGGTGGTTGAGCTTCGCCGTAAACGCGGCCTCGATGAGGATGGCGAGCAGCGGCTTTCAAATCAGTGGTTCAGTTCGCTGGTCACCCGGTCTGGTTTGACTTATCGGCCGGTCTCTTGGGCGCTTAGCGCCATACTGGCCGGGTTGTTGATTTCCAGCGGTCTATATTTGCGGCTCAACTCCGTTCTGCTTTCGGCTGGCGCATTTGCTTTCGTTGCTGGGGTCGTGCCCATTCTCGTGCTGCGCTATTTCGCCAACCGGCGGGATAAATTACTAGGTGAGCAATTGCCTGAAGGCCTGGAAATCATTGTTCGTAGTCTGCAAGCCGGTCACCCCGTGCCGACGGCGGTCGCCTTGGTCGGGCGAGAATTGCCAGACCCGTGTGGGTCTGAATTTGGCATGGTCGCCGACGAAGTNTCGTACGGNTCAAGCCTCTCAGAAGCGGTGAGGAAACTGGCCGACCGGACGGGNCATCCCGATGTTGGTCTNTTCGCCGCGACTATTCGATTGCAAGCCCGTACCGGCGGTAATCTCGCGGCGCTGCTGGCAACCAATGCCCGCACGATCCGCCANCGCATGAAGATGCGCTTGAAGATCAAAGCNGCGTCTTCGGAAGGCCGGATGTCAGCTCTGATCCTAACCTCGGCTCCGTTTGTGATGCTGGTTGCGATGCACCTAATGACGCCAGATTTCTATGGCGCAGTGATCCACGAGCCACTTATTCGATATGGGATTGGCGGAGCATTCGTCTGGATGATGATTGGCAATTACGTCATGCGCCAAATGATCCGGTTCAAGGTTTGAGGTGGGCTGATCATGCTGCAAGATTTTCTGAATAACCCCGCCCTGCTCATCTTCTCNGTTACGGTTCTTTTCCTATCGGTTCTGGGGCCAATTACGATTTCGTCTTCCAGTCAGCGTCGCCGGGTCAGTGATCGCTTGGGCAATTCTGGTGAGAAGTCGGGTGCAAGCAATTCAAATGCAATGGCGAGCTTCCGGTTCGTTGAGAGTATTGGCCGCCGGATGAGTGAGCCAGGCTCGCAAGATGTGACCAAGCTTCAAATGCGCTTGATCCGGGCTGGCTATTTCTCGAAGTCGGCGCCGTTTTATTATCTCGGTATTCGCCTGTTCTTCTTGGTTGCGATGCAGGGTGTTCTTGTCCTCGTTTGGCCCTTCCTGAAGGACTATGCGCT
>JGI24724J26744_10003118_pt1 | contig 10833 bp, 9 predicted proteins | sample Cruoilmetagenom7_FD_26744 | JGI IMG/M metagenome (IMG submission 26744)
AGTTTGATTTAAATCAAATTCAGAATTCTCAATTTTTATTTCTGTATATCTTGTGAAAGAACAACAGTTCTCATATAGCCTTTCTGCACTTACATACAAATTGAAAATATTTTCTGTATAAATTTGGATTGAATAATTTACGATTTCAGTTTTCCAACCAATAGTGTTAATTTGAATTATATTATAATTATTTTCATCAATAAAAGTGAATTGCACGTTTCTTTGGTCATCAATATTTATAACTTTAATATCGTTTGAGTTAAATGTTCCATTTGTGAATAAATTTTCTCCAGTCAATTTATCAACTAATTCAAACGCAAATGGAGAAGGAGGTGTAAAACATGCAATATCTTCACATTCATTTTCCTTTTTACAAGAGAGAGTGAGAAAAAGTATAATAATAGTTGTAATTGTAGTTAAATTTTTCATAGTGTCATTTTTAATAATCTTCAGACTAAAGATAATCAATATTTAAAAACAACTAATTAATTTTAAACTTAATTTCTTGGCTTTCTAAGACTTTTAAAAATTCATTATCTACTTTAACTTTTATTGATCTACTGTGTAAATTTAATTTCATTTTTTCAGTTAAATCATACACTAATAAATCTAAAGGTACCGAGCCTTCATTTTCTTTTAAAAGTTGTTCAATTTCTAAAATTCTAGCTTCATTTATTTTATTAATATCTAGTTGAAGTGTAATTTTTTTAGATTGTTTTTCTAATACATCTTGTAAAATTTGAATATCAGTAAAATTAATTCTAGGTTCTCCTAACTTTCCGTCTTTGTTTCTCCATCCAGCACTAATATTTACCTTAAATTGACGAAATTCATGTTCTACTAAATAAGGTTTAAACTTTAAATAAGTGTCTTTAAAAATTCTAAATTCATGACTGTCATTATAGTCTACAATGAAAAATGAAGCCCATTTATTACCGTTTTGAGATGTTCTATGTTGCACATCAGATAAAATTCCTGAAAAAGTTAAATTAGCACCAACATAGGTATTTAAATCTTCTTTGAAAACTGCTATAGACGAATTGCTAAAATATTTAATTTCGTTTTTGAAATCATCTAAAGGATGTCCAGAAATATAGATTCCAACTAGTTCTTTTTCTTTGGATAATTCTTCCATCATTCCCCATTTTTCAGCTAAAGGAATTTCAGGTTCAGGAAATTGAATTTCAGAAGTTTCTCCAAACATAGAGATTTGAGCTGAATTTTTATTTTCTTGNTATTTATTACCATANCTAATAGCTCTTTCAATAAAAGTGACTCCTTTNTCATCTAATTGGTAATATTGAGCTCTATGTACATTTTTAAAGGAGTCTAAACCGCCAGCCATTACTAAACCATCAAAAGCCCTTTTGTTACAAGAACGTAAATCTACTCGTTTTGTAATGTCAAAGATTGATGTATAATTACCATTTTCTTTTCGTTCATCAACAATTGCTTCAACAGCTGATCCACCAACCCCTTTAATTGCTCCCATTCCAAAACGAATAGCTCCTTCTTTATTTACTGCAAACTTTAAAAACGATTCATTAATATCTGGCCCTAAAACTGGGATTCCTGCACGTTTACATTCTTCCATAAAGAAAGTTACTTGTTTAATGTCGCTCATGTTATTAGATAACACGGCAGCCATAAATTCAGAAGGGTAATGTGCTTTTAAATAGGCTGTTTGGTAAGCTATATAAGCATAGCAAGTAGAGTGAGATTTGTTAAACGCATAGGCAGCAAAAGCTTCCCAATCTTTCCATATTTTCTCTAAAATTTCTTCAGGATGATTGTTTGCTTTACCTCCTTTAAGAAATTTAGGTTTCAATTTTACAAGCAGTTCAAAAATCTTTTTCCCCATTGCTTTTCTTAATTGATCAGCTTCACCCTTTGTAAAACCTGCTAGTTTTTGGGACAGTAACATTACCTGCTCTTGGTACACGGTAATTCCGTATGTTTCCTTTAAATACTCTTCCATTTCAGGTAAGTCGTATTCAATTTCTTCTTCCCCGTGTTTACGCATAATAAACAAAGGGATATATTCCATAGGTCCTGGTCTGTATAATGCGTTCATCGCAATTAAATCAGCAAACCCAGTTGGTTTTAACGATTTCATATGCTTTTGCATTCCTGGAGATTCATATTGAAAAATTCCAATAGTTTCTCCTTTTTGAAAGAGCTCGTAAGTCTTTGGGTCGTCTAAAGGGAAATCATCAGGAATTAATTCAATGCCATGTTTTGCTTTAATAATTTTTACAGCATCTTTAATTAAGGTTAACGTTTTTAACCCTAAAAAATCCATTTTTAGCAATCCAGCATCTTCAACAACATTATTGTCAAATTGAGTAACATACATGTCACTATCCTTTGCTGTGGCAACAGGTACTAAATTGGTAATTTTTTCAGGAGTAATAATTACACCGCAGGCATGTGTACCCGTATTTCTAACTGAACCTTCTAAGGCAATAGCTTGTTTAATAGTAATAGCCTCTAAGTCGTCACCTTCAGCAATTGTTCTAAGTTCACTAATATTATCAAATTCTTCAGCTCTTAAACCTTTAACTTTTGCTTTACTTTTTTCATCATCACCAAAAATGTTTTTTAATTTAATTAATGGTATCAATTTNGCAATTCTATCTGCATCAGGTAACGGTAAATCTAGNGCNCGGCTTGTATCTCGTATAGATGATTTTGCNGCCATNGTACCATACGTAATAATTTGAGCAACCTGACTTGCACCGTATTTTTCAATTACAAAATTNATTACTTTTTGTCNACCTTCATCATCAAAATCTATATCAATATCGGGTAGTGATACACGATCTGGATTTAAGAAACGCTCAAAAAGCAAATCGTATTTAATAGGGTCTATATTGGTAATCCATAAGCAATATGCAACAGCTGAACCAGCAGCTGATCCACGACCTGGTCCAACTGAAACACCCATTTTTCGAGCTTCTAAAATAAAATCCCAAACAATTAAAAAATAACCAGGATAGCCAGTCATTTTAATAATAGACAGTTCAAAATCTAAACGTTCTTTAATACTTTCATCAAAATTTTCTCCATACCTTTTTTTGGCGCCCTCAAAAGTTAGGTGTTTTAAATATGCATTTTCACCTCGTACACCTCCGTCAATTGCATCTTCAGCATGAATAAATTGTTCAGGAATATCGAATTTTGGAAGTAATACATCTCTTTTTAAGGTGTATATTTTAACTTTATCAACAATTTCTTGAATGTTTGAAATGGCTTCAGGTAGATTAGCGAACAAATTTTTCATTTGCTCTTGAGTTTTAAAATAATACTCGTTGTTAGGTAGGCCGTATCTAAATCCTCTTCCTTTTCCTTTTGGTGTAGCTACTTTTTCGCCATCTTTAACACATAATAAAATATCATGCGCTTCAGCTTCATCTTCAGTGGTATAAAAAGTATTATTGGTTGCAACTAGTTTTACATTGTGTTTTTTTGAAAATTGAATTAAAACATCATTTACATGATTTTCATTTTCTTGGTTATGACGCATCACTTCCAAATAAAAATCATCTCCAAATTGTTCTTTCCACCAAAGTAAAGATTCTTCAGCTTGTTTTTCACCAATATTTAATATTTTACTAGGTATTTCACCGTATAAATTCCCTGATAAAACAATTAAATCTTCTTTGTATTTTTCAATAATAGATTTGTCAATTCTAGGAACATAATAGAATCCATCAGTATGAGAAAGCGATGACATTTTAGCTAAGTTGTGATATCCATTTTTGTTTTTTGCTAAGAAAACTACTTGGTAACCATTATCTTTATGTGACCTGTCAGTATGATCTTCACAAACATTAAATTCACTTCCTAAAATTGGCTTAAAATATTTTCTTGTTTGTCTATTTGTTAAAAATTGAGTTAAATCAAGCTTTTGGGAGTTGTCTTTATCAATAACGCCTTCTTCAATTTTTTGTAATTTAATTTTTTCAATTTCAGGTTTTTCAATATCATCATGTTTTTTATCAATAGCATTATTATAAGTAATGGCTTCTTGTATAAAGTAATAAGCGCCCATCATATTACCAGTATCAGTTAAAGCAACTGCAGGCATGTTGTTTTTAATGGCCGAATTAATTAGGTTACTTGTACTTGAAGTAGATTGTAAAATTGAAAATCTAGAATGACAATGTAAATGTGAAAATTGAACATCTTGAAGCTCTTCAATTATTTCATCTGAAGGTGTTTGAGTATCAATTTTTACTTCTGATTTTGTTTTTAATTTTTGACTTTCTTTTTTAAGATTTAAATGTTTTAACCCAATAACATCAATTGTTGTTGGATTTTTTGCGTCAAAATTTTGAAAGTAATCACTTGATACATCTAACTGTTCTTTTGTGTAATTTCGAAGTCTTATTAATTCTAAAAAGCAACGAGTGGTAGCTTCAACATCGGCAGTTGCATTATGCGCTTCGCTAAAAGGAGTATTAAATAAATGTTGATGTAATTCCGTTAAAGTTGGTAATTTAAACTTACCATATCTACCACCAGAAATTTGGCAGAGTGAAGCCGTAGTTTCGGTACAAGTATCTAAAACAGGTAATTTGTTTAAAGTTGAATTAATTCCTTTCCTATGAAATTCACACCCCATAATATTAAGGTCGAAATTCAGATTTTGTCCAACTACAAATTTAGTTTTTAAAAGCACTTCATTAAAGAGCACTAAAACATCATCTAATGATTTCCCTTTTTCCTGAGCTAATAATGTTGAAATACCATGTATTTGTTCAGCATCATAAGGAATATTAAACCCTTCAGGTTGAATTAAAAAATCTTGTTGCTCAATTAATTCACCATACATATCATGCAATTGCCATGCAATTTGAACACATCTTGGCCAATTATCTGTATCAGTAATTGGAGCTTTCCATTTTTTTGGTAAACCAGTAGTTTCAGTATCAAATATTAAAAACATGTACTAAGATTTTTTGTAAAAGTATGAGATTTTAAAAGTATGAATTTAAAAAAATCTAGGTTCGATAATTCACCTTTTTTATTAACAATTCTATTTTTTGAATATTTATTAATAAAATGAATTAAATTTTAACTGATGGTAATAATTATGTTAAATTTAAAATCAATTGTTTTTTAAATAAAGACTAACATTTGTCAGTTTTTATTTTTTGTAAAAGTATTAATTTTATTATTCCGTTTAATTAAGAATTATGGTTATGGAGAAATTGGATTTTAAAAACCACAAAACTTTTAGTAAAGAAGGAATAAAGCATGAAGGATATGTTTCTAATATTGAAAATAATTTATTAACGGTTTCTCTTAAAGGAAATATTAATTGTGAAGGTTGTAAAGCACAATCTGCCTGTGGAGTTTCAGAATCTAATGATAAAGAAATTGAAATTATTGATAATATTCAAGGTTTTAAACTAAACGACACAGTTGATGTGGTTTTAGAAAAAAGCTTAGGTTTAAAGGCTGTTTTTTGGGCGTATGTTTTTCCTTTTATTTTAATAATACTTACACTTATTATTACTACTAATTTTTTAAAAGAATGGATTGCTGGGTTGGTATCACTTTTTATACTAATTCCATATTATTTTTTGCTTTTTGTTTTAAAAGATACTTTTCAAAAAGCATTTAGAATTTCAATATTTAAAAATAATTAAAAATGACAGATTCTGTTTTATATAGTGTATTGCTGTTGGTTTCTTTAGGGGTTATTGCAGCCATAGTATTGTACATAGTTTCTAAAAAATTTTATGTGTATGAAAATCCATTGATAGCCGATGTTGATGAATTATTACCTGGAGCAAATTGTGCTGGTTGTGGTTCTCCTGGTTGTAAATCTTTTGCAGATAAGTTGGTGAATACTGAAGATATTTCAGAGTTGTTTTGCCCAGTTGGAGGAAACGACGTGATGAAAATGGTTGCAGAGCTTTTAGGTAAGGAAGTAGCAGAAAAAGACCCAACTGTGGCGGTTTTGCGTTGCCAAGGTGGTTGTGATGTCCGTCCAAAAACTACTGAATATCAAGGGCCAAGAACTTGTGCTATTTCAGCAATGGTTTATGGTGGTGAAACAGATTGCCAATATGGATGTTTGGGAGATGGAGATTGTGTTAAGGTATGTAAATTTGATGCCATGTATATGGATAAAACAACAGGTTTACCAGTAATAATTACTGATAATTGTACCTCATGTGGCGCTTGTGTTGAAGAATGTCCAAGGGATATAATTGAAATGAGACCTCGAAATAAACGTGATTTAAAAGTATTTGTAGGTTGTTTAAATGAAGATAAAGGAGGAATTGCAAAAAAATCGTGTTCAGTAGCTTGTATAGGTTGTTCTAAATGTGAAGATATTTGCCCGAAAGATGCAATTGTAATGGTAAATAATTTAGCATATATAGATCCTGTTTTATGTACACTTTGTAGAAAATGCGTAGATGTTTGTCCAACACACTCAATAATAGAAACTAATTTTCCGCCAAAAAAAGTAAAAAAAGTAGTTGAAAAGAAAGTTGAAGTAAAAGTAGCAGTAGTAAAAGAACAAATAGTTACTGAATCAAAAAAAAGTAAGACAGATGCTTAAAACATTCCCAAAAGGTGGAATTCATCCTCCAGAAAATAAAATTACTTCATCCAAAGGAATTAAGAGAATGACAGTTCCAAAAGTGGTAAATGTACCAATTGCACAGCATATTGGGATTCCTGCAGAAATAGTAGTTGATAGAAAGGATAAAGTTGAAATTGGTCAGGTAATTGCAAAATCTGGTGGGTTTGTTTCTTCAAATATTCACTCGCCTGTTGCAGGAACTGTAACTAAATTAGATTTAATTATAGATAGTAGTGGTTATAAAAAGCAGTGTATTGTTATTAGAACGGATGCTAAAGATCCTTCAAATTTTGAAGAAGTTGAAGAGCCTTTAAAAACAGATATTAAATTAAAACCAAAAGAGATTTTACAGCGAATTACAGATTGTGGAATAGTTGGTTTAGGTGGAGCAACATTTCCTTCGCAAGTAAAATTGAATGTTAGAGAAGGTACGGTGTTAGATTATCTTATAATTAATGGTGTAGAATGCGAGCCTTATTTAACGGCTGATCATAGATTAATGTTGGAAAAGGCTGAAGAAATTGTTGTTGGAATTAAAATTCTAATGAAGGCTTTACATTTGAAAAAAGTAGTTATTGGAATTGAAAACAATAAAAAAGACGCCATTAATCTTTTCAAAAAAGTTATTAATAAAGAAGATGGAATTCAAGTTGCTGCTTTACAAGTTAAATACCCACAAGGAGGAGAAAAACAATTGGTTAGAGCAATTTTAGGTAGGGAAGTTCCAAAAAACGGATTGCCTTTAGATGTAGGTGTAATTGTACATAATGTAGGAACTATTTTTGCTATTTATCAGGCCATTCAATATAATAAACCATTAATTGAACGTGTTGTTACGGTAACTGGTAAAAAATTAGATAATCCTTCTAACTTTTGGGTAAAAATTGGAACTCCTATAAAAGATTTAATTGCTGAAGTTGGTGGATTACCAGAAGGAACAAGAAAGTTGGTAAACGGTGGTCCAATGATGGGGAAAGCCATTAAAAATACCGATGTTCCTGTAACTAAAGGAACTTCAGGAATTTTGGTGATTGCTGAAGAAGAAGCAAGTAGAGGAGAAGCAAAAAATTGTATTCGTTGTGGCGAATGTGTTTATGTATGCCCAATGGGGTTAGAACCTCATTTGTTAATGAACTTATCAGAAAAAGGATTGTATGAAAGAGCTTCAAATGAAGATATTATGACTTGTATTGAATGTGGTTCGTGCAGTTATGTATGTCCTTCTCACCGTCCTTTGTTAGATTATATCCGTTTCGGAAAAAATATTGTTAAAAAATTAGAAACCTCTAAAAATTAAAATGAGTCAACCTATTATTATATCGGCTTCACCGCACGTACATTCAGCTAAAACATCAAAAAAATTGATGTATGATGTGGTAATCGCTTTAATTCCGGCATTTTTAGTTTCTCTATATGTATTTGGAATTGGTGCATTAATTGTTACTGCAGTTGCAGTAGTATCTTGTCTATTATTTGAATATTTAATTCAAAAATATTTATTAAAATCTGAAATAACTATTGGTGATGGTTCAGCATTAATTACTGGAATTTTACTAGCGTTTAATTTACCTCGGGCTTGCCAATTTGGATGATTATTGTGGGAAGTTTAGTTGCCATTGGCGTTGCTAAAATGTCTTTTGGAGGACTTGGTTTTAATATTTTTAATCCAGCTTTAGTTGGTCGTGTATTTTTATTGGTTTCGTTTCCAGTTCAAATGACGATGTGGCCAACAGCTGTTGAAAACAATACTGTATTGGCAGATGCCGTTACTGGAGCAACTCCATTAGGAATGATAAAAGAAGGCTTAATGTTTGGGGATACAATGACTAATATTAGTGCTAACCTTCCATCTAATTTAGAAATATTTCTAGGAATATCAGGTGGTTCTATTGGTGAAATGTCAGCCTTAGCCTTGCTGTTAGGTGGAATATATTTACTAGTTAGAAAAGTAATTACGTGGCACATTCCAGTAACTATGCTTGTTACTATGTCAGTTATGACAGGAATTTTTTGGGTGGTAAATCCAGAAAGTTATGCAAGTCCTTTAATTCATATTTTATCAGGAGGAGCGTTACTAGGTGCATTTTTTATGGCAACCGATTTAGTAACTAGCCCAATGACTAAAAAAGGGATGATTATTTTTGCTATTGGTATTGCAGTAATTACAGTAGTAATAAGACTATTTGGAGCATATCCAGAAGGAGTTTCATTTGCAATTTTAATTATGAATGCTTTTGTTCCTTTAATTAACACCTATTTTAAGCCAAGAAGATTTGGTTCAAAAATCAAATCTAAAATTGTTTAGTTATGAAAAAGAAGAAAGATACATTTATAAATATGGTGGTTTCATTATTTGCAATTACCATTATTGCAGGTTTTTCCTTAGGATTTGTAAATGAACTAACCGTTGGACCTATTGAAAAAGGTAAAATAGAACGAAAAGTGAATGCTTTAAAACAAGTATTACCAGAGTTTGATAATAATCCTGTAGAAGAAGTGCAATTAATAAGCTCTGAAATAGCTAAAGATTCAGTAGAAGTTTATCCAGCATTTAAGGATAATGAATTTGTAGGAGCCGCAGTAATTGGTTCAACAGAGAAAGGTTTTAGCGGCCTTATAAAAATTATGGTTGGGTTTAAACCAGATGGAACAATTCAAAATATTGAAGTGTTAGAACAAAAGGAAACACCAGGCTTAGGAACTAAAATGAAAGACGATAAATTTATTGCTCAATATAGAGGTAAAAACCCTTCAACATTTAACGTAATGCCAACAAAAGATCAAGGTGATGTTGATGCTTTAACAGGAGCAACAATTACAACAAGAGCTTTTGGTGAAGCTGTGCAAATGGCTTATGATGAGTTTATGAAAAATAATAGTTCATTAACAACACTTAAAAATTAAGAATTATGGCTGAAAAAATAAATCAAACCCAAAACTTCTTAAAAGGTATTGTAAAAGATAATCCAGTATTTGTTATGTTGTTAGGTATGTGTCCAACATTGGGTGTAACCTCATCGGCATTTAATGGGTTGGGAATGGGAGTAGCAACAATGTTCGTGTTGTTGATGAGTAACATTGTGGTTTCATTGGTTAAAACTCAAATACCGAGCAAAGTACGTATTCCTGCTTTCATTATAATTATAGCATCATTTGTAACAATTGTTGAAATGGTGTTGGAAGCTTTTATTCCGTTTTTATATGAACAATTAGGAATCTTTATTCCTTTAATAGTTGTGAACTGTTTAATTTTAGGAAGAGCAGAAGCTTACGCTTCAAAGAATAATATTTTATCTTCTATTATAGACGCTTTAGGAATGGGATTAGGCTTTGTAATTGCCTTAACAGCTTTAGGTGCTATAAGAGAAATATTAGGAAGTGGAAGTATCTTTGAGTTTAAATTTGTGCCAGAAGATGCAAATACATTCATCCTTTTTATTTTACCTCCAGGAGCATTTATTGCACTAGCTTATTTAACCGTTTTATTCAACAAAATTTCAATTAAAACTACATAGAAATGGATTATATTATTATACTTATTGCAGCTGTTTTTGTAAACAATATTGTACTCTCTCAGTTTTTAGGGATTTGTCCGTTTTTAGGTGTTTCGAGTAAAGTGTCAACTTCGGTCGGTATGTCAGGAGCTGTACTATTTGTAATGACAATAGCAACTATGGCTACTTATTTATTACATCAATATATATTGGTTCCGGCAGGATTAGATTATTTAAGAACTATTACTTTTATATTGGTTATTGCAGCATTGGTGCAAATGGTAGAGATAATTCTGAAAAAAGTGAGTCCGCCGTTATACCAAGCATTGGGGGTTTTCTTACCTTTAATTACAACAAACTGTGCTGTTTTAGGTGTAGCAATTTTAGCATTAGGATTAGATGGTGGAAGTTTAATGAAAGCTGTATTTTTTGCAGTTTCAAACTCAATTGGTTTTGGGTTGGCATTAATTGTTTTTGCTAGCATAAGGGAATCTTTAGAATTGGCAAATATCCCTAAAGGAATGAAAGGAGTTCCAATTAATTTATTGGTAGCAGGTTTGTTGTCATTAGCTTTTTTAGGATTTACAGGATTAGTTTAAAATATACTAAAAATGAATGTGTTAATTGAAAATAACTCACTATATTTGCGCACTTAATTAATAACCAAGGTTTCGTACCTTAAAATTTAAAACAAATGCCAGTAAAAATTAGATTACAAAGACACGGTAAAAAAGG
>JGI24724J26744_10003119_pt1 | contig 10829 bp, 8 predicted proteins | sample Cruoilmetagenom7_FD_26744 | JGI IMG/M metagenome (IMG submission 26744)
AAATGAGGATTTTTGTTCAAGATCAAGGCATGCGAAAAAAATAACCGCAGGCATATAGTTGATATTCCGAGGATTATTTTTGAGCATAACGCAGATATTGGACAAAAAGACCATTTATGGATGGGCACTAGTTAACGCTTGACCGGGATTATCAGCAAACCGTTATCAATCCCCGATTAACAACTAAAAACCAGCCCTGGCCAGAACCAGACACAGGACATTTTTACAGCCGGATCTTGTGAGGACCCTGGCGCATTCGTTCAACGTATTCCCGGTGGTTGCCACATCATCCACAAGCAATATTGTCATCCCTTTCACTGCATCTGGATTTTCCACCCGAAAGGCTGCACGGACATTTTTCCGCCTGTCTTCCTTTCCAAGGCCTGTCTGGGGCAATGTGTGTCGCACTCTCCTTAAAGATAAAAAGTCCAGTTCCGTATCCAGATGCTCTGCCACATGCCTTGCCAGAAGAAGGCTCTGATTAAAGCCCCTTTCCCTCAGCCTCTTCGGATGAAGAGGCACCGGCATGGTCAAAAGGTTGTCTGATTTCTCAACCAGGCCTTCTGCAAACTGCGAAAGGAGCGGCCCCAAAGAATCGGAGAGGAAGTTTTTTTCCCCGTATTTGAACTGGTGTATGGCTTCCATGATGGCGCCCCTGTAGATATACCGGGCATAGATTGCCTCGAAAAAGGGCTTTTTCCTCAAGCAGTCTTCACACGTGTGATTTTCCTGTGTGTCTGCAACAAAGGGGGTACAGCATATTGGGCAGAGGGGTGATGAGATTTGTCTGAAATCAGCAAAACAGGCACGGCAAAAAAATTTTGGCTGGTTTTCTGAATCATCATTCCAAAGGAAGTCGCTGCAGACATGACATCTTGGCGGATATACGGTATCAATGAAGTTTCTGAGAATGTTCATTTCTTTGCCTGTTTAACAAACTCCTCAAAAGGGCAGTCCGGGTTGATGCCAGGGCATGCCTCCTTTGCCAGTTCCCAATTGTCTCTGTCATTGATAATCGCCGGGAAAAAAGGCCACAGGGAACACCTGTCAGGTTTGGCGGGGTGGATCAGACAGCTTTTTTCCTTGTCATAATAGAGGCAGAACCCGTCCTGCCCGGTCCTTATATATAACCGGCCATGTCTTTCTTCACAGCACTGGGAGACAAACATATCCGGGGTGATCTCAAGGAAATCGGAGATCCTTTTTACTTCCTCTTCTCCAACAACTATGCCGCCTTCACCATAGCAGCACTCCCCACATGTGAGGCATTCAAAGGCTCTCATCGTTTCGTCTTTCGTGAAAAATTTTCAGGGCTCCAGTCGACGAGGAGTCTCAGCCGTCTGCCGCTTCTTTTTTCCCTGTAGATAAGGTGCCCGTTTTTTATCCCGTACTCGAACAGGTCCCGGGTCACCACCACATCCTGCCTGCAGTATTCGGTCAACTTTTCCATCTCACCGTTTCGGAACCATTCCACAGCCTGAAGACCATGCGCAATTTTCCCCCTATCCAGGGTCTCTTTGGCCAGATGATCGAGGGAAAGGCGAAAACCGAGCCGGCTGTAGACATCTTCCAGAATATCAAAAGTGGGCAGGGTGTTCAGATCCATGGTGGTATACGCGCCCAGAACCCTGTAGTCAAACTTTTTGATATTGAATCCCACGATCAGATCGGCCTTTCCCAGGTGCGCCAGGAGGTCATCAACACCATCTTCCTCGTAGACAAAAAAGCGATCTTCCAGGCTATCATAAACAACCGCAACTGAGACCCTCATCAGGTGCGTGTTCTGCCATCCTCCCACATCCTGGGCAAGCTTCCGAGTTTCAAGGTCAAAGACCAACATTCGGGGCGCCTTCTGTTCTTCAAGGGGGGCATCCTTTTCCGGGCGATCTAATGAAGGATGTATTTCTTCCTTTCCGTTTGAGATATCGCTCAAAGGAATATGCCCCAAAAGGCCTGCAAGGATTAACAGGGCAGACTGTTTGTCCAATGGTTTGTTGCCCGAACCACACTTTGGGGAATGGATACAAGACGGGCATCCGTCCTCGCATTCACAGGCCTTCACGTGTTTCATGGTTTTCTCAAGCAGTTCAAGGATGATATCAAACCCGCGCTGGGCAAGGCCCACCCCTCCCGGATAGGCATCGTAGATGAAAATGGCACTTTTTTCCACCTGCGGATGAAATGGGTAACATATGCCTCCGATATCGTTTCTGTCACAAAGAGCAAAAAGGGGGAAAATGCCTATGGAGGCATGCTCAATGGCATGGATGCCGCCCATGAAATGGAATCCCTTTGTCTCGACAAAATCTTTCAGAATCGGCTCTATCTCCACCCAGAGCCCCCTGGTCTCAAATGTCTGGGGTGGCAGGTCCAGGGGAAAGACCCCCATCAATTCTTGGCCTGTTAAGCCCCTTTTTTCATAACCCGTGACCACCTCAGTGACCCTGAGCTCGCCTTCGCGGACCAGAAACTGTCCCTTTGGCCTGCTGCGGAGGACTTTGATTATCTCCGTTTCTTTTTCGGTCTGAACCCGTGTGAAATACTTGAGATCCGATCGATGAACCACAATATCCTTTTTGTCCAGTATCAGGCGGTCGACCGTATATTGACGGGCCCGATGAAGATAGATCGCACCGGGATGACATTCCTTGAATGCCCTGTTTCCGTCAATAGTGCCAACGGCCTGGCCGGTCTCCTTTTCAAAGATTGTGTAAGTCTCGCCTGCAGAGCGGATGTTCACAAAACGCTGAGGGTTTCGTTTTCGTGACACCCACGCCGGTTCACCGTCTGCCGTCCTGCTCAAGGCGCCCTGTCTTTCCAGGTTTTCCAGGTGCACGGTGAGGTCCCTGGACCAGAACGCTTTGTCGTTGAGTGTGATCGGTTCCTCTGCTGCCGCACATGGCAGATGGGCCTCTACAACGTTCGGGTTATGCGGGTCCAAAACAACGGCCTCAAAGGACCTTTCAAAGAGATCGTCCGGATGCTTCATAAAATATTGATCCAGGGCATCAGGCTTTGCCATAAGGATTATCATGGATTCCCTTCCAGCGCGTCCCACACGCCCTCCCCGCTGCCACGTATTGATGATGGTGCCGGGGTAGCCCACCAGCAGACAGACGTCCAGGTATCCGATATCAATGCCCATTTCCAGAGCGCTGGTTGAAACGACACCGAGCAGATTTCCTTCGGCAAGTCTTTTTTCGATTTGCCTTCGTTCTTCCGGCATAAAACCTGCGCGGTAAGAGCTTATCTTTTTCCTGAGTTCAGGAGACAGCTGGGAAACCCAGACATGGATCAGTTCGGTGACCTTTCTGGACTGTGTGAAAACAATGGTCCGGAACCCCCTGCGGACACAGTCTACAAAGAGTGTGGCCGAGGAAAAGTTGGGGCTCGCCTCCGGATTCAGAAAGATGAAGTGCTGGCCGGCCCTCGGCGCTCCTGCCGACCGGACCACCTCAAGCCTTTCTTCAATCAGCGTTTCTCCGAAATCCCCGGGGTTGCTCACTGTGGCCGACAACAGGATAAATTGCGGATCGGAACCGTACATCCGGCAGAGTCTCTTCAGCCTGCGTATCACCTGATTCAGGTGCGAACCGAATATACCCCGATAGGTATGGACCTCGTCCAGGATGACAAAAGAGAGATTTTTCAGGAGGTTTTCCCAGTTTTGATGGTGCGCCAGAATCCCCCTGTGGAGCATGTCAGGGTTGGTGAATAAAATATGGGGGATGTTGGTCCTGATCTTTTTCCGCCTGTAAGGTGTTGTATCCCCATCATATATCTCTGCCGAAATCTCTACATCCTTTATCTCATTCAGCCACACGGCAAGGTTTTTCAATTGATCCTGTTCCAGTGCCTTCAGGGGAAAAATGTACAGGGCCTTTGCATCCCCCTGCGCGAGGATCTTTTCAAGAACCGCCAGATTGTAGATCAGGCTTTTGCCGCTGGCAGTAGGGGTGGCGACCAGGACATTGCTCCCCTGTCTCAGATGACCGAGGGCCTCTGTCTGATGGCTGTAAAGCCTGTGGAAACCGAGATGTTTCATTGCATTGAGGATATTGATATGAAGGTCCGGTTGCGTTCCGTAGACCGGCGGTCTGGGGGGGAGATATCGGTGGTAGACAAATGCGTCGCGAAAGTCACGATGAGTTCGGATAACCTGGATGTAATCGGAAAGCTTCATTTGTTCATCTATCCCCTGTACATATCCGGGTGACTGTTTATTGAATCTGTGCATGCCGATCCCGCCTTGCGGGAAGTCGCTGCAATCTGTTTATCACATATTGCATCATTTTTCAGATGCTTTTGTTGGTGTTCGGTCAAATGTTCCGTCATCCCCGAGAAAAATCAGTGATCTCTAAAAGCTCAAGTTATGGCAGCAAATGGACGAAATAACATATAATAAAAATATTTTGATTTTTTTCAGTTACACCCTTGGAGCGACTCACATGGCCATGAAGAAAAGTAACAGGAAGCCCCCCCCCATTGTCAATCTCAAGTACAGGAAAGGGGAACTGATCATAAAAGAAAATGACTATGGGATTTCTATCTACAAGATCATCACAGGCAAAGTACAGATTTTTACCCATTCAGGGGACAAGGAAATAGCCCTGGCCCTTCTTTGCCCCGGGGAAATCTTTGGTGAAATGGCATTCCTGAGCAAAGATACTGAGGTCCGGTCTGCATCGGCAAAGGCTGAGCAGGATTCTGAATTGGAGGTGTGGCATCCTGATTTGCTCTCACAGGAATATGACAATATGCCTCCTATTATCAAACACATTACGGATGAAGCATTGAACCGTCTCATCCGAATGAACAGGCTTATCGCCCAGATGACTTCGCGCAAAGAGGAAGAAAAAACATCCGGAAAACAACAGAATTCCGGAAGGCGTCATTACCGAAAGGAAGTGGATTTGCCATGCACCTATCGACCTGTTGGGTCTTCCTCAAGGCGTCGGTTGAATGGTATTGTCAAGAATATCAGTCTTTCGGGTGCTAATGTTGAAATAAGAGAAAAAACAGCGGCCAAATTTTCTTATGATCCGGGTGACGAATTTCACATAGATCTGACACTGCCTGGCGACAAAAATGTGCATTTCACGGCAAAGGTTATGTCCTCTAGAAATCCCCGGGTGTCCGGGATGCTGTCGTTGGGCATGGTATTTACGGACATGAGAGAAGGGACACAGAAAGACCTGGGATTTTTTCTGATGCCGTAACCGGCGGTTCACAATCAGTAGGAATCCGGGGCAGAGAAGGATTTTGAGATATGGCTATAGATCAAATGGTTTATTCCTATGTTGTTAAAGAAGAGACCTTTCCCGATGCAGCGGTTATTATCCAAGAAGGGATCAAAAACGACTGTGTGTATGTCATCCTGGAAGGAAACGTAAAAATCAAAAAAAGGATCTCCCGCGGACAGGTGACTCTGGCCAATCTGAAAAAGGGCACCGTTCTTGGAGAAATGGCTTTCCTGGACACTGCCGAAGGGATTCGGAGCGTATCTGCTGTCGCAGCGGATGGCCCCGTTCGGGTGGGGCTCCTGGACAACCAACGTCTAATTCATGATTACGAGGCCGTCCCTCCGCGTATTAAATATCTCATCAAATCACTTGTCAAAAGGCTTCAAGCTGCCAACGAAAAGCTGTGCGACATTGTTGCTGACACAAAGTAGAGAGGACATCATCAATGTTAATCATCCTCGTTTTTTCCCCCGAATTTCTTTTGGAGGGCCTCGGCAATTTCTTGTTGATCAGGTTTGGGGCTGATGGCCTCCCTTCGTTGTGTTTCTTTTTGTGCCCCCCTCAGGATGTCGCTCATAAAAGTGTCGTTTTCCATACTCCAGGAACTCCAGCCGTCAACATCAATATATTCATTATAAGAAGTCGCATAGTAGGGATCGTAGATTCGAACACCCTTTTTATCGTCGTACTCATAACGGACATATTTACCGTCAAAAACCTCTAAATCTTCCTCTTTGAGACCCAGGTCTTTCAAAAGCGCCTTGTGTTCCTCTTTTATTTCCATCTTGTCCATATCTCCGAAATTCAAAAAATCGTATCCGTTTTACTGGTTGTAAGAAAGCTGGGAAGCTGGGATGCTGGGAAGCGGTTTAAAGATGAACGTCCAACATCGAACTTCCAACGTCGAACAGAAAATATGAAGCTGGATACTGGTTACTGGATGTTGGATGCAGGTTACTGGCTTCTGACCACTGAACACAGTTTACTGATCACTGATCACTAACCCCCAGTTCCTTTTTTGTTGACTCCAGTTTGTCCTGACTTTGTTCCCATTTCAAAAGCAGTTCATCCAGTTCTTCCCTTACGGCCTTGTATTCGTTCAGGAGTGGGACACTCCTGCTCTTATCGCTGAAAAGATCAGGCTCTGCAAGCGTTTTTTCCAGCTCTCCCAGCCTTTCTTCAAGTTCAGCGATTTGCTTCTCCAGCCTTTCTACTTCTGACAGGATCGGTTTCAGTGTGTCATAGATCTTCTGCCGCTCTTCCGCCCTTTTTCTTTTTTCCCCTTTTCTATCCAGGCCCTTTTTGACAGATGTCTTTTTTGAAACGTCTTCACCATAAATGTTCCGCTGGCTGGAGCCGTCTGTCCATTCCGCTTCCGTACCGGATGCATGGAAATAATATTCCTCCAGGTTTCCCGGGTACTCTATGACCCCTTTCCCGTTGATATCCCAGATCTTCGTGGCTAGCCTGTTAATAAATGACTGGTTATGAGAGACAAACAACAGGGTTCCGTTGTATTCTGCAAGTGCATTTATCAATGCCTCTGATGATGAAATATCCAGATGATTGGTTGGTTCGTCCATTATCATGAAATTCCCGGGTTTGACAAGGAGCTTGGCCAGTGAGACGCGAGCCCTTTCTCCTCCGGAGAGCACATCTATAACCTTGTCCACGTCCTGGCCCGAAAAGAGAAACGCACCGCAGACCCCTCTTACGAATCCGACGGTTTCATCCGGGACCACGCTGTATACCTCTTGGATCACGGTTTTTTTTGGGGCAAGCATTTCTGAGTGATGTTGCGCAAAATAGCCCATGACAACACCGTGCCCAAGGGAAACCTGTCCCTTATCCGGCTCGATTTCACCGGCCACTATCCTGAGCAGGGTGGTCTTGCCACAGCCGTTTGGCCCGATAATCGCGATTCTTTCTCCCCGTAACACCGTCAGGCCGAGGCCTTCATATAAGAGCTTTTCACCGAAACCTTTTGAGACGTCTTTTATCGACACGACGGCCCTTCCGCTTCGAGGTACGTGGGGGAAAGAAAATTGGGTCTCCTTTTCTCTGCGATGGGTCCTTATGATTTCCATTTTTTTGAGTAATTTGATTTTGCTCTGTGCCTGTCTTGCCTTGCTGGCCTTGGATCGGAATCTCTCAATGAATTTTTCGGCTTCTTTGACCCGCTGCTCCTGTCTCCTGGCCCTGGCCTCCAGGGATTTTCGCTCTTCCTCGCGGGCCTTCAGGTAGGAATTGTAATTACCACTGTAGAATCTCACGCACTGCGGTTCAAAGCTGAGAGTGCGCGTGACCTGCCGATTGAGAAACTCCCTGTCATGGGACACGAGGATCATTGCGCCCCCAACGTCCTGCAAAAACTGCTCAAGCCAGCGTATGGATGGAATGTCCAGATGATTGGTCGGCTCATCTAAAAGAAGCAGGTCAGGTCTTTGAAAAAGAAGGCTTGCAAGGGCGGCCCTCATTTTCCAGCCGCCGCTCAAAGAAGAAACCGGCAGTGCAAAATCCGATGTTTCAAAGCCAAGGCCCAGCAATATTTTTTCTGCCGAGTGACGCGGGAATTCCAGTTCAAGCCGGTTTATCTCCTGGTGGATTTCCGCGAGTTTTTCGGCCAGCCTGGTTTGTTCTTGTTCGAAGGACATGCCTTTCAAGGATTTTTCCGCCCTGCTAAGCTCATTTTCCGTTTGCACCCGTCCCGGCGCCGAGTCAACAACCGATTGCAGGAGTGGCCCGGACAGGGTCTCTTGAACATCCTGGGGCAGATAGCCGACCCTTGTCCCTTTTGCTATCCGGACTTCCCCGCTATCCGGAGGGACTTCCCCCATGATCAGCTTCAGAAGGGTGGTTTTCCCGGATCCGTTCGGCCCCACCAAACCGATTCGGTCTCGCGGCTCCACTTGAAACCCGAGCTCATTAAAAATTTGCTTTCCGATAAAGGAAAGGGATACTTTTACAAGGGTGAGAAGACTCATTTTAAAGAAAATTCCGGAGTTAAAATCATCGATTCATCACAAAAGCCCAGTCAACAGCCCGGCAAAACAGCCTATTTCAAATGGGCATACGAGTCAAGCGAGGTAAAGGGTGTGCGGCCCGAGATGGAGCAAACCGTGAACCTTGAACCGAGTACATTAGTTAGTGCCCATCCATAAATGGTCTTTTTGTCCAATATCTGCGTTATGTTCAAAAAATAATCCTCGGAATATCAACCATATGCCTGCGGTTATTTTTTTGCATGCCTTGATCTTGAACAAAAATCCTCATCTATGGATGGACACTAGTTATAAGTTGAATATTGTAGCAGTTTTTTGATATAGATATAAAACAGCATTAAAAAGTCTTCATTTATGTCATGCTAAAAGTTGTCCGGCGAGCACATTTGGGCGCATTTGATTGGTCAGACCTCAGAAGGAAAAGCAAATTTGAGAAAAAATCCCCCGAAGAAGAAATCCTCCACAGCGGAGCCCAGGTCCGGGCCATTTCGTATTGACAGGAAAAGCACTTCCCCCCACAGGCGTCTTTTTCGAAAAAAAGGAAGGAAAAACACTGGGCTAGAGGATTCTCCGGCAGTCCCCGCCGGCGCGGTACTGGAAGAGGACTGGGATGTTTCACAGTTCAAGGTCCCGCCGGCAGAAGGCAAGACTCGTTTCCACGATTTCGATCTTCCGGCCCCGCTGCTTCATGCCATCTTTGACCTCGGCTTCGAGTACTGCACCCCAATCCAGGCTGAAATCCTTCCCAGCACCCTGTCCGGTAAGGATGCAAGCGGCCGGGCCCAGACCGGTACGGGGAAGACCGCTGCCTTCCTGATTACCGTTATCACCCGGATATTGAACAACCCCATCCAGGGAAAACGAAAACCCGGCACGCCCCGGATCCTGATCCTTGCCCCCACCCGGGAGCTGGTGATGCAGATCTCCGAGGAAGCGCGCCAGCTCTCCAAGTACTGTGACTTGAATACCGTTTCCGTGTTCGGCGGTATGGACTACGAAAAGCAGAGAAAGCAGCTGTCCGCGGGACCGGTCGATATCATCGTGGCAACACCGGGAAGGCTGCTCGACTTTCAGCGCCGCCGCGACCTTACCCTTAGAAAGGTCGAAGTACTGATCATCGATGAGGCTGACCGGATGCTCGACATGGGTTTTATCCCGGATGTCCGGAAGATCATCAACAGCACACCGGAAAAAGACAGGCGCCATACGCTACTGTTCAGCGCGACGCTCACCGGGGCGATCACACGCCTCGCCTCCCAATGGACCCGCAACCCGGTAACCGTCGAGATCGAACCGGAACAGATCGCAGTTGAGACCGTGGACCAGATAGTCTACATCGTGACCACCGAAGAAAAATTCGCACTGTTGTTCAATATCATCGAGAAACAGAACCTGGACCGGGTCTTGGTATTCTGCAACAGGCGTGACGAAGTGAGGCGACTCACGGAAATGCTGACCCGCTACGGGATCAACTGTGACATGCTCTCCGGTGATGTTCCCCAAAGACAACGGGTTCGACGTCTTGAGGACTTCAAGACCGGAAAGATCCGGGTTCTGGTCGCAACGGATGTGGCTGGACGGGGCATTCACATCGAAGGTATGGATCATGTCATCAATTTTAAGTTGCCGCATGATCCGGAAGATTACGTGCACCGGATCGGGCGCACGGGCCGGGCCGGCGCCGCCGGCACGTCTATCAGTTTTGCCGATGAGAAGGACGCCTTCTACCTTCCTGCCATCGAGGAGTTCACCGACCGCAATCTGAGCTGTATCCAACCGGAGGAAGAGTGGCTCACCATGCCAAAGCCTGTCCCTGGAGAGAGAAAGAGCAAGTCCCGCAGCAGAAGGAAAGCCTCCCATACCGCCCGGAAATCCCAATCCAGTTCCCGTCCGAACAGAAGACGCCCCCAACGCTCATAGCCGCCCGCTGAAGATAAGACCGGCTCCAAAAAACGTTCGTGATGGGACTTACTCCGATTGCCCGCAAAAACATAGGTGACCCGCCCCGTATCATTAGCGGGATGAGAATTGAAAAGGCTCTGCCGCTTTATCCGTTTCCGCAAACGGAATAAATACGAAATACGAATTCCGAAACTCGAAACAAATCCGAAATACTAATATTTAAAATTCCAAACGAATTAAGAGATAGGCTGTTTGGGAGCTGCAAACATGGGGTTGTTTTGGTCATTTAGATTTTGGTCATTTTGTATTTGTTTCGTATTTCGAGCTTCGGTATTCGAATTTAAGTCAAATGAATAGGCAAAAAAGATTTGGCTTTTTAGGGACCCTCCTCATCCTATTGGTTCTACTGATGGTTATGGTCCCCTGTCAGATATCTCTTGAGATAACGGGCCGTGTGGGAACCTTTGGACCGCGCCACGAGTTCAGCCGGCGACCCTGTTGCCAGGACCCTGCCGCCCTCAGATCCACCTTCCGGACCCAGATCAATAATGTAGTCGGCCTCTTTGATGATTTCCAGGTTGTGTTCAATAAGGGCAATGGAGTTTCCTTTATCCACAATGGCCTGAAGCACATTGATGAGCATCCGGACATCGGCCGGATGCAGGCCCGTGGTGGGTTCATC
>JGI24724J26744_10003120_pt1 | contig 10828 bp, 8 predicted proteins | sample Cruoilmetagenom7_FD_26744 | JGI IMG/M metagenome (IMG submission 26744)
AAATGACCAGAGTTGTCACTTCGACAGAGTCCCTTTTCGGGACGACGAGAAGTCCCACATTATTAACCAGGGCCACTTACGTGATTTATTTCAGGAGGATTNTATTTCTGCGGTAATAGAGAAACGTATACTTCTGACTTTATTCAAATTGATAGATGTTTATGCTATGATTAAGCCNTATTGTAGCTGCTTNTGAGATTTCTCACGCTGTTCGAAATGACCNGAGTTGTCACTTCGACAGAGTCCCTTTTCGGGACGACGAGAAGTCCCACATTATTAACCAGAGCCACCTATGTAATTTATTTCAGGTGGATTATATTTCTGCGGTAATCGAGAAACGTATACTTCTGACTTTATTTAAATTGACAAATGTTTATATGCTATAATTAAGCCGTAATGTAGCTGCTTGTGAGATTTCTCACGCTGTTCGAAATGACTGGAGTTATCACTTCGACAGAGTCCCTTTTCGGGACGACGACAAGTCTCACATTATTAACCAGGGCCACTTACGTGATTTATTTCAAGAGGATTTTATTTCTGCGCTAATAGAGAAACGTATACTTCTGCCTTTATTCAAATTGACAAATGTTTATGTGGTATGATTAAGCCGTATTGTAGCTGCTTGTGAGATTTCTCACGCTGTTCGAAATGACTGGAGTTGTCACTTCGACAGAGTCCCTTTTCGGGACGACGAGAAGTCCCACATTATTAACCAGAGCCACTTACGTGATTTATTTCAGGAGGATTATATTTATAGGGTATTAAAGAACCTGCACTACGACAGATTGCAATAACTTTTTTAACTGCCAACCGCAACTGCTTACTCATTACCAATTGAAATTAAGGGGTGAACCAGAGTTCATAAACAAAAACGAAAATCACAAACTTCCTCTCCGTTTATTGTAGAGTCTGTAGAACAGAAAGGCAAAAAGAATACCGACTGCGGCCCCCACCAATAAATCGAAAGGGTAATGTACCCCGACATAAATGCGACTTAAGGCAAACAAAAGAGGCCAAATAAAGAAGCCCCAAGACCATTTCCATTTATCCCTAAGAAACAAAAAAATACTGGTCGTAATACTAAAGGAGCTGGAAGAATGGCCCGAAAAAAAACTATATCCATCGGGGCTTTTAAGAATCCGGATTATAGTGTTTATCTCCTCTGTATTATTGGGTCTTAGCCGGGCAACCCACTCCTTTACAACTAATGTAAATATGGCCACAACAGCCAAGGTAAGCAGAATAGTCCCCAATACCCACAGTCCCTCTTTTTTAGGATATGCCCTAAAAATAAGGATTACAAATAAAATAAATAAGGGAATCCAAGTCGTAAAATTGGTTACGTACGACCAAAAGACATCATGATTTTCGATGCCCAAACTATTCAAATAAATAAAGGTATCCCTGTCCCAATTTAGTAGTAGGTCCAGCATTTTATTTTCTTTTCACCACACCGGTTACTTCGTCCACATTCTTCTTAACCTTATTGATCTCGTTCTTTATGTCATCCGTAAAGCTGGTATCTATACCCTGCTTTTCAGCGCTTTTAGTAATTTCTTTCTTTATATCCTCGGTGGCATCCTTTAGCTGTCTCATGCCCTTACCCAATCCCTTGGCTATTCCAGGAATTTTATCCGCACCAAAAACCATTACCACGATAAACATGATAAAGAAGATTTCCCCTCCGCTAATAAATAGAATTATTGTACTTAACATAAGACAAATATAATGAGAAGTTTGACAGCTGCATAAAAAATTTGGTTAACTTTTTTTAGGCCATGTAAACCACATGAAATTAAGGGATTGTAATTAATTTAACATGCTCTTGACCCTAAATTGATCAAACCACATCCGGCAATGCGCAGCTTAAAACAAAACTCCGATATCTGTTTGGCCATTAAGGCATACAAGATATCGGAGTGTAATTTATGTATCAATAGTGATAGCGGCGCTATATAAGATAGCTCAAAGGTTTCTATTTATTATTTAGATTTTCCTTAAAGATTTCAAATTGGGATTTAACTTCCTTCATTGGCCACGAATTATTACTTGTATCTATATCCGCTGTTTCAGCTTTTGGATCCACTACAATACCGACCAACTCCTTTGCAGAAGCAACTATTCGCTTTACCTCCTTGTCATTCATTCTCCATATTTCCGGCGGATAGGTAATATTTTCTACGGAACCATCCGCATAGGTGTATTCTACAATCAAAGGCATAGGAATCCCTCCTGGTTTATTATAGGTAATCTCGTAGAAATATTTTGGCTCCTTTATGGCATTTCTTTCGGCCACGGACAAATTGTCCATCATAAACTCGTTTAAAGTCTTGGAATTTTCTGATGGTACTTTTCCTTTTAGCTTGTCATCCGCATCCTCACTGTCTTCCTTTTCCAAATAAACCAAAGGTGGCAAATCCGACTCCTTAATATTCCTAACCGCCATTATCTCCCGCATTTGTTTGGTGGGCCTATCGGAAACATAGTATTTTTTAACTTCCTTTACACCTATGTCCACATAATCCGTAGTGTAGAACCAACTTCTCCAAAACCAATCAAGGTCTACCGCCGAGGCATCTTCCATGGTCCTAAAGAAATCTTCGGGAGACGGGTGCTTAAACATCCATCGTTGGGCATAGGTTTTGAATGCATGATCGAACAATTCCTTGCCCATCACAGTTTCCCTAAGAATATTCAATGCCGTGGCAGGTTTACCATAGGCATTATTCCCCAATTGATATATATTCTCCGGATTGGACATGATTGGCGCTATAGTACTTTGATCCCCGGCCATATAAGGTATTATTTTGGTAGGCTCCCCTCTCCTGGATGGATACTTGCTATTGGGAACTATATCATCAGGATAAGCTTCCCCATATTCCTGCTCCGTAATATACTGCATAAAAGTATCCAAACCTTCGTCCATCCAACCCCACTGGCGTTCATCGGAATTAACGATCATTGGGAAAAAGTTATGTCCCACCTCGTGGATTATTACAGAAATCATTCCGTATTTCACCCTATCAGAATAAGTGCCATCTTCATTGGGCCTTCCATAATTCCAGCATATCATAGGATACTCCATCCCCTGATTTTTGGCATGGACAGATATTGCCTTGGGATAAGGATAATCAAAAGTATGATCGGAATAAGACCTTAGGGTATGCGCTACCGCCTTGGTAGAATATTCCTCCCACAGTGGATTTCCTTCCTTGGGATACATGGAAATGGCCATAACATCCCTGTTCCCAATTTTTACGGCCTGCATATCATAAATAAACTTACGGGAGGTGGCAAAACCAAAATCCCTTACATTTTCTGCCTTTAGCTTCCATGTTTTCTTCTCTTCCGAAAAGCTCTTTTCCGCTTCTTCGGCTTCGGCCTGACTCACGATGATCACCGGCTTGTCATACGATTTTTTTGCCTTTTCATATCTTTTTATCATTTCTTTGGAAAAGACCTCCTTCATATTCTGAAGCTCACCGGTACCATCCAAAATATGATCGGCGGGAACGGTAATGTTTACCTCGTAATCACCAAATGGAAGAGCAAACTCGCCACTGCCCCAGAACTGATGGTTCTGCCATCCTTCTATATCGCTATAGACGGCCATTCTAGGAAAAAACTGAGCTATAACAAAAGCCCTGTTCCCATCTTTTGGAAAATACTCATAACCGGAACGTGCCCTATCCACGGTATGATCCGGAATATTGTACCACCATTTTATAGAGAAAGAAACCTGCCCCTTGCTTTTTAAAACCTCGGGTAGATCTATCCTCATCATGGTCTGATTAATCGTATACGGCAAAGCCTTTCCGTTGGCATCCCTAACATATTCAATATTGAAACCACCATCAAAAGGCTCGGTCATATATTTCTTTGCAAAACTGGCAACCGGTTCTGCCACTGGCATTTCCGCACCATCGCGCAGAGGGGATTTGGAATCTTTGGAACGCACGTTCTGATCTAGTTGCAACCATAAAAAAGATAGGTCATCGGGCGAATTATTGGTATAGGTAATGGTTTCAGAACCATAAATTTTGGCATTTTTATCATCCAACTCAATATCCATCTTATAATCGGCCTGTTGTTGATAATAATCCGGGCCTGGAGCTCCTGAAGCTGACCTATAGGTATTTGGGGTAGCAAATTCTTCGTAAAGTTGCTTAAATTTACTTGGATTAAGGTGTCCTGCCTCCCTCTCCTGTTGTACTTCCTCCTGGGCAACCCCAATAGCCGCAAACAGGAACAATACCGAAGCAAAAGCATATTTAATTCTACTCATATTTAATATTGATTTTTTTAGCGCGGAAATTTAACAATAATATGGTCGATTGTTAAGATTTACTTTAAGTTTAACAAACCTTTATTATTCTCCCGGATCAGTACAAAACTCTTTTTCTGACCCTTGACCTTAAAGTGTACAACATTTTTTTGGTCCTCAAAAATGTCCATCAATATTTCGTTTTGCACGGAAATTGAATTAATGGTATTTATATCGATTTTAGGAATTTCCAAAAAACAGATCACAATATCGCTTTCATATATCTTTCCCAAAAAATTATAGTCCACATGCTCCCCGTTGATTTCCATGGAAAACTTGGCCCTAAAATATTTCTCTATGTACTCATTGGCTTCGGAAGATTCGTTCTGGGTAGCCAGATCTCCCTTAAGGCCATAACGATCTAACAACAATTTATCCAAATCATCGATAAAAATCCGCGTTGTAATCTGTATGGCGCTGTCCGTATCGGAGTACCCAATACTGGTTACACTAAGGTAATATTTATGCGCTACCGTAAATGCCAATAAGGGCAACAACAGTATTAAAAGGGTCTTTTTTATAAGGGGCATATTATTTTTTATCCATCAAAAGTAAGCAATCACTGTGCCAACTGTTTTCATTTTTACCACAAAATCTTCGTTTTATACTTTCTGGGGACAACTTATATGGGATGCAATGGGCTAAATATGAGATATTAGACGGTAGAGCGTAGATGATAGGCGTTGTCACTTCGACAGCCTCCCTTTTCTGGCTCCCGATACGTATCGGAAGAGAAGTCTCGCATAGTGCTTAGAAGCCACTGCTCACTGATTACTGACAACTGTTCAACCCTTAATTCGTTCTCGACTGCGCTATCAGTTTAGCATTATTAAATTTATAGATGTTCATGATATCGTTAAGCTGTATGATAGCAGCTAGTGAGATTTCTCACGCTGTTCGAAATGACAAGAGTTGTCACTTGGACAGCCTCCCTTTTCTGGCTCCCGATATGTATCGAAAGAGAAGTCTCACATAGTGCTTAGAAGCCATGAACATCCCTGATTAGAGTTGACCGATAACTACTCACTGTTCACTGTTCACTGTTCACTGCCAACTGATAACTGCTCACTCTTCACTCTATCCCATTGTTCTTCCTATAAAGCACACTTTTCTGTCTAATAAAATCCCAAATGGAGAACAGGTCCTGGGTATCAACTACAGCGTTAAAACGGGCATCGACCTCACAGTAATATAAAAAGTCGTCTATTTTTTCCTTTGGAATTTTTAGTTGCAAGACAAACAGGCTATCGGCAAATTGAGTTCGCAATTGTTGGGATTTAGTATACTTAATATCACGTGCCACACGTTCTTTCAACATTTTTGTCCTTCCGCTAATTGCATTGATCAACGGATTGAACGGGACGCTGGTCAGCATACCAATATGCATTGGCCCCATGGAGGCCTCCTTTAGCAACCTTTCGCTCTGCATCATGGGTTTTACATGTGCATTGGGCAGCCCCAAACTAGAGGCAGAAACAATGGGATCAACATCCATATTTCTCATATCCCTCTCCAAATCCCCCGTTAAATTATAGGGCATTACTATAACTTCGTCAAGGGCAATATTGGATTCCTCCAACGGAATGGATAACAATTTACTCTCCAGCATACTGGCGTTTACCACAATTTCCTTGCGTTTGTACTGTACCGCAGAAAAAACAAGGGTATCGTTTAATCTCACCGCAATGGAGAAAAATCCGTTTATATCCGTAATCGAAGCTTTTTTAGTGGTGGTATTGAGTACGTGGGTCGCTGCCACGTCCCCATCGGCACTATAGACTTTTCCTTCCAAGGTTTTGGAAAAATCCTGAGCCTCTAAATTAGGGGCAAACACACCTAGTGAGAGGTAGAATAAATATATTGTAATATTGCGCAATACGTTTTGAATTATTAAAAATTACTGCTCGACCCAGACCAACAATGCACTTATTTTGGACATTAGAGGTAGGTATGGGATGCTAGACGTTAGATGCTAGATTTGAACTTCCCTTATAAGAATGGATGATAACCGACTGTTTACTGCCAACTGTTCACTGACTACTAATAACTTTTTACTGTTCACTGACAACTGCTCACTGATTACTGTTCACCCTCCTCAACCTGTTCTCGACTCCGCTCGAACTGACATTGAAGTCACTTCGACATAGTCCAATTTCGGGACGACGAGAAGTCGCACATTGAAAACCACTGTTCACTGATTACTGTTCACCCCCCTCAACCTGTTCTCGACTCCGCTCGAACTGACATTGAAGTCACTTCAACAGAGTCCAATTTCGGGCTGCCGATACGTATCGGGAGAGAAGTTGCACATAACGCTCGGAACCCACTGCTCACTGATAACTGTTCACTGCCAACTGATTATTTCTAACTGTTTACTGCTCACTGATTACTGATAACTGTTGACTGACAACTGTTCACTGCTTACTGTTCACTGCCAACTGCTTACTATTATTTATCATCCATTTGCTCCAAATAGGTCTTGCTATGGGTAACCAGAAAATCGATCAGTTGAAATTCGTTGCGCTTTTGTAACAAAGACTGCTCGGGTAAACGGGTATCGCAATACAATAAAAAATCGTCTATTTTATCTTGTGGAAGCTTAAGGTCCAATACAAAAAATTCATCATCATATACCTTTCTCAGCACCTCGCTTACCTTTAAAGGTTCTCGCTCTACCTCGGTATTATCCCCTTTGGTCGTCGACATTAGGGCCTTAAAAATGTTCACAAAATTAAGTCCGTCCTTCATGCCCTTATCCGCATCGGACATGGCTATATTCTCCACTGCCGATAAACGGTCAGTTTCATACTCATATTCCCTTTCCAAAAACCCCTCGTTTTGGGATTGCAGGAATTTCTCCTGGTTTTCGGGGGTTACCACTACCTCGTCCAGTTCGGTCACCTTTTCCTTTACCTCTACTACCAATCTATTTTTATCAAGGATTTCCTGGGTAATCTTCAGCACCATCAGCTGATAGTTTATGGCCGTAAATACCAGTTCGTCACCTTCCTTCACCAGGATCCCAAATTCGCCATCCTCATTGGTAATCGTTGCCTTCTCTGTGGTTACATTAATTACATTTTCGTTAGGGACGTTTACATCCCTATAAAGCACCTTACCTCTTAAATATTGCCTATCATCATCCTGTGCATATGAAAATGTTGCACTTAAAAGGAAAAGAAGCAGGAGAATTCTATTTTGCATTTTTTATTTAAAATTAGATAAATTAAGCATCAAATATCCTATTTTTCCCGAAGAAATATACCTAACCCCCCTTTTTATCGCATTAGGGCGTAAAGAAAAAGTATGTTAAGGTTATATAAAAGGCATAAACCTTTAATCTTTTGTTAATTTGTATTCCGTTCTCATGCTCATAAGGCATGGAGTGTAGGAACAAAGAGCCCAACCAAAAGGACGGGATTCGTGGAACCATCCACTTTCAACCTATCCACAGCTTTTGAAATATGGGTGCTGACAAAATAAACATATAACTATCAACAGATGCAAAAAATACTTTTAGCCAGTACTTCTACCCTGTTCGGACAGGCCTATTTGGAATATTTAACGGAAGAACTACACACCTTTTTTGAGGATAGATCTACCATTACTTTTATCCCCTATGCCCGTCCCGGTGGCATCTCACATGATGATTACACCCAATTGGTGCAAACTGCATTTTCCAAAATAAACAAAACGGTGATAGGCCTACACACCTTTAAGGACCCTATGCAAGGTTTGGAAAGTGCCGAGGCTATTTTTACCGGTGGCGGCAATACCTTTTTACTGGTACAGCAATTACATCAACTGGAGCTTATGAAAGTGCTTAGGGAGAAAATAATGACGGGAACCCCGTACATGGGCACAAGTGCGGGAAGTAACATTGCCGGCCCCAGTATGAAGACCACCAATGACATGCCTATTGTATTACCGCCCAGTTTTGACACCCTAGGCGTGGTGAATTTTAACCTTAACCCCCACTATTTAGATCCGGATACCAACAGCAAACATAAAGGGGAGACCAGGGAGACCAGGATCAAGGAATTCCATATCTTTAATAATACTCCCGTAATAGGACTCCGGGAGGGCAACTACATAGTGGTAGACGGGAGCCGTAAAATCCTTAAGGGTCAAGGTACTGCACGTATTTTTGAGGCAGGTAAAAAACCTTACGAAAGTAAGAATATTCCCTTTTAACGAAGATACGTTTCAGTTCAACTAGTACAATTGTATTTTACCCGATAAAACGGGGTTTATTGGGCGATAATTCTATTTTTGTTAGTCCCGTGGCCACAAGTAAAAGCACCCGGTTTTGAAGGGAATATAAATTTAGGCGATACGTTGTATGCGGTTGCCCTGACATTGAACCCTAAACTTTGAACCCTGAACAGGGGACTTTGAACATTAAGCCTGAACCATTTACCCAATAAATAGTAGTAGAATACTAAAAAAATTGAAAATGAAATATCGACACCTCCTTTTTTGCCTGCTATTGGGAATGGCGTTGCAGGCTCAGATAAAGATTGGGGACAACCCACAAAATATAGACCCCAGTTCTGTACTGGAACTGGAAAGTTCTTCCCGCGTACTGGTGATCACTCGGGTAAATACTGCAGAAATGAGTGCCATTGCCCCTTCCGCAGGAGCTTTGGTGTACAATACGGACGTACAATGCATCCATTATTATACCGGAACGGAATGGAAGGACATCTGTGATGCCGTGGCAGGGTCCATTACCTTTAGCTCAGAGGATGGCACGGTGGTAATTACTTCTACAAGTGGCAATAACTATGATTTGAAGGTGGGGGAGATCACAGGGATGAATATTATAAATGAAACCGTTTTTGGTGCCGATATCGCTACGGCCACCATCGGGGAAAGACAATTGGCCCCCAATTCCGTAGGTTCCTCTGAATTACAGGACAATACCGTAGGGAAAGCTGAAATACAGGAGGCTGCCGTGGGCACCTTAGAAATTATAGATGGCAGTATTCAACCAGAGGACATGCAAGCCGGAGCCTTTGACCAATTGCTCACCACCGATGCGGCTGGCACTGTGGTCTGGCTCAACAAAAGCGACCTAGGGGGCACGCAGGCGGACCCGAACACCATTACTGGCGCGGGCACCACGGCAGACCCTATAAAAGTGGCCGACACCGTTTTAGGAGATATTCTGGCCAATGCCACTTTGATCAACAACCATATTACTGCCGATGGAGATTTGAGCAGTACCAATGAAACCTTAACGGCTGCAGTAATTCAGGGCAATGAATTGGTCATAACCGAATCAGGAAATGAAACAAGGGTAGATTTGAGTGGTTTCAACAATACTGGGTCCGATAATCAAAATTTAGAGACCGCAACCTTGACTGGACAAAACTTGACCATTAATATCCAGAATGGAAACCCTACTACGGCCGATTTAAGTGCCTTGGCGACGGACACAGAACTAGCCAATGCCATTACAGCCTCTGAAAATGCGGATAATGACCAAGCCGATGATAACGAATTAATTACCAATGCTGAATTAGCTGGAACCGATTTAATCATTACAGATGCCGGCGCCTCATGGACAGTTCCATTGGCCAGCTTAAGTGGAAGCAATGGTTCTGACGGTAGTATTATTGACCCTAACGGTGGTACTTTTATAGAAATAACGGGTGCAGGAACAGGACCAAGCCCCTATGTTATAAACAACACTTTTACGGAAGTGGATGGCAGTATCAGTAATGAAGTTATTACAGCTTCAACGTTAACAGGAAATACCCTTACAATTACAGAGGGAGGAAATGATTTTGATATTGACCTTACAGGACTCGGAGGTGGTGGTTCTGATGGGGTAGTTTCCATAGTAGAACTCAATGGAACCGATCTGGATTTTACCGGAACTGGTGGAGGGTTTAATGGATCTATAGATATTGCATCTATCGACACAACCTTAGATGAAACAGCGGTAGATGCCTTTGTTGCAAACAATGGTTATCTAATTACCGAGGTCGATGGAAGCATTACTAACGAAATTATTACAGGTTCCTCATTAGTCGGTACAACCCTGACAATTTCCGAAGGAGTAAATGATTTTGACATTGACCTTTCAGGGCTTGGAGGCGGAACACCAAGCGCAGCAGATGTAACTTTTGATCCATATTTAACATTGGGGTCAACAAATACCCAAGCTGCAATTGAAGAATTGAAAGATGAACTAACCGCAGCAATTTTACTTGCAGGAGCATCCGATCCAAATGATGAATTAATCACCAATTTTTCAATCACAGGAACAACATTAAATATTCTGGAAGCTGGAACAAATTTCCCTCTCGATTTGGACCCTGTATTTGCCACTAATGCCGTACTCTCAGCTAACTTGGCACTAAAAGAGAATACCGGGAACAAATCAAGCGACGTGAACCTGGCGGATGCAACCAATACCCTCTTTCCAACAGAACTCGCAGTGAAGACCTATGTCGATACCCAAATCGCAGGGGCCGCTGCAGACGATGATATTAC
>JGI24724J26744_10003125_pt1 | contig 10815 bp, 12 predicted proteins | sample Cruoilmetagenom7_FD_26744 | JGI IMG/M metagenome (IMG submission 26744)
TGGCACCAAATAGTAACTGCAGTAATTATTGGTTTTATAACAGGATCATTAGGTATTGTTTGGCCTTGGAAAAAAGAAGTGTATAAGATTGAAAACGGAATAGAATTAATAGATGTTCATGGAAATAAAGTTATAGAAAACTTTCAAAGATATCTTCCAAGTTTTTCAGAAAAGGAAACCTGGATAGCTATTTTATTTATTTTAGTTGGTTTAGGAATTATTTTATTAATTGATACATACGGTACAGAACGTAAAGAATATATAGATGAATAATCGTAATAAATTTGGTTTAATAGGAAAAAATATTTCCTACTCATTTTCAAGAAAATACTTTAAAGAGAAATTTCAAAAATTAGGTTTAAATAATTGCAAATATGATAATTATGATATTCCTGAAATTGAAGAGTTTCCGTTTGTTATTTATCATCAAGAAGATGAATTTCANGGGTTTAGTGTTACAATACCATACAAACAATCTATTATAAAATATTTAGATGAAGTTGAAGGNGATGCAAAAGAAATTGGAGCAGTAAACACTATAAAAGTTACCAGTGATAATAAACTAATTGGTTATAATACAGATGTATATGGATTTCAGAANTCTATAGAACCTTTATTAAAAAAACATCATAATAAAGCACTTATTTTAGGAACTGGAGGAGCATCTAAAGCAGTTGCATACGCTTTGGAGAAACTAAATATTAAATATGAATTTGTTTCTAGAAAAGTATCAGATAATAGTTTGTTATATTCAATTTTAAATAAAGAAATTATAGAAAAACATACTGTAATTATTAATTGTACGCCATTAGGAACACACCCAAATATTAAAAATTCACCTAATATTCCTTACGAGTTTTTAACAGACAAACATTTACTATTTGACTTAATTTATAACCCAGAAAAAACTAAATTTTTACACGAAGGTGAAAAAAGAGGTACAGCTATAAAAAATGGTCTTGAAATGCTTGAAATGCAAGCAGAAAAGTCTTGGGAAATATGGAATTCCTAAAAAAGAATTCATTAAATTTACGCAACTATTAATAAGTATTACATCTTATAAGGAGATAGTAATTTTAAAAATGCTTATTTTTAAGTTATTAATAATTATAATGAATTGAACCTTAAACATTTTCATATGTTAGACGAAAGTAAAATAGTACCAAGCGAAGAAAAAAGTGATTTAACTCCTCAAACTTCTGAAATTTCAGAAAAAATTAAACCAACAAATTTAACTTCAGAGAATAATCCTCCATCTAATACTGATGAAAATATTGAAGATGAAGAAACTAAATTAGTGGTAAATAACGAAAGTGAATTAACAAAAAAAACTTCTGAAAAAACTATTGATAAAGCAGTAGAAGATTTGCCTAAAAAAGAAAAACTTTCAGCTGATGTTGCTATTGATGAAATTGAAAATAAGATAGCTGAAACTTCTGAAAATATTGATTATGATGTTGTTGAATTAGTTGATTACGAAAAACTTAGCCTTGAAGAATTAGTTGGTGAGTTGAGTAAATTGGTTAAAGAACATCCAGTTCAAAGCATACATAATAACGTAAATAATATTAAAAATACATTTAATGTTAAATTTGGGGAATTACTAAAAAAAGAAAAAGCAGCTTTTATAGAAACAGGTGGAGATGTTGTAGATTTTAAATATAATAACCCAATAAAATCTAATTATAACAGCATACTTTACGATTATAAAATTAAAAAAACTGAGTTTTATGCAAAGCAAGATAGTCAGTTAAATGATAACCTTGAAAACAAACTTTCACTAATAGAAGATTTGAAGCATTTAATTGATAATGCTGATGGAACAACAATGTATAAAGTGTTTAAAGGCATTCAAGATGGTTGGAAAAATATTGGGCCAATACCTAGAGCAAAATATAATGACACTTGGAGAACTTACCACCATCACGTTGAGCGTTTTTATGATTTATTGCATTTGAATAATGATTTACGTGATTTAGATTTTAAGCATAATTATGAAGAAAAGCTTTCATTAGTAGTTAAAGCTGAAGAATTAGCTGAGCTAGAAGATATTAATTTTGCATTTAATGAACTTCAAATTTTACACAAATTATGGAAAGAAGATGTTGGGCCAGTTGGGCGTGAGCATAGAGAAGAGGTTTGGGACCGTTTTAGTGCTGCAACCAAAAAAGTACACGATAAAAGACATGATTTTTTCAAAGATTTAAGATCTAAATTTGACGAAAATGTTGATAAAAAATTAGCTGTTATTGAAGCAATAGAAGTTATTGACACTTCAAAAAATGCAAATAGAAGTGATTGGCAAAAAAGCATTAAAGAATTAGAAAGTTTAAGAACTAAATTTTTTGATATTGGTCAGGTGCCAAGAGTAAAAAATAAAGAAATTTGGGATAAATTTAAAGGAGCCACCAAAAAGTTTAATAATGAAAAGAATATCTTTTTTAAGAATATTAAAAAAGATTACTTAGAAAATTTAAACGCAAAACAAGCTCTCTTAAAGCAAGCAATTGCATTAAAAGAAAGTGAAGATTGGGATAGTGCAACTGATGTTATGAAGAAAATTCAAAACGATTGGAAAAAAATTGGGCACGTACCACGTAAATATTCTGATAAGTTATGGAAAGAATTTAAAGATGCTTGTAACCATTATTTTGATAGACTACATTCTGAACAAGACGCAGGAAATAAAGTTGAATTAGAGGTTTATAATAAGAAGAAAGAATTTTTAAGTACAATTAAAAAAGAGTTAGAAGACAGTGCAAATATTACTTTAGATAAGCTAAAAGAATATATTAATAGTTGGAGAGAAATGGGTAGAGTGCCTTTTGAAAAGAAACATATTGAGGCTAAATTTCACAAGCTTATAGATAAAATATCAAACGCTAGCTCTATTGATAAAGTTGAAATTGAGATGATTAAGTTTGAGAACTTAATAAATGGTTATTTAGAGCAAAAGAATTATCATAAATTGAATGGAGAGCAGCTTTTTGTTAGAAAAAAGATTGATGAAACAGTTAGAGAAATTCAACAATTAGAAAACAACATTGGGTTTATTTCAAATGCATCTGCAGACAATCCTTTACTTAAAAACGTAATGGATAATATAAATGATTATAATGTAAAATTAAAAACTTGGAAAACTAAGTTAGCTTACTTAGTAAAGCTAGATTATTAAAAAAAAGCAGTTTAAATTTGAAGCAACCGTTAATAAAATAACAAGTTTCAGATTTAAACTGCTTTTTTTTTATTGATATTTTAAATTAGTAGTAACTTCAATTTTAACTTCGTTCCAAGTTTTTGGAATTCCATCTTCACCAGAATGTAAATCTTTACAAGCTGCATTTAAAGCTTGTAAAGCAAGTTGTGCTTTCCAATTGTCTAAATCCATTAAAGATTCTATAGTAACTGTTTGGTCTTTAATTGTNAATGTTATTGGTAGGTCATGAGAAATTCCATTCATTGTTAAAGTTACAGCACCTGTAGTTTNATTAATTATTGCTAATGTTCCAGAAATAGTTTCAGTATTATTCATGCTTCCGAAGAAAAATTTCTTCAATTTTGTATCTCTAACAGTATCTTTTGTGAAAATACTGCTTACAGGAATGTTAAATTTTAAGCCATCTAATGCTTCAGTAATTGTTGAAGCCGTTTTAGCACTTTCAATAGTAACGCTGTTAAATTTTCCTTTTACAGGAACTTTATTGGTAGTTTTATAGGCAGTCCAATTAATTATGGTTGATTTAGCTTCAATAACATAATTTTTTTCGGTTGGCTTATTTTCTTTTTTTATAGTNTCTTTACAAGANGAAAAAGTAATTAAAGCTAAAAACAAGATATATATTAATTGTAGTTTTTTCATAAGNTTAATTATTTTAAATGTTTATTTACAAGATTTATATATTCTTTTTTTGCTTCGTCTTCGGTTAAATGGTTTAATTGAAACCAAGCATTTAATTTAAAAGAATTTCTTAATTGNACATTACCTGAAGGTTGCTCGTAATTATTTCCTTTTGTAGCTTGTTTATAATATGCATAAAATTTAAGCATTACATCTGGAGGTAGTTTTATACTTGTATTACAAGCAAATGTATATGCGGTTTCAAATTCNATATTTAAATCTTTTCCCATAAATATAAAAGATTAAAGAGAAGCTACTATTTGTTCTCCGCCTCGTACTTTATCGTTTAATTTTACGTTAATTTTAGTGTTTAAAGGTAAAAATAAATCTACACGTGAACCAAACTTTATGAAACCAGCATCTTCTCCTTGAATAACACTTTCAGATNTTTTTGCATAGTTTACAATTCTTTTTGCCAATGCACCTGCAACCTGACGATATAATATTTCGCCAACAGTATTATTTTCAACTACTATTGTTGTGCGTTCATTTTCTTCTGATGCTTTTGGGTGCCAAGCTACTAAATATTTTCCAGGATGATATTTACTATAATTAATTTTTCCACTGATTGGATATCTTGTTACATGAACATTTATTGGCGACATAAATATTGAAACTTGTAAACGTTTATCTTTAAAATACTCTTTTTCAAATACTTCTTCAATAACAACTACTTTTCCATCAACTGGTGCAATTATATGTTGCTCATTTAAAACAGTGTTTCTTTTTGGGTTTCTAAAAAATTGGAGAACTATAATATAAAATAACAATAAAATTATTGCTATTAGTTTACTTAACCAATTTACAGCAAAATTGTCTGCTAGTATAATTCCACCACCAACAATAAACGTGGAAATTAAAATAATGGGATAACCTTCTTTGTGAAACATAATTATTGAACGAAATATAAATAAATAAAAATAAACGGAGCAGCAAAAATAACGCTATCAAACCTGTCTAAAAAACCACCGTGACCTGGTATAAAATTACTACTATCTTTAACACAAGCTTGTCTTTTAAACATAGATTCTATTAAATCTCCTAAAACACCAAATATACTTACAATTCCTGCAATTACAACCCATTGTATTAATGTNAGTGTTGTAAACCTTTCTGCTAAAAAATAACTTAATATAAAAGTGAATATCATTCCTCCAATAAATCCTTCAATAGTTTTATTGGGTGATATGCGTTCTAACAGTTTGTGTTTTCCAAAGTTTTTACCAACTAGAAAGGCAAAAGAGTCATTTGTCCAAATTAAAAGAAAAACGCCTAAAATTATTGTATTTACATAATTAAAGGAAGTGTTTAAAAATGGAATTTGCACAATTAGTGTAAAAGGAACAACAATGTATATTATAGATAAAAATATTTTCCCTAAATGACTGATAACTTCTTCTTTTTTAGCAAAAAGAATTGAGGCAAATGTGATGAATATTGTTAAGAATAAAGCAACTCCAACATATTCAAAAATCATTTTTGAGGGTACATCTTCAACATTTAATATGTTTCCAAAAACAAAAAGTAGTGATCCAATTATATANGGAAATACACTTTTTAATTGAATCATTTTTTTAAATTCATACAAGCAAAGCATCATCAAAAGATAGAACAGTACAATGAAAGAAATTTTACTATAAAGAATTGAAAATATTAAAACACTTACAAATACTAAGCCTGAAAGTGCACGTTTTAAAAAGTTATTCATAAATTATAAATCTTCAAATAGCAACAAATATAAGTTTTTTGCATTAGTATTTCCATAATTCATAAAATCTATGTCTTTTGAATTTGGATTGTAGTTTTTAATTGCGCTAATATTGCTTGGTATGTTACCTTGGTAACGTGTTTTTATTCCGGTTAAACTATCTCCATTANTTTTTACTAGCTGGCTAGTGGTTGCATACACTATGAAATTTTCTGATAATTCAGAAATTTTACACTCTTTTAGCTGGTTTGAGGAAAATAAAATACTTCCGTTTTCAGAAATTAAGTGTTCGCAGCTTATAAAAATAGGATGTGAGCTATTAAAATTATCTATTGTTTTAACTTGAATAGTTTTAACTAATTTTAATAAGTCATAATCATTACAAGTAATTGTTTCCCAAGAATTTTCTTCAGTAATATTAGCTAAATTTAAAGTTACTTCTTCTAAAGAAGTGCAATAAAGAAACTTACCGTTGTTTTTTAAGAAATTTTGTACAAATATCTGATCCAACGGTAATTCGTTTTCTTCTAATGAGAGCTCCTTAGGTTCATTTTCACTAGGGTATTTAAATAACTTTTTGAAAAAACTCATGGATTGTTTAGAATAATTTCAAAATTATAAAAAAGATATGAATTTACTCTTGTGTTTCTGATGAATTTTCACCGTTTGTTTTTTCAGCATTTTCTTCAACTTTATTTTTAGTAGCTACAGGTTCTTCTGTTTTAAATGGTCTTTCACCAAAAATAGCCTCTAAATCTTTTTTGAAAATAACTTCTTTTTGAAGTAATAACTCTGCAAGTGTTGTTAATTTGTCTTTGTTTTCAGTTAAAATNTTAATAGCTCTTTGATATTGAATTTCAATAATTTCTGAAATTTCTTTATCAATAACCCTTGCAGTTTCTTCGCTATAAGGTTTTGTGAAATTGTATTCAGACTGACCAGAAGAATCGTAATAAGTTATATTACCAATTTTTTTATTCAACCCATAAACAGTAACCATTGCTCTTGCCTGACGTGTTATTTTCTCAAGGTCATTTAAAGCTCCAGTTGATATTTTATTAAATATTAGTTCTTCTGCTGCTCTTCCTGCAAGTGTTGCGCACATTTCATCTAACATTTGTTCAGATTGTACAATTTGGCGTTCTTCAGGTAAATACCAAGCAGCACCTAATGATTGTCCTCTAGGAACAATAGTAACTTTTACAAGTGGTGCTGCGTGCTCTAACATCCAACTTGCAGTTGCGTGCCCAGCTTCATGAAAAGCAATAGTTTTCTTTTCTTTAGGCGTAATAATTTTATTTTTCTTTTCAAGTCCACCAACAATTCTATCAACAGCATCTAAAAAGTCTTGATGTTGTACAGATTTTTTACTCTTTCTAGCGGCTATTAGTGCAGCTTCATTACATAAATTTGCAATATCAGCACCTGAAAAACCTGGAGTTTGTTGAGATAAGAAATCTAGATCAACATTCTTACTTAATTTTAATGGTTTTATATGAACTTTAAAAATTTCAGTACGTTCAGTTAAGTTAGGTAAGTCTACATAGATTTGACGATCAAAACGACCAGCACGCATTAATGCTTTATCTAAAACATCAGCTCTGTTNGTTGCTGCTAGTACAATTACATTAGAGTCAGTTCCAAAACCATCCATTTCAGTTAGTAATTGATTTAAAGTGTTTTCTCTTTCATCATTACCTCCTGTAATATTATTTTTACCACGTGATCTACCAATAGCNTCAATTTCATCAATAAATATAATTGCGGGTGCTTTTTGTTGTGCTTGCTTAAATAAATCTCTAACTCTTGAAGCTCCTACACCAACAAACATTTCAACAAAATCTGAACCTGAAAGTGAGAAAAAAGGAACGTTTGCTTCACCTGCAACAGCTTTGGCTAATAATGTTTTACCAGTACCTGGAGGNCCNACNAATAAAGCTCCTTTAGGAATTTTACCACCAAGTGATGTATATTTATCAGGGCTTTTTAAGAAATCAACTATTTCTTGAATTTCTTCTTTTGCACCTTCTAAACCTGCTACATCTTTAAATGAAGTTTTTACTTTTTGATCTTGATCAAATAATTTTGCTTTAGATTTTCCAATGTTAAAAATTTGTCCTCCACCGCCAGAACCACCACCGGACATGCGTTTCATAAAGTAAATCCACAAACCAATTAAAAATATAAATGGTAAGTACATAAATAGTTGATCTAAAATATTAGTTTTTTCTTCATATTTTAAATCAAAATCTAATTCAGATTCTGTTTTTACTTTTTTTAATTCATTGTCAAAATTTTGNAAATCTCCAAAAGAGTAATTGTACATTGGCGAATTTGCNGTGTAAAGAGACCCTTTATTTTTTTTATGTTGTTCTTTGTCAGAAGCTTCATTTTTAATGTAAATATTAGCTACACTTCTNTTTACAATTACAATCTTTTCAATATCATTTTCAACTAAAATAGTTTTAAATTCATTTTGGCTTAAATTTTTTGAACCTAAACTATCACTATTTAAAAATTGATAACCAATTATTAATAAGAAAACGGCACCATAAATCCAGTAAAAATTAAATTTAGGTGTTTTTATATTTTTATTTTTTGAAGTATCTTTTTTATCTTGACTCATATTTTTTTTTCAATAAGTTTATAAAACTTTTTAATTTGATGAAGAAATAGTTGTTATTTTTGCATCTCCCCAAAGGCTTTCAATATCATAATAATCACGTATATGCTTTTGAAATATGTGAACTACAATATTTACATAATCTAATAAAACCCATTCAGCAGCACCTTCTCCTTCAACGTGCCAAGGTTTATCTGTTGTAGTTTTNCTAACTTGTTTNTGAACAATGCCAGAAATTGCGTTTACATGTGTATTAGAAGTTCCTGTACATATTATAAAATAATCACAAACTGTATTTTCAATTTCTCTTAAATCTAAAACTTGAACATCAACACCTTTAATTTCATCTATAGCTTTTAAAACTGCTGCTATTGTGTCGTCTGCATTTATATTTTTCTTTGTCATTAAAGTATTTTTAATTAGGTGCAAAGTTATTGTTTTTTTATAATAATTTAGCTTTTAAATATTTTTGTTAAAATATTAGCTTTCTATATGATCATAATCAAACTTAATGCCATTGATTCTACAAATTCTTACTTGAAGAAGCAAGCTGAAAATANNGCTTTAGAAAGTTATACAGTAGTTGTTGCAGAACATCAGTATAGTGGTAGAGGGCAGATGGGAACTTCATGGGTTTCTGAAAGCTGTAAAAATCTAACATTCAGCACGTTAATTAATTTTAAAAATTTTAAAATAGAAGATCAATTTTACTTAAGTATGGTTGTTTCTTTAAGTGTTTTACAAGTTTTAAATAAACGTATTAACATACAATTAACAGTTAAATGGCCAAACGACATTTTGGCAGAAAAAGACAAAGTTGCGGGAATTTTAATTGAAAATGTATTGAGTGGAAAATTTATAAAAAAGTCTGTAATTGGAATTGGTTTAAATGTAAATCAAAAAGAGTTTCCAAAAGACATTGGGAACGTAACTTCGTTAAAAAATATTTCGAAAATGAGTTTTGATAAAGACGAATTAATGAGAGATATTGTAACTACTATTAAAAAGTATATCAACTATATTGAAGATGCTAAATTTGAAGAATTAAAAAAACTGTATATAGCTTCACTCTACAAATTTAATAAACCTACAATGTTTGAAGATGTTAGCGGAAGCGTTTTTTTAGGTAAAATAGTAGATGTTTTTGAAGACGGTAGGTTGGTAATTGAGTTAGAAAATGAAACGACTTGCAAATTTAATTTAAAAGAAATTAAATTTGCAAGTCGTAAATAGTTCTGCTTTTTTAAAGCTTTTCTGCCTGTTCTGTTAAAGTATCAATAAAATTTTGAAGTGGTTTTTTAACCATCATTGCCATCATAGGATTAAAATCACCATCAAACAAAAGTTGTGTTTCACAAGTAGTTGAAGAAACTTCATTAATAATTGCCGTTAGCGAAAAATTTAATTTACTACTTGCAGCTCCTAATGTAATTTTGTCAAATTCATTTTTCTCTTTAACAACCAATCTAATTTCTGGCATTCCCTTTAAACTAAAAATAAACGAATCTCCGTCAACTTCAAATTTATCAGTATTTTCAGGCATTAATTGTTCAAAATTTTTCAAATTGCATAAAAAATCAAAAAACTCTTTTTGAGATTTGTTTATAATTGCTTTTTTACTTTCTAAATTCATAATTTGGTATTAATAGTTTGTTTCCACTTACTTGGATTTGTTCTCCACTGTTGAAGTGTATCTAATTCGTTTTCAGAAATATAATTACTGTCAAGTGATTGTTCTAATAAATGTTCATAATCGCTTAATGTATTTAAGTTAACTCCTGCTTTTTCAAAGTTTTTAGTTGCAATATCAAATCCATATGAAAAAATGGCAACCATTCCTTTTACGTTAGTTCCTTCAACTTCTTTTAACGCTTTTACAGCATTTAAACTGCTTTTCCCAGTGCTAATTAAATCTTCAACAACAACAATATTTTTATTTTTTTCAAGTGAACCTTCAATCTGATTTTTTCTACCGTGTTGTTTAGGTTCTGGTCTTACATATATAAAAGGAACATTTAATTCTTGAGCTACCAATACCCCAATTGCAATTGCACCAGTTGCAACACCAGCAATAACATCAGGCTTACCATATTCTTGCTCAATAATTTTCGCTAAATTTTCACTTAAATAATTTCTAATTTTAGGAAAAGAAAGCGTAGTTCTATTATCGCAATAAATAGGTGATTTCCAACCTGAAGCCCAAGTNAAAGGCTCTTTAGGTTGCAATTTTATAGCTTTTATTTGTAACAATAATTCGGCTGTTTTTTTTGCAGTATCTTTGTTCAAAATCATAATGCAAATGTATAAAGTTTTTGTGAATGACTGTCCAATTATTTTGACAGATTCTAAGAATGTTTCAACAAAATTTACAATAATTGACTTTGACAGTTGTAATATTTCTGAAATTATTGATACGCTATTTCAAAATAAGAAGAACGGTATTTGTTTGTTATGTAATGATTTAGAAGTGTGTTGGCAAAAATTTCAATCTTGTTTTAAAGTTCATAAAGCAGCAGGAGGTAAGGTGTTAAATTCCAAAGAGGAAGTACTTTTTATTTATCGTTTTGATAAATGGGATTTACCTAA
>JGI24724J26744_10003126_pt1 | contig 10813 bp, 10 predicted proteins | sample Cruoilmetagenom7_FD_26744 | JGI IMG/M metagenome (IMG submission 26744)
TTTATTTTATAACTTTTATCTGATAATTTAATTAATAGCTAGTATAGAAAACCCCTTTCCCCGTAATTTAAGGGGTTTTCTTTTTTTTTAAGGAAGATATATGTGACTTAAGTAAAAATGAAGTGTCTTATATATACATTGATAAAGTGATTTATTTTTTGAGGGAATAAAATCATAACATTGGTTTGATTAGATTGGTTATCTATTGAAACGCTTCTTTTTTTAAGGAAGCGTTTTTTAATTACTGTATCTTTGCAGTTATGGGAAGAATTTTAGCCATTGATTTTGGTACAAAACGAACAGGTTTAGCGGTTACAGACGAAATGCAAATTATTGCTTCTGGTTTAACCACAGTTGATACTAAGGAGTTACTACAATTTTTAAAACACTATGTTTCTACTGAAAAAGTTGAGAGATTTGTAGTTGGCTTACCTAAGCAAATGGATAATACAGCATCAGAAAGTGAAGTTTATATTCAGAAGTTTTTAGAAAAATTAAGTAAAAGCATTCCTGAAATTCCTGTAGATCGAGTTGATGAGCGTTTTACATCTAAAATGGCTTTTCAAACGATGATTGATAGTGGGTTGAAGAAAAAGCAGCGACAAAATAAAGCCTTAATTGATGAGATTAGTGCAACACTTATTTTGCAGAGTTACCTTTCTAGTATTTAGTAAATAAATGTAAAGTGTTGAAAATTTGCGTCTTTGCTACTTAGCGAGAACGTCTNTGGGAATTTAGTTTTTGAAATTTGAAATTATATTCTTTAAAATTGATACTTTTGCACTCGAAAATAAACGAATTATGATTTTACCAATCGTTGCCTATGGAGATGCTGTTTTAAAGAAAAAAGCAAAAACCATTGATAAAGATTATCCAAAGTTAAATGAGCTAATTGAAAACATGTACGAAACTATGTATGGTGCGTATGGTGTTGGTTTAGCGGCACCTCAAATAGGATTAGCTATTCGTATGTTTTTAGTTGATGCGAGTCCCTTTGCTGACGACGACAGTCTTTCTGAAGAAGAGCAAGAACAACTTAAAGGTTTNAAAAAAACATTTATAAATGCTCAGATTTTAGAAGAAGAAGGAGAGGANTGGGCTTTTAACGAAGGCTGTTTAAGTATTCCAGATGTAAGAGAAGATGTTTTTAGAAAACCTAAGATTAAAATTCAATATCAAGATGAGAATTTTGATACTCATGTTGAAGCGTACGACGGTTTAATTGCAAGAGTAATTCAACATGAATATGATCATATTGAAGGTGTTTTGTTTACTGATAAATTGTCGTCATTTAAAAAGCGTTTAATAAAAGGGAGATTGACTAATATTTCAAAAGGTAAAATTAAAATTGATTACAGAATGCGTTTTCCTGCAATGAGCAAGAAACGTTAATACAATATATATGAGCTTAGACAAAATTTTATCCATTTCTGGAAAACCAGGTTTATACCAAATCGTAACACAGACTAGAACAGGTGCTGTTGTAGAATCTTTAATAGACAAAAAAAGAATCACAGTTGGTGCACATAGTAATATTAGCATTCTTAGTGAAATTGCAATTTATACGCTAGCAGAAGAAGTGCCTTTAAAAGATGTGCTTAAAAAAGTAAAAGACAAAGAGAATGGACAGCCAACATCTATCAGTCATAAAGATGGAAAAGATGTTTTAGAAGAATTTTTCTTTGAAGTATTGCCAGATTATGATGAAGATCGTGTGTATCCTTCTGACATAAAAAAAGTGGTACAGTGGTATAATTTACTTCAAAAGAATGACCTTTTAGATGCGCTTGAAGAATCTAAAACCAACAACGATACTTCTGAGGAAGAAGAATAAACATGTCTGATAAAACAGCTCAATTAAAAGCCTTTGAACGTTTGTTACGTATCATGGACGAGTTGCGAGAGCAATGTCCTTGGGATAAGAAGCAAACAATGGAATCTTTACGTCATTTAACTATAGAAGAAGTTTATGAACTTGGAGATGCTATTCTTGATAACGACTTAGAAGAGGTTAAAAAAGAATTGGGCGATGTTTTACTTCATATTGTGTTTTATTCTAAAATAGGGAGTGAAACCAATAACTTTGATATCGCCGATGTTTGTCATAGTATTTGTGATAAGCTTATAGATCGTCATCCTCATATATATGGTGATGTGGTTGTAAAAGATGAAGAAGAAGTAAAACGTAATTGGGAACAATTAAAGCTTAAAGAAGGCAAAACAAGTGTGCTTGAAGGTGTCCCAAAAAGTTTACCAGCTATGGTAAAAGCAAGTCGGATACAAGATAAAGTTGCAGGAGTAGGATTTGATTGGGAAACACCTGAACAAGTCTTTGAAAAAGTAGAAGAGGAGCTAGCCGAACTAAAAGTTGAAATTTTAAAAGGCGACCAGGATGCTATTGAAAGTGAGTTTGGCGACGTTATGTTTTCAATGATAAATTACGCACGTTTCCTTAACGTAAATCCTGAAAATGCTTTGGAGCGCACTAATAAAAAATTCATTAAACGCTTTCAATATCTAGAAAGCAAAGCCAAAGCCTTAGGTAAGTCTTTAAAAGACATGACACTTTCTGAAATGGATGTGTTTTGGGAAGAGGCAAAACTGTTATAAAATTCCTGATAATTTAAAAATTCCTGTAACAAATTAGAGACTCTTCCGATCTCTCTGTCTACGCAGTGTAAAACAGTAAACATGCTGTGTTTTATTATCTAAATCATAAAATTTTCTAAAAATTTAAAATAGAAACATCCAAAACGAATTTCTGTGCGTAAATACTTTATATAAAAACAAAAAACGTTTTTATAATCTTAGTAGGAGATCTTAATTATTATTTTAAGCGGTTATAATTAAGGTTAATTTAGTTTAGTTAGGGCAAAACCCATCTGTAGAGACAGATGGGTTTTGATATGTTATGGCTTTAATGAGCCTATTTTTTAATTTATTGATGTGGATTCTCAATATAAATAAAGAAGCTTAATTTTTTATAAGCTTTTTTCTAAAGATGTTTCCATTAGTGTTTTTTATCTCAATAATATAATTGCCAGAATTTAGATCTTGGATATTTATTTCCTGATTTAATTTAGACTGCCCATTTTTAACAATTCTACCTAATACATCTATAATGTTAAATGTAATAGCTTCTGTTACATTTTCATTACTNGTAATTGTAATAGCATNACTAGTTGGGTTAGGAAATAATTTTAATTCAGGCTTTATTTCAAAAGTTGGTGTGCTTAACGTTTGATCTTCAGCCATAATATTATCAATATCTAATATGGCATCTATAGGTTCTGATTCCCACGAAGGAACAGCATTGTGTAATATTCTCATTTCTTCAACTCCTTGACTTCCACTCCCAAAAGTAACGGCATAATTAAAAGTATCAGACAGTGCTGTAATGTTTTCTTCAAGTATAGAAAAGGAAATTCGTTTCCATCCTTCGTTTGGTAAAACAGCTATAGCATTAGTAGTACTACAACGATAAATAAGACCATAGTCAGTTTGAAAAGAAAGTCTCAAAAAAATAACATTAGAACCAGAGTTTCTAACATCCATTGATATATATTTTACGCGACTTGAAAGATTACCTTGATAGTAATTGCCCTGCCACTGTGCATTGTTTTTAGTCATTAATTCGAGGTCTGAACCAGAGCCACTAGAAGTGACACGTAAAAAATTATCCTCGTCACCTAAAGGTCCTCCGTTGTAAATGTTTTCATTTGGTATGGAACTGTTTTTTGTCCAATTGCCCATTGTGTAGTCTTCAAAGTCATCAACTTGATTTAATGCAACTTGTGATAATACTACAGTGGGTACGCATAATAGTAAAAAGGGTAATAGTTTTCTCATAAATTTTTTTGGTGTTAATATTTAGTTTTTCTTTTTAATGGACCATGCTATAAAAAAATTATAGCACTACTTTTTCCTTTAGCATTAAAGCGAAAGCTTCTGGCTCATGACAAAATCAACGGTCATAAGTTGAAGCACTCTGTTTATGTTAATTGTGATTTTAATTATACATCCCCCGAACTTTAGTCAGCTTGGCTTTCCAAGTATCTAATTCTTTTTTATGGTTAGCAATATTTTTGTGTACATCTTTTACTAACGGATTATCTGATTTTACATTAGAGAAAAACTGTAAATTATTTTCCAATTGATTAATTTCAGATTTTATCTCATCAATTCTCTTTTTGATAAAGTTATACTCATTGTCAAGTAATCTTGTATCATCAGGATTAGCTAAATTNTCAAGCTTGCTTTCAAACTTAATCATGTCTAATTTAGACTTATCCATTTTTAGNTTATCAAANGCATCATCTATTGCTTTGTAGAATTTACCATCAATGTAACGTTTGGTTTGTGGTACATGACCAATTTCTTTCCATTCAGAAATTTTAGCTTTTAAAACGTCAATATCGGCTTTAGGATCATCTGTAAGCTCTAAGGTTTTTAAAGCATCTAGAAGCTTAACTTTTTTGTCGAAAGCATCATATAAGTGTTGGTCTTGTGCTTTACGCTCTGCATGCATTCTGTCAAAATAATGGTTACAAGCTCCTTTAAACTGCTTCCAAATTTTATCGCTATCTTTTCTTGGAACATGACCTATTTTTTTCCATTCATTCTGAATTTTCTTCATCAATGGAGTTACCGTTTTAAAGTCGTCACTGTCTTTATGCTCTTCTGCAATTTGAATTAAATCCTTTTTCTTTTTAAGGTTATCGTATTGATCTTTCTTTAAATCTTTGTAGAAGTTATTTTTACCACGATTAAAAGTTCTTACAGCATCTTTAAACTTTGCCCAAGTTTGTTCGTTTACTTTTAGTGGTACTTTTCCGGCTTTGAAAAAAGCATCTCTTAAAACTTCAATATCTTTAATTTTTTTCTGCCACGCACTATGAGAATTACCTTTGTCTTCAGCAATTTTTACTATTAGTGCTATAATTTCTTCTTTGCGTTCAAGATTTTTTTCGTGGGCTTTATCCATATCAGCATAATAAGCTTGGCGCTTATCGTGTATGGCTTTTGTTGCATTACTGAAACGTTCCCAAATAGCTTCTCTGTGTTCTTTACTAACAGGTCCAAGCTCTTCTTTCCATAATTTATGTAAGACTTGTAATTCTCTAAATGAACGATTGGTGTTTTCGTCTTGTGCTAATTCTTCAGCACGTTCTATGATTTTTAATTTTTGATCATAGTTGTGTTTAAAGTCCATATCTCTCAAATCATTATTGAGGTGTAGAAAGTCATAGAAACGTTCTACGTGATGATGGTAAGTATTCCAAGCGTTATTGTATTTGTCTCTAGGAATTGGGCCGGCATTACGCCATTTTTCTTGTAATTCTTTAAAGTGCTTATAGGTTGTGCCCATGTTTTCTTCAACACTAAGCAGGCCTTTTATGTCTTCTATAATTTGTAGTCTATCGTCTAAGTTTTGCTTGAGGTTTTGCTCACGCTCCTTATAATAGGCATTTATTTTTTGTTTGTATTCCTTATAAAGTGAATTGAAACGTTTTTTGGTGTCGTTGGTATAATAGAAATCTATTTCATTACCACCTTCTGCAATAAACTCTTCTTTTTTCTCGTCTAAAAGTTCACTGAATTTAGCATTGAATTCAGTTTTAATTTCATTAACGTGCTTTGAAATGGTCTGAATTTTATGATTTTTTAGGAGTCTGCTGATTTCGGTTGTCAGCTCATCCATAGTCATGGCATGATAATCTTTTTCTTCAACTTCATGACGTTCTGCATTAGACTCGTCTTCGGCATCTTCAGCATTTGAAGCTTCTATTTCTTCAACGTGATTGTCTTTGGTTGAATCCGTTTTTGTTTCAATTTCTAGAGCCTCGTCAGTTGAGGTTATTTCAGTTTCAACGTTAGAAGTTGTTTCTTGTGTTGGAGTAGTTTCGTTAGATACTACTTCTTTTTTTCCATCTGCTTCTTGCAGGTTATCATTCTCAGACATGTGTCAATTTTTTTATATAGGAGGTTAAAGATACTAACTAGTAGCTGAATTACAAAGGGATTTGCAGATTGTAGTAATATTATTGAGCGTTTAGGGCTTATTCCATATTTCCCAAGATTTTTCGGCCTGTAATCGTAACATCTCTAAGCCATTAATAGTTGTAGCTCCTTTTAAACGTCCTTGGTTTAAAAACTTAGTTTCTTCTGGATTGTAGATAAGGTCGTATAAAATGTGATTTTCACATAAAGCTTCGTAAGGTATATCTGGACATTTATCTACATTTGGAAATGTGCCAATTGGAGTACAATTAATTATAATAGTATGTTCTGAAATGATTTTTTTAGTCAAATCTGAATATAAAAAACGAACCCCTTCTTTATGAGAACGCGATACAAAATTTAATTTAATGTCTAGCTTTTTAAGCGCATAAGCAATGGCTTTAGAAGCGCCTCCAGTGCCTAAAATTAAAGCCTTTTTATGATGTGATTTTAAATGTGGTTGTATAGAGTTTTTAAACCCGTAAAAATCGGTATTATAACCTATTAGTTTTTTGTTTTTTGTAAACCTGATGGTGTTTACAGCTCCAATTTCTTGTGCTTTTTTATTAAGTTTATCAAGTAAAGGTATTACTTGTTCTTTATAAGGAATAGTTACATTAAGTCCTTTTAAATTTGAGGTGCTTGTTATAACTTCTGAAAGTTCATCTATAGATTGTAAGTCGAAATTTACATAAGAGTGCTGTAAATTTTCAGTTTCAAATTTGGTTTTAAAATAACTTCTAGAAAAGGAGTAGGAGATGTCTTTTCCTACGAGTCCGAATTTAAGTTTTGAGTTGTCTTGTGCGTTGTCCATACCATTCTAATCCTAAAACTATGAGGATTCCTAAGGCAATATAAGCAATTGCAATGTAAGTTTGCGTATTCAAATCTGGTAAAAAGCGTTGGTAATTGGCAATAATTTGTTTTCCAGTTGAATCCAAAATAAGTGAACCTTCAAGATTTGTTTTGTAAATCGTTTCTTTCCAAGGCCAAACCACACCAAGTGAGCCAATTATAAACCCCATTATAGTTGCTGAAGTAATGTTTTTATAATGTTTTAGAATATAGTTTAGGATATGAGAAAAGGTTACTAGACCAACAACAGACCCCAAAGTAAAAACAGCTAAAACTTTTAGCATTCGTATTCTTACGGCATTGTGTATAAATTCAAAATTACCACTAAAAATATCAAATACAGTATCGTAAAGTGCATTTACAGAATCGACTAAGAGTAATACATAATTGCCTAATAAAATAAGAATAAAAGACCCAGAAAATCCGGGTAATGTCATGCCGGAAACGCTTATAATTCCACAGAAAAACACAAAAAAGAGATTGTCGTTTTCTTTAGCAGGGTCTAAGAAGCTAATGCTAATTCCTGCTATAGCACCGAGTGTTAGCGCTAAAATAGTGGTTCTATTCCATTCTTTAAAATCTTTACTTATGTAGTAAATGGAACCTAGAATCATTCCAAAAAAAGTACTCCAAACATAGAGTTCGTAATGTACAATGAGGTAATCTAATAGTTTAGAAACGCTAAAATAGCTTACTATCATACCTAAGAATAATAGGCTTAAAAATTTACCATTGATGTAACGATAAAAGCTTTTAAACCTTCCGTTAAGTAATAGTCTAAAAGCTGTTTTGTTAACACGTTGTAGTGAGTAGATAAACTCTTCGTAAAAACCGGCGACAAAAGCAACCACTCCTCCAGAAACACCAGGAACTTTGTTTGCAGCTCCCATAGCCAAACCTTTAATGACCAGGAATATACGATCTTTAAGGGCTCTTGTGCTTTGCATTACACGTTGTCTTTTTGTTTTCCTAAAGTTTCTAAAACAAGAATTGCAGCAAAACCAATAATAATAAATACAATAGCCATTACTATCTCATTATCTCCACTATAGGAAGACGGTAAAATACTTTTGTCTAGTAAGGTTACTACTTCTCCTTCAGAATTTACGCGTGTTTTTAAAACCTCTTTCCAAGGCCATATTTTGTTTAAAGACCCAATCATAAAACCAGTTAAGATGGCTAATGTTAGGTTTTTATGATGCTTAAACATCCAGTTTAGCGCTTTAGAAAAGACTTTAAGTCCAATGACAGCACCAACGGCAAGTAATACAAATTTAAAAAGAGCATCTTTAAAAAGTTCCATGTTACCATTAAGTAAACCATCTCTTAAATTGTTAATTGTATCTATTGCTGTTTGGTATGCTCCAAGAATAAGTAAAATAAAAGCACCAGAAACACCAGGTAATATCATAGCTATTATGGCAATAAAACCACAAAACAACAAATAGAATGGACTGTCTGGAGAAGCAAACGGTTCTGCTAGTGTAATGTAAAATGATAAAATAGAAGTAATAATAATTGCAATTACTAATTTTAACGACCAACCATTGATTTGTTTAGCGATGTAAAGAATACTTGCTAAAACAAGTCCAAAAAAGAAAGACCAAAGTAAAATAGGTTCATTGTGTAGTAGCCATTTTATCAGTTTTGCTAAGGATAAAATGCTAATAGCAATTCCTGAAAATAGAGCTAATAAAAAATTACCGTTAATAGAATTCCAAGCGGTTTTAAAGCCATCTTGTTTCCAAACTTTAAAAACATTTAGATTTACTTTGTCTATACTTTCTATAAGTTCTTCGTAAATACCAGAAATAAAAGCAATAGTTCCTCCAGAAACACCTGGAACAACATCTGCAGCTCCCATAGCAATACCTTTAAAAGTGATGGCTAAATAATCTATAAATCGTCTTTGCATTCTTTTGTAAAATAAGTGCTGCTAAGGTAAGATTTTTTTTAGTTTGATGTCTTTTTAGCTTCTGAAATTATAGCCTTAATTAAAGGTCTGTCTGTGAGTTGAGGAAATAATTCTGAAATAATAAAACTATAGTCAATATTAAGACATGTGGCGTTTTTTAGATGGAAACGGCCTTCTTCAGGTTGATATACCATAAAGTAGAGTCCTGCTAAACGATACTCAACTTCAGGGCTTTCTGGATAGAATTCTGTCGTTTGTAATAAATTGAAAATAGCAGCTTGGTACTCGCCAAGTTCAATTAAGATATCTGTTCTGTTTAACCAAGTATCTAATTCGTAATTTCCTAGTTCTAAAGCGCGTTTGTAACCTTGTTCTGCTTCTTCAAGAAAATTTAAATGTTTGTTTACTGTGGCATACAATTTCCAATATAACACATTGTCTCCGTCAATTGCAACGGCTTTTTTTATGTAATCAAGTGCGTTTTGGTAATCGTGACGTTTGAGGTAAAATTTAGTAATTGCAATCCAACCTTTATCTAGTAAAGCATCTTCATCAATCGTTTTTTTGAAAAATTGAATAGCTAAATCACTCTGTCCAAGTTTTGAATAACAATAGCCAATTCTCAAAAGCGCAAAAGAAGTAGGATCGTCTAAAGCTAAAGTGATTTTATAATTTTCAATCGCTTCTTCGTACTTTTTTAGTTTTTCTAAAACTTTACCTTTTTCAATATAAGCTCCGACAAAAGTATCATCAGAAATAATTGCAAAATCAAAAGCTGCACTTGCTTTGGCATATTCTTTAATAGCAAAATATTGTCTGCCTAATTGATGCCAGGCAACTTCACAATAAGGATTAGTATCTAGGAATTCATTCAGGTATTCTATTGCTTCAGAATTTTTATTTAAAAAATCGTAGCAGTAAATTATATTATGAAGTGCAGAATAATCTGTAACATCACTTTCTAGACATTTTTTAAAATAGATAATAGCATCATCAAACTGATCTAGGAATAAATATTCCATACCTACTAAAGCGTACAAATCTGCATCATCTTCTGGTGAGTTAGACATGTCAATGGCAATAAGCAACGTATTTATTGCTTTTTGATGCTCATCTTGCTTAGATAATACATTTGCTTTTTGAATGAAAATCTCTTCGTTAGTGGGTTCTAAACTATGAAGTTTATCGAGAAGTTCATTGGCTTCTGCAAACTTATTCTCAATAACCAATATTTCTACTTGAAATAACCTGAGGTTAATAGATGTAGGGTGTTGTTCTAAACCTAATTTTATAGCACGTTTAGACAAAGCAATTTTACCATTTTCAAGATAATGATGAATAATGTTCTCAAATTCGGCCGAATCAAAGAACAATATATTATTGGTCTTTAACATCGATTCAAATCGAGTAAGTGGAAAATTTTCGTCTTCGTGACTGTACTGCATATATGGATTAATATTTCACCGAAATAAAATTACAGTTATCCTTTAGTCTACATTGCTTTTTGAGCGAATGTTTTTAACAAAGTAGTTAACATTAAAACCCCACTTTATTTGTTGTGGCTTAAGAATCTGTAATTTAGTAACTTGTGTATTGAAGGATATGTTTAGANANTGTCTAATATTGACNTAATAATACGACAGCCTTCAATTATTTCATCATTTGAGATGGTTAATGGAGGTGTAATTCGGATAGCTTTTGGTTCAAAAAGTAACCAAAATAGGATTAATCCTTGGTTTTGAGCTTCTAAAATAACCTGACTTGTAAGGTCTGCACTTTCTGTTAAAGCGGCTAACATTAATCCACGACCTCTAATTTCTTTGATGTGTTTATGCTGAAGGTGTTTTCTTATTAATGCTTCTTTTTTTAAGGTTTCAGCAATGAGATTAGACGCTGTTATTTCTTTTAAAGTAGCTAAAGCAGCAGCAGCAATTACAGGATTGCCTCCAAAGGTTGTGATATGTCCAAGTTTAGGATTGTCGCTTAAAGTACTCATCATTTCTGTTGANGCAGTAAAAGCTCCAATGGGTAAACCGCCTCCTA
>JGI24724J26744_10003128_pt1 | contig 10805 bp, 10 predicted proteins | sample Cruoilmetagenom7_FD_26744 | JGI IMG/M metagenome (IMG submission 26744)
GCTGATCCACCACATCACTGGTGGCGCCGAGGCCAAGACATTTCAACCAATGAACGTCAATTTCGGCCTGTTTCAGCCGGTTGAGGGGCTAAAGGGCGGGCGACGTGGGCGCAAAGAGCGCTACAAAGCCTACACTGATCGCGCAAAAACTGCGTGGATACAGTGGCTTGAGCAGGCAAAACTGGACAGTGTCGACAATCCATAGTTAGCCTGTGCTTATGACATTTAGAACCCGCTTTGCGCCCTCTCCAACTGGGTTATTGCATCTGGGCCATGCCTATTCGGCCCTGCTGAGCTATGACATGAGCGTGGCCCAAGCGGGTACGTTTCTGCTGCGCATCGAAGACACCGACGCTGCCCGATGCAAGCCGGAATTTGAGGCGGCAATCTATGAGGATCTGAACTGGTTGGGGGTATCTTGGCCCAAGCCCGTCATGCGTCAGTCGGACCGGTTGCAGGACTATAAAACCGCGCTGCAGGTCCTGATTGAGGCGGGTTTTTGCTATCCGTGTTCGTGTAGTCGGGGCGACATACGTCAGGCTATTTCAGCCCCACAAGAAGGGACGACACTGGACGGGCCGCTTTACCCCGGAACCTGCCGGCACCGGTCCATGGCTGATTGGCGTCCCGGTGATGCTGTTCGGCTGAACATGCAAGCCGTCCTAAAAAGCCGCCCCCAGATTGCCCGACTGGAATTCAAAGAAACCGGCGAGATCCACGGTGCGCCGGATGGTGTGATGCACGGGTTGTCCGAAGATTTCCTGTTAAACGGGGTTGGCGACTTGGTTCTGGCACGCCGCATCGATGCCGCCCCTGCCTATCATTTGGCCGTTGTGGTGGATGACGCGGCGCAAAATATCACCCATGTCGTGCGTGGCAAAGACCTGTTTTCAGCCACCAAAATCCATATCGTTCTGCAAGCCCTTTTGAAGCTGCCAACACCGATTTATCACCACCACCGGCTGATCCGCGACGAGGCCGGAAAAAGGCTGGCTAAACGGGATGATGCCCGCGCAATTCGTACTTATCGTGATGCCGGTGCGACGGTGCAGGACATTCGTCAAATGGTTGGGCTATAAGCCTGGCCAGTTCAACTATTCCGGTGACATCAGCTCTACTTCCTGGCCATTCTGGACGGCTGTATAAAAACAACTGCGCCGGTTGGTGTGGCACGCTGGCCCGGTCTGATTGACCAAAACCAGCAGGCAATCGCGATCACAATCCAGTCGCAGCTCGACCAATTCCTGAGTGTTTCCAGAGCTTTCGCCCTTGATCCAGAATGCCGACCGGGACCGGGACCAATAGGTTACCTTGCCTGTCGCAAGCGTGCGCGCCACGGCCTCGCTGTTCATCCAGGCCATCATCAGAACCTCGTGGCTGGACGCATCCTGCGCGATTACCGGGATCAATCCCTTTTCGTTGAACGTAAGGGTTGTTGCATCAAAAGCCATGGTGGTCCTTTCCAAGTTCGCCCGCCTCGCCTATCTAGTGCAGGAAGCCGGTGCAAGGAAAGAGCATGAGCGACAATGAGTTGATCAATCTTTATTCCGGTCGGATTCTGGAACTTGCCACGTCTATCCCGCATACGGACCGGCTTGAGGCACCTGATGCGACGGTCAAACGCCGCTCGCCTTTGTGTGGCTCGACTGTGACGGTCGATATCAAACTGACAGATGGTCTAATTTCCCAGTTCGGTCAGGATGTGAAAGCCTGCGCTCTGGGTCAGGCGGCCGCTTCGGTTGTGGGGGCGCATGTGATCGGGTGCAGCCGTGTTGAAATTGAAACCGCGCGTGATGAATTGCTTGCGATGTTAAAAAATGATGGCCCGGTTCCCAGCCCACCTTTTGAAGAACTGAAAGTTCTGCAGCCTGCCCGTGAATTCAAGAACCGCCATGCCTCTATCATGTTGTCGCTGGACGCACTGGTCCAAGCGTTCAGCGAGGCCGAAAAAACCGCCTGCGCCTGATCAAAAAAAACCGCCGCGCTCCATTGGGGGTGGAGGCGGCGGCAGGAAAGGTCTGTGGCCGGTTCGTTTGGGGCGGCAAGGTGCCCCGGCAGACGAAACAGGCAGCGTCGTTCAGCAGTAAGCATCACCATGGGACAGAGATGCGAAACCGGCGCGACAGACCAGAGGCAGTTAGGTAAAGCTGGGCAGATGCAATGAGACGAGCAGTATCAGCACCAATGCAGCGCCACCGGCAAAATCGGCCAGCAAGGTGGCAGAGGATCGTTCGATAATTGATTTAAGATCGGTAAACATGGGCGGTGTTTCCTGTTGTTAACGTCTTGTTGCCACTTTGTTCTCATTTTTAATTGCCCCTGTAAAGAACTTTTTAAGAACATTAGTGAACAAAACGGAAAGTTGTCAGCTAACCTACTGATATCAAACGAATTGCCCGATCCTGTTCCATTAACCACAAAAGCACGCGAACGGCCTTGCCCCGTTTGCTTTCAAGTTTTGGATCATCCAGCAGCAGTTTGCGCGCATCATTTTGCGCAACAGCCATAAGGGCGGCTTGGTTTTCCAAGTCTGCCACCCGGAACCGGGGAATGCCTGCCTGCGCCGTGCCGATCAGATCGCCCGCGCCGCGCATTTGCAGATCTTCCTCTGATATCCGGAACCCGTCGTCTGTCTCGCGCAAAATTTCAAGTCGCCGTTTGCCCCCTTCGGTCAGTGGCGGCTGATAGATCAACAAACAGGTAGACGCATCGGTCCCGCGCCCGACCCGCCCGCGCAACTGGTGCAATTGTGCCAGCCCAAAATGTTCGGCCCGCTCAATCACCATGATCGACGCATTTGGCACATCGACACCGACCTCGATCACGGTCGTGGCCACCAAAACGGATGTTTCACCGGCAATGAACCGGGCCATCGCCGCGTCTTTATCGCCCGCGGGCATCTGCCCATGAACAAGACCGACATGTTGATCACCCAGCACCGCACGCAGATGTTTGAACCGCTCTTGTGCCGCCGTCAGTTCGCTGACTTCGCTTTCTTCCACCAGCGGACAAACCCAATAAGCCTGCCGGTTTTCTGCGATGGCGGCGCGCAAATGTTCAACCACCTCATCCATCCGCCCCGCCGACACCAGTGCCGTCTTGACCGGCTTTCGTCCGGGTGGTTTTTCATCCAGCACCGACACATCCATGTCGCCGTATTGCGCCAGCGCCAGTGAGCGTGGGATCGGTGTGGCCGTCATTACCAGCACATCCGAGGCCGTCCCCTTGGCCCCAAGTTCCATTCGTTGCGCGACACCAAACCGATGTTGTTCATCCACAATCGCCAGCCGCAGGTCGTCAAATTCAACGTCTTTCTGAAAGACCGCATGCGTGCCGACAAGTATTTGAATATCGCCTTTTTTCAGTGCTTTAAGCTTTGCTGCCCGCTCGCCCCCCTTGTCGCGTCCGGTCAAAATTTCCAGCACAACGCCTGCGTCTTCGGCCAGGGGTTGCAGACTTTCCAGATGTTGGCGCGCCAAAATCTCTGTGGGTGCCATCATAACCCCCTGCCCGCCTGCCTCGACGGCGATCAGCAGCGCCATGAAGGCCACCAACGTTTTCCCCGAACCCACATCGCCCTGCAACAGGCGGTTCATCCGTTTGGGCGACGCGATATCATTGGAAATTTCTTCCATCGCGCGTTCCTGCGCGCCGGTCGGGCGATACGGCAACTTTTTCAGAACCTTTGAACGCAGCGCGCCATTGCCCTGACTGGCCCGGCCCTTGCCACGCAACGTTACCGACCGTGCCAGCGCCAATGTCACCTGATGGGCGAAAAATTCATCATAGGCCAATCGGGTGCGCGCGGGTGTCGATGGGGCCAAATCGGCCGCATTTTTTGGCCCATGCGCCAGGGTCAGAGCTGTTTTAAATTCTGGCCAGCCTTCGCGTTTGGCCAATTCANTATCGATCCACTCTGCCAGTTCTGGNAGCCTGTTCAACGCTGAAAGCGACGCCTTGGTCATNGCCTTTTGTGTCAATCCGGACGTTAGCGGGTAAACCGGTTCAAAATCCGGTATCTCGCCAGCCTTTTCAGGGCTCAACATAAAATCGGGATGCACAATTTGCGAAATTCCGTCAAAAACCTCGACTTTGCCCGAGATCACCCGGCGTTGTCCGGTCGGCAACTGACGGCGCAACCAATCTTCACGTGCGTGAAAGAAAACTAGTTGAAAAGACGTGCGGGCGTCCTGAACCGTCACCCGGTAAGGGCGCCCCTTTTGTGGCGCCGGACTATGGGCGCCGACTTCAACCTCGACCGTCACCATTGCTGGGGCAACGACATCAAGCACCGACTCCCTTCGCCGCCGGTCGATCCCGGAATAGGGCAAGGTGAACAGTAAATCCCGCGGCTTGGTGACGTGGATATGTTCAAATAGCTTGGCTGTTTTCGGCCCGATGCCGTCCAGCGTTTCAAGCCCGGCAAACAGCGGAAACAAGATTGCCGGGCGGCTCATGCGTCACCGACAAGGCGCAGCCAGCCATCCTCGTCAATCGTTTCAACGCCCAGATCAGCCGCCTTTTTGGCCTTTGACCCGGCCCCCGGCCCGGCCACCAGCAAATCAGTTTTCGCCGAAACAGAACCGGCAACCCGCGCCCCAAGCGCCTCGGCCCGTGCTTTGGCTTCGGCTCGTGTCATCTTTTCCAGCGTGCCGGTAAACACAACGATTTTTCCCGCAACGGGGCTTTGCACGGCCCCCCTTTGGCTGGCATCCTGAATGTCCAGTTCTTTGGCCAACCGGTCGATCGAGGCGCGCTCTTTTTCCTGATGAAACGCCGTGACCAACGAGGTCGCCATCACAGCACCGACGCCATCAATGTTGTTCAGTTCTTCCCAATCAACCCCTTCGCCGATTGTGGCGGTGTTCATCGCCTTTTCAAAAACAGCCCAGCTGACATAGTGGTTGGCCAGCAGTGCGGCGCTGCTTTCGCCCACATGGCGAATCCAAGGGCAAACAGCACCCGTTTAAGCGAAATTTTTCGTTTTTCTTCGATTGCCTGAAAAAGTTTTTCTGCGGATTTCTGACCCCAACCGTCACGATTTTTTAGTTTGGCCAATCTGGCCGCATCACGTTTGCCAAGCGTAAAGATATCTGCCGGTTCGCGGATTGGCAGGGCATCGTCGTTGTAAAACATCTCGATTTGTTTTGCNCCTAGCCCGTCAATGTCAAACGCGCCGCGGCTGACAAAATGTTTCAACCTTTCAACTGCTTGCGCCGGGCAGATAAGACCACCCGAACAACGCCGCACCGCGTCACCGTCTTCGCGCGGCGCGTCCGAGTTGCATTCAGGACAAATCTTGGGGAATTCGNATGGTTCTGCATCGTNCGGTCGTTTGGCCAGATCAACATCTGCTATCTTCGGGATCACATCNCCCGCGCGATAAACCTGCACCCAGTCACCGNCGCGAATATCCTTGCCGCCCCGAATTTCGCTGCCCTTGGCACCGCGCCCGGCNATATAATCTTCGTTGTGTAGGGTGGCATTGGAAACCACGACGCCGCCAACCGTGACAGGTGTCAGGCGAGCAACGGGTGACAATGCCCCGGTGCGGCCAACCTGAATATCGATCTCTTCCAGCCGGGTCCAAGCCAGTTCGGCGGGAAATTTATGGGCGATTGCCCATCTGGGCGTGGTCGAGCGGAAACCCAGACGGCGTTGCAACGAAAGATCGTCGACTTTGTAGACAACCCCGTCAATATCATAGCCAAGGGTTGCGCGTTGTTCCTCGATTTTGCGGTAATGGGCCAGCATGGCATCGGGACCCACGCAAAGTTTGGTCAGGGGATTTGTTTGAAAACCCAAAGCCTTTAGGCGGGTAATTGCGCCGATTTGGCTATCGGCCAACGGTGTCGAGAGCGCCCCCCAGGCGTAAGCAAAAAACCGGAGCGGTCGGGATTTGGTGATGGTCACATCCAGCTGACGCAACGATCCGGCAGCGGCGTTGCGTGGATTGGCAAATTCTTTATCGCCCAAAGTGTTTTGGCGTTCGTTGAGGGCGGCAAAATCTGCGTGGCTCATATAGACCTCGCCGCGCACCTCTAGAATGTCGGGGGCACCGGTCAGTTCTATGGGAATATCCGATATCGTGCGTGCATTTGCGGTCACATTTTCGCCTGTCGCCCCGTCTCCGCGCGTGGCTGCCTGCACCAGAATTCCGGCCTCGTAGCGCAGCGACAGAGATAATCCGTCGATTTTGGGTTCGGCTGTGTAGGATATCGTGTTCGGTTCAATTCCAAGAAATTTTGCGACGCTTTCGTCAAATTCCCTGATTTCTTCGTCCGCAAAAGCATTGGACAACGACATCATCGCCACTTCGTGGGTAACTTTTGAAAATCCTGTGCTGACCGGGGCACCGATCAGATCGGACGGGCTGTCATTGCGTTTTAGCTCAGGGAACTGCGATTCAATCTTTTTGTTGCGTGATTTCAGCGCGTCATAGTCCGCATCGGAAATTTCCGGAGCGTCCTGTCCATGATAGGCAATATTTGCGCGCGCCAATACCGCCGCCAGCCTTTTCAGCTCGGCGCGGGCCTGTGGTTTACTTAGTTTATCGGCTGGAATATCCGCGCCCTTGACCATGTTCGATGACATGGGAAACCTCCCCGAAGTGGTTCCTGAATTGATAGGAGCACGTCGGGGAGAGGTCCAGTGTTGTGAGTGGTCGCAATGGAATTAGCAGGAAAAAAGGTCACTCGTAAAAGGTGCACGCCGAACCAAAAGCCCGGCCCGGCGTGCTTGGGAGGAAACTCTGACTTACGCGTTAACCGCGATTTGATGGTCTAGTTCGGCCGGTTGGGGATCACGTAGCACATATCCCCGCCCCCATACTGTCTCGATATAGTTTTCGCCGCCTGTTGCTTGACCTAGTTTCTTACGTAGCTTGCATATGAATACGTCGATTATTTTGAGTTCCGGCTCATCCATGCCGCCATATAGATGATTTAGGAACATTTCTTTGGTCAGTGTCGTGCCTTTGCGCAAAGAAAGTAGTTCCAGCATTTGGTATTCTTTGCCTGTCAGATGCACCGGCCGGTTTCCCGAACTAACGGTTTTTGCATCCAGATTTACGTCGATAGAACCCGTCGTAATGATTGATTGTGAGTGCCCCTTGGAACGACGGATGATTGCGTGGATGCGGGCCACCAGTTCTTCGCGATGAAAAGGTTTGGTCAAATAGTCATCAGCCCCGAACCCAAACCCCTTAATTTTATTTTCGTTGTCGTCAGACCCTGACAAAATCAAAATCGGTGTTTCAATCCGAGCCAGCCGGAGTTGGCGCAAAACCTCATGCCCATTCATGTCCGGCAGATTCAGATCCAACAATATCAAATCGTAATCATAAAGTTTTGCCAGATCGATACCTTCCTCGCCCAAATCGGTTGCATAGACGTTCAGGTTGGCATGAGTCAGCATCATTTCGATACTTTTTGACGTTGTTGGATCATCCTCGACCAGCAAAATACGCATCGTTATTCTCCGCTTCTATCCGTTCGTTCGGTTGGAACTTGACCAAGAATGGTTAACTACAAGTTACCATTGCGAAAGTTTTATCATAAACAACCTAGGGTTGTCGATACTTTTGTACCAATGTCACCTTTAAGGCCGCCTCGCCATGTGTATTCACAGCCCCCAGCCATTCGTCCAGCTCATCCCCGCTTAAATGCCAGCGTTCTAGCGCATCATCCCGTGAAATAAGGCCCGATTGCACACCGCGCACCACGGAAGCCTTACGACTTGCGACCCATCTGGACGTTTCTGCTGGCGGTAAATCCGCCCGCGTCATAACCGAACCATCTGTCAATGTGACAGCACGCGGCCCTTCAACTTTTTTAAGATACATTTACCTACCCCTAGTTTCATAGGTCACAATTTTCGCGCGCCTTGCTTAATACGGGGTGAAACGAGGGGTTGAGAGTATCTAACATTTTCCTATATTCCGTCAGACTTCTTAAAAGGTTTAGAAATGGCACTGGACACCGACAAACAGGCGTTGAACTCGCTCGGCTTTGCAAAATCGCCCGCAGACACCCGTGTGGTGGTGGCGATGTCGGGCGGCGTGGACAGTTCGGTTGTGGCCGCTGAACTGGCCCGGCAGGGCTATGACGTCGTTGGGGTTACGCTGCAACTTTATGATCATGGTGCGGCCTTGGCCAAAAAGGGCGCCTGTTGTGCTGGCGTGGACATTCACGACGCGCGCCGGGTGGCCGAGGATATGGGCTTTGCTCATTATGTGCTGGATTACGAAGATATATTCCGTGACGCGGTCATGGATGAGTTTGCCGACAGCTATCTGGCCGGAGCAACGCCGGTGCCCTGCATTCGCTGCAATGAACGGGTGAAATTTCAGGACCTGTTGCAAACCGCCAAGGATCTTGGGGCCGATTGCATGGCGACGGGGCACTATATTCAACGAAAAACCGGGGCCATGGGGCCAGAACTGCACAGTGCGGCCGACGCCAACCGCGATCAAAGCTATTTCCTGTTTTCCACAACTCAGGACCAGCTGGATTATTTGCGCTTTCCCCTTGGCCATCTGAAATCCAAGGCCGAGACCCGCGATTTGGCGACAAAATACGGGCTGGCGGTGGCTGACAAGCCGGACAGTCAGGACATTTGTTTTGTGCCCGATGGCAACTATGCGTCGGTGATCGAAAAGCTGCGCCCTGGTGCGGCCGAACCCGGTGATATTGTCGATACGAATGGCACTATTCTGGGCCAGCACGCCGGGGTGATCCACTACACTGTGGGCCAGCGGCGCGGGCTGGGGATTGGTGGGTTGGCCGACCCGCTTTATGTGGTCCGTCTGGATGTAGATGCCCGTCAGGTGGTTGTCGGACCCAAAGATCTGCTGGCAACCCGGATCGTTCCGGTGCGCGAGATTAACTGGTTGGGCGATAGCCCGTTTGACAGCCAGAAAGAATGGCACATGTCGGTTCGGGTGCGTTCAACCCGCCCCCCACGTCACGCGATCGTGCGCCCAACCGGGCCAACAACGGCTGACGTTCAGTTGCTGGTGGCCGAAGAAGGTGTCAGCGCAGGGCAGGCTTGTGTGTTTTATGATCCCGACGGCAGCCGGATTTTCGGCGGTGGATGGATTTGGCGCGGGCACTGAGCTGTCGTGCCCTTTTGCCGGGGTTATAGGGTTATCACCGTGTGAGCCGCATAATTTGCTTTTCAGGCCCGAAAATCAAATCCGGCCATTGCACCAAAAGGTCACTTTAGCCCATCCAACACAGCCTGCGCGGCCCGCAAGCCCGGTGCTTGCCCGCCAGNNCCAAGNGCNATCATCGTTTGCTGCATCGCTGCGATCTGACGCTCGCGCAGCGGGGCCTGAGCCAGCAGTGCAATCATAGCATCAGCGATCNGGTCTGGCTGGCACTTTGGCCCAAGAAATTCCGGCACAGTGCGGGTTTGGCTGACNATATTGGTCAGTGTTGCGGTATCGGTTTTGGCCATTCGGGACATAATCTGCCACGTCAGCCAGTTGACTTTATAGGCCACGACTGTGGGCGTGGTGGCGGCAGCCAGTTCCAGTGACACCGTGCCAGAGGCAGCCAGTGCCACGTCAGCGGCACCATAAGCGGTGCGTTTGCGCGCTTCGCCTTGCTCAAGCGTTACATCCCGCGGATCAAGAATGATCGGTTGGCCGGGCCAATCTGCCACGCCCTGTTCCACATCGTGGACAACCCCGCTGGCCGCAACCACAAGGACGCGCGCGTTTGGCTGTTTGCGCAAGACCAATTCCAGCGCTTGGCCAAATATCGGTGCCAGTCGCGACACCTCGCCTTTGCGCGATCCGGGCAGCGCCAGTATTACCGGTGCATCGCCCAGCCCAAAGGTTGCGCGAAAGTCAGCCCGTTCCTGCGCGCTGACCACCGGCTCGCTGACCACCGGATGACCGACAAAATCACAGCGCATTCCGGCGGCTTCCATCAGTGGTGGTTCAAACGGTAGTAGCGCCAGCACCTGATCCACATAGCGCGCCATTTTGACCGCACGGCCGGGGCGCCATGCCCAGACCGACGGGGCGACATAATGCACAACGCGAATATCTGATTTGCCCTTAACCAAGGCTGCAACCCGCAGGCAGAAATCCGGGCTGTCGATGGTGATCANCACATCNGGCTTTTCGGNCAGAATGGCATCTGCNGTCTGGGCGATCCGGCGTTTTAGCTGACGGTATTTTGGCAGGACTTCCACCAGCCCCATCACCGACAGTTCATTCATNTCAAACAGGCTGTTTAATCCTGCGGCCTGCATTTCTGGCCCACCAACGCCCAAAAATTCCACACCCGGCGCAAGCTGTTTCAGCCCCGCCATCAGGGCCGCACCCAGCTTGTCGCCTGACGCCTCGCCTGCAATCAGGAATACGCGCATCAGGTGGACTTTCGGATCCACAGGAACAACCCGTGGGCGTCACAGGCTTTTACTGTTTTGTCGGCTTCTAGAACCATCACTCCGCCCGCCTGTATCACGATACCGTCCAGCCCGGCTGCTGCGACCGCAGCCACGGTTTGCGGGCCGATCACCGGCAAATCGACACGTCGATCTTGCCCCGGTTTGGGTGCTTTAAAAAACACACCCCCTTTTGGTCCCGCCGGACGGCGGCCATTTGCCAGTGAGGCCAGCATCCAATCTGTGCCGCCAAAACCTTCGATCGCCAAAGGCTGACCGGCAGCAACGACACAGCCCTGCCCCACATCCGCAGCCCCAAGAGCCACCACAATCTGTTCGGCGCGACCGGCGTCTTTTTCGTGCTGATTGTGCGGCTTGGCCTGACTTGGAACACCGGCGTCAGGTAG
>JGI24724J26744_10003129_pt1 | contig 10803 bp, 11 predicted proteins | sample Cruoilmetagenom7_FD_26744 | JGI IMG/M metagenome (IMG submission 26744)
CCTAACAAAACCTGCTATAAAGTTAATTGAATTATCCCAAGATCCTAAATGATATCCATCGAATTCATCACCATTTAGCAAATCATTACCATTTTCAATTATTTACTGATAAATTCTAATATTAATTTTCTCAGTTGGTGAGACGGAATGAGGAAAGTATTTATTATGATAACTTGAGGGATTGATTTATTTTTTTTTTCTAGGATCAATCCATTCAGAATAGATCTCTTCAACAGCGAGAGTCTTGCTACGATTGCATTTTTCACATTCTTCTTCGTCCAACTTTTTAAAAGTATAGTCTCCCGCTTTAAACTCTCGAGAATACTTCGATTTGCATTCCCCACACTTTAATACTGTTGTTTTTTTATGCATAAAGCGATCTTTTCGACCGAGTATTTCTCCGATGTCAGGGAGCTCTGGAAATACAGGTTCATCACTCATATTAAAAGCACTAAACGAATTAGATATTTGTAATTGTAAATCATAAACAACTAATAACTTTTTAGGTTTTTAATTAAAAGTTATGAACAATATTTATGTTTAAGAAACAATTCATATTGAAGTTAAGATAAAATTCCGGACAGATATCAAAAATGATATCAAATTTTATTAATGAAAATTATGTGAATACTTATTATGAGTAAAAGTACTAACGAAAAAAGTTCTAAGGTTACAACAAAAACTTCAGATTGGGCGATGATAATAAGAAAAAATGTATGGCTTATTGGCGTGGCTTCAATTGCCCTTTTCTCATTTATACTTTACATGATTTCACTTTCAAGATATCCAATTTCATATGGTCCAGATGGACCTTACTACGATTTACAGGTGCGATATATTTTAAGAACGGGATTCCCNGAGAGTAATGATGCGCCTCTTATTTACTATTATTTAGTTCCGTTTGTAATATTAGCGGGTGATTCTTATCTTGGTATAAAGATCGGTATGGCACTAATCACATCAATGATGGCTTTTCCAGTATTTTTTCTAACGGAGATGTTTTCAAAAAAGATTGGTGTTGAATCAAAAATACCTTCATTATTAAGCTCCTTTCTCATAACGGTAAATGTTTTTTGTTTTAGAATGATTGAAGATTTTATGCAGAACTTGGCGGGGGTCTTCTTTATTTTATGGTTTATTTATTTTGCAATAAAATGGTTTGAAAACCTTCGTGAATGGAAGAAGTATGGAATATTTACCTTTGTTTTCTTTTTGTGTTCTTTTTTTAGCCATGTTTATACAGCGGGAATTATTCTCATTTTGGCATTTGGGTTGTTATTTTTTCATGTGGTATTAAAATCTATTAAAACTCGATCAATACCTGTTTTTGAGCTAAAACTTTTTGGAATAGTTATAATATTAGGAACTATAGTAATTACTCTTTTAATTTTTATATATCCTACAACATTATCTAATTTCACTAATAGATTTACAAGTTATTTAAGTTACTTGCTAAATATTTCGTCAAATCCTAAAAATCCCTTTACTAAGAGTTATTTAGTGTTTATTACTATTCCCTATTTAATTGGTATAATTGCAGTATCTCATTATCTTTATCTAGGAGTAAAAAAGATGGGAAAAAATCAAGGCCATATTATTATTTCAAAAAAAACATATCTAGTTTGGATATACTTAATATTAGCAATAATTCTCTTTATATTGATAATCATTCCCTCAAATTGGCAAAGCAGATTTTTATTACTTGCATTCCTTCCAATAGCTCTTATTGTACCATTTGGTTTGAAGTATATAGAACTAATGATTTCAAAGAGATTTTCAATTAATTTTAAGAGTAGACAAATAATAATTGGCATAATAGCATTTTCATTTGCTTTATCAAGTTTGATACAAGTTGTAACTTTTATACCAAGAATGGGTCCAGCTATCACAATGGAGCAGTACGAAGAATTAGAAGATATCAAAACTAATTATATTCCAAGTATAGTGAATGATACAGGAGTTATATTTGTTTCAGCATACACTTTTGGTTATTGGATCGAGTTTTTACTTGATATGGAATATTTTACAGGTAATCCTTCTAGTCAAGCTTTGAATTATATAGGGTGCCCTATCTATGGTATTTTTAAAATTTTAATGGTACCTGTTCCTTTTGATCCCCATTTCCTTTATCCATGGAACCCATTCCTCCCATATCGAATTACTTCCCTGAATGAAATATCTTTAGATGGATTAAATAGCCAACAAGGTCCACCACCCTCACCACCAGGACTTTTAATATATGGAGGAATATATCTTGAGTTAAGACTGCTTTTTTACTGGAACGGAACAAAAACATAAGTTAATGAGAACTTAATATGGTGTAAAAATATAAAAAATACAAAAAATTAGTAAATTTGAAACTCGAGATTTTTATGTATTTTGGTCTTCATTTCTAACTGTTTTATTGTTAATTTCCTTAGAATCTTTGGTTTCCTTGACATTTTCATTGTTATTCTCTTCACTTTCTCCATTTACTTCAGTAATTTTTTCGTTTTCTGGTTCTGGTTCTGGCTCTGGTTCTGGTTCTGGTTCAGGCGGGGGAGGAACGCGAGACACAATAACTTTAGTATAACGTATAACTTCCTTATCTAACTTCCAACCATCTTGAATGATATTAAGAATAGTATTGTTGGGAAGATCGTCCCTTTCTATTGAACTTAAAGCTTCGTGGTAATTGTAATCAAAAGTATCGTGTACTTTTACATCAATAGGTATCGCTTTATGATACTTCAAAATGTTAATAAATTGATCAAAAAAACCTTTCAAGATAACTTGGTTTTCGTCGCTATTTTCGAGTGCTTTTTTAAAGGAATCGTATAAAGGTAGAAATGTTTTCAGAGCCGAGGCTGTGTATTCTATCTTTAAATTCTGTCGATTTTTGTTCCAACGTTTTTGAGCGTTCTCAAACTCTGCTTGAAGTCTCGTGTATTTATTTCTCCAATCGTCGCTTTCGGTTCGATACTTTAAAAGTTGCTCATCTTTCTTTTTATTGCTTTCTTCAAGAATCTTAATCTCTTCTATTAAATTATCCTTAGAATAATACTCAAGAACTTTTTGCTCTTCACCTTCTATAAGCTTAATATTTTGTACTTCTACTTTAGCTTGTAAATCGTCTTGTTCTTTACTTGTACTTTCTTGGCTATTAGCAATAATAATTTCAGCTTCATCCTCTAGCAACGCTTTATTGCTTGGATTTTCCTTCTTTTCTTTTTTCCGAGTCATAAACGAAAACCACTATAAATTATAAATTTTTAATACTATCGATTTTTACAAAAATACTTTAATTCTATAATTTAATAAAAATTTTTATTATTTTTTTATTTTATGTTTAAAAAGATCTCTATATCATAAAATTCATAAATATGGCATAATTATATCCTTAATAGATACTAATAGAAAATAAAATAATTATATTTAAGTTAAAATCAACTAATTATCTTAGAAGTGAATTTTATCATGAGTGAAGAAAGCAAACCAAAGAAAAAAGAAAAAATCATTGGGATCGATTTAGGTACTTCAAATAGCGCATGTGCGGTTTTAAGTGGAACAGGGCAACCTGAAATTATTCCTGCTGCCGAAGGAAGAACTTTGGGCGGCAAAGCTTTTCCATCTTATGTTGCTTTTGATGATAGCGGTAGAAAAATCGTAGGCGAACCCGCTAGAAGGCAAGCAGTTTCGAATCCAGATGGAACTATTTACGCTATTAAAAGAAAAATGGGAACTTCTTATAAAGCAAAAGTTAAAGTTGGAAGCGAGTGGAAGGAGTTTTCCCCCGAAGAAATTAGCGCGATGATTTTAAAAAAGATAAAAAACGATGCCTCTGCTTATCTCGGGAAAGAAATAAAAAAAGCAGTTATTACGGTCCCAGCTTATTTTAATGACGCCCAAAGAACAGCTACTAAGAATGCCGGTGAGATTGCTGGACTTGAAGTTGTACGGATGATAAACGAACCCACAGCAGCATGCTTAGCTTACGGCCTTGATAAAAATACAAAAGATAAACTCATAAAAATTTGTGTTTTAGACTTAGGAGGAGGTACTTTCGATATAACTTTGATGGAATATGGCGAGGGTGTTGTTGAAGTTTTATCAACTGGCGGCGATACACAGCTAGGCGGAACAGATATGGACAATGAAATTATAGATTGGGTCGTCAACAACTTTCAAAAGAAAGAAGGGGTCAATCTTAAAGGAGACAACAAAGCTATGATTAGAATTAAAGACGCTGCAGAAAAAGCTAAAATCGAATTATCTACTACTCTAAGTACTCAAATTAACTTGCCTTACATTACTCAGAAAGATGGAAATCCGGTTCATATAGAAGTTGAACTTACGCGGGCAAAATTGGAACAGTTAATTGAACCTACTTTAAGGAGATTAGATCCTATAATCAAAAGAGCTATAACTGATGCTAAAATTGGAGTTAACGAAATTGAAAAAGTTCTTTTAGTTGGTGGTCCGACGAGAATGCCCTCTGTTCAGAAAAGATTTAAGGACTTCTTTGGCAAAGAACCAGAGCACTCAGTTGATCCTATGGAATGCGTTGCGATTGGAGCTTCGATTCAAGGAGGTATCATTGCGGGTGATGTTGAAGATCTTCTTTTATTGGATGTTACACCTCTTTCCTTAGGAATAGAGACCTTAGGAGGCGTAGCTACAAGGCTAATAGAGCGAAATTCAACGATTCCAACGGAAAAAAAACAAGTATTTAGCACTGCTGCGGATAATCAACCTGGCGTTGAGGTCAATGTTTTGCAAGGAGAAAGAACAATGGCAAAAGATAATATAACATTAGGAGTTTTTCACCTGACTGGGATTCCGCCTGCTCCGCGTGGAATACCACAAATTGAAGTGAAATTTTCGATTGATGCTGATGGCATTGTTCACGTGAATGCAAAAGATTTAGGAACTGGAAAAGAAACAGGTATCACTGTTACTGGTGCGAAAGGTTTATCGGCTGAAGAAATTGCGGAGAAGGTTAGAAATGCTGAGCAATTTGAAGAAGAAGATAAAAAACTAAGGGAGTTAATCGAATCAAAAAATACTGCAGATTCTATGATCTACCAGACAAAGAAACTGATGGAGGATAATAAAGATAAGATCGAAGAGAAGGAAAAAGACGAAATAGAAGCAGCAATCAAATCTTTAGAAGAAGATATTAAAACAGATGATCTTCAAAGAATTAAAATGGGTGTTGAAAACTTACAAAAGTCTATGCATGGTTTCTCTCAAAGGATATATAGCCAACAAACTCAAGATCAAGCGTATCAGCAAGCAGCACAACAAGCACAACAAGCAGCTAGTGGAATGGGAGGTTTTCCTCCAGGTGGTATGGGTGGGGCCCCTCCAGATGGAATGGACGGCGCCGGTGCAGGTGGAGCTACTTATAAAAAAGATAAAGAAGATAAGAAAAAGAAGGGTAAAGTAGTCGATGTAGACTGGGATGAGGAGAATTAAGTTTTAAATTAATTTTTCCATTTATTTTATATTTCTTTTAATTTTTGGTTTTTAAAATAATTTTAATTTCAATTAAGCAAGCTGATAATAGAACTTGTAATGAATATTATTTCGTATTAAAATCCTAAACCAGCATCCCAAAAATTTAATCGAAAATCTTGAAAAATTAGTGAATATACATACAATGTTAACCATGTTACTCCAATTAATATTAAAATGACGATAGCGAATCCTTTTATGTCATCAAGTTTGATTGGTACGCTATATTTATATTTTATTTTTGAAATCTGCTTTTTCATAAACGATTTGTATTTTCTAACAAATTTTCCTTTTTCGTTAAATGGTTTTAAACCAGTGGCTGCTTCAAATCCTTCTCGATTTTCTTTAGTATTAAAAGAATCAAATCCTCTCTTTAATTCTTTTTGAGAAGAGTAAAACATTGTGCTTATAACTGCAAAAATTATTACTGGCACAGTTATAACCCAATAGTAAGCTAGAAACTTAATGACACTAAAAATAAATTCTATATTAAAAATGATTATCATAATAATAATAGATACAGCCAAAAAGCAAAAGCAAATTACTATATCAATATTATCCAATCTCATACTCATATCTATTTTCACCATATACTAATACTTAATACGATTATTTCTAAATATATTAAAATGATGTATATTAGTATATTTTGCTTTAAAAATTAAGATTAAAAAGTTTATACAATTATTTTTCGATATCCTAATACCTAAAAAAATAAATTTCATAATAAATTTTCATAAATAGAGTTTATACTTATAAGAGATTATGAAGTGATAAAAAGATCATGAGTTCAAGTAAAAAACGAGATTACTACGAGATATTAGGTGTTAGTAAAGATGTTAGTGAAAACGATATAAAACTTGCGTATAGACGTTTAGCAAGGAAACTTCACCCTGATCTCAATAAGACTGATCCAAAAGCAAAAGAAAAATTCATCGAACTCCAAGAAGCTTATGAGGTTTTAAGCGACTCAAATAAACGAAGCAACTACGATCNATATGGGTTCAGTGGAGTAGATGTGGANATGAGTAGTTTTTTCAGAGGTGGAATCCCCGGTTTAGATGATTTGCTCAGTTCGCTTTTTGGAGGAGGCTTGTTTGGAAATAGTTTCGGGAGCATCTTTGGTTCTCGAGGTAGAGGACGTTCAGCACCACGTCGGGAAGTAGGGCAAGATATTGAAGACCATATCGAAATTACATTTAAANATGCTATGTTTGGTACGAAAAAAGATGTTANTATTAAAAGATACGTACCATGCGACGATTGTGAGGGAACGGGAGCTGAAGATCCGTCAAGTGTAAAAACCTGCCCTCAATGTGAGGGAACGGGGCGGACGAGAAAGATGACCCAATCGGGTTTTGGAACAATCATACGCGAATCTGAATGCTATACTTGTAATGGAACAGGTAAAGTAATTAAAAAGAAATGTCCAAAATGTAATGGAATGAAAGTAGTCCTTGAAACTAAAACAATTCATGTAAGTATTCCGCCTGGCATAGAAAATGGCGTTCATTTAAAAGTTCAAGGGGCAGGGCATATTCCTTCTTCTGGAGCAATTCCAGGAGATCTTTATTTAGGTATTAGAATTGAAGAAAACGAAAACTTTATACGACGTGGAAACGATCTTTATACTCCAATAGATATAGATATTGTAACAGCAACTTTAGGAGGAGAAATTAAAGTCCCGACGTTAGATCACAAAACTGAGAAATTAATTGAGAAAGATTTAAAACTACCCGCAGGAACCCAACACGGTACAGAATTTAGAATTAAAAATAGGGGTTCTACTTATTTAAGGGGGAGAGGTAAGGGAGATCAATACATTATAATAAATATTGAAATTCCGAAAAAAATCTCTGAGGAACAAAAAAAATTATTAGAAAAATTTAAAGAACTTAGTTAAAAATAACTTTTTAAACAGTTTTTCAAAATATCACTTTTTACTTATATTCTATAAAAAGATTTTAATTTTACTTTTTGTTATTCTAATAATCATAATTCTTTTTCTTTAAACGAGATGCTAAATGTGGAAATGTGATGAGTGTGGAGCTATATTCGATTTAGAGGGTATCCCCGAGAAATGTCCCGAATGTGGTACTGAAGATGGAACATTTAGTTTGGTTGATTAAAATTTAAAAAAGAACCCTTATTTGGTTTCTTCTCCACAAAACGGGCAATGTTTGGACCCCTTAGAAATTTTTTCACCACAATATGTACAGAATTGGGCTTTTACACGCACATTATTTTCTTTCTCATCTACTTTATTTAGGGTTCCGATTAAATGAACAGTGGGCTCAGAAATCTTCTTATCTCTGTCTTTTTTCTTTGAATTATCTTCGTTTACGTTCATTCTTAGCAATTTAAATACGATGAGAATGATAAGAACGAGAAAGATAGCGACCGCAACGAAAATAANTACGAAAAATAAACCTATAAACTCAAATATTGATAGAGACATGATTAGAAAATCTATTTCTTGTTTTATCTTATCATGAGAATACATATAAATTTATATTAATAAAATTTTGGCATGGTGTTAAGATTGGACGAGTAAAAACATCCAATTAAAGTTGTGTTCTTCATTAAATAGAAATATATAGAGAAAGGTACAATAATTTCACTAATTCCAATTTAATGAACAAAGGAAAATAACTATATAACAACATTTAAATATACTAATTCANCATATATCTCTTGAAATTCTAATTAAAAATAATAAATGATGAAAAATGTTATTACAAGGATTTGATATGTTATTTTTTATTTTACCTCTCGCAATTGGCATAGGCATTTTTTTTGGAATTTGGCTATTAGCGGGTATTAAGGTGGTTTTAGAATACGAAAGGCTCGTAATCTTTAGATTAGGTAAATANAAGCGTACAATTGGCCCAGGTGTAGTATATATCGTCCCGCTTTTAGAGAAATCTCAAAAAGTTGACTTGAGAATCATCACGGCAGACATTCCTCGTCAAGAAGTAATGACAAGAGACAATATACCTGTCTTAGTAAATACAGTAGTGTATTATAAAGTTGAAAAACCAGAAGACGCAATCATAAAAATTCAAAATTACGCTTATGCCGTGCGTCAGTACACGCAAGCCGCGTTGAGAGATGTTTTAGGTAACATGGAATTGGACAGCGTTTTAACTGATAGGGAAACGGTTGCTATAGAGATTAGGAATATCGTTGATAAAGAGACTAACGATTGGGGTATTGACATTAAGAGCATTAATATTCAGGAGCTTGAACTTCCTGCTGAAATGAAGAGAGCTATGGCAAAACAAGCAGAAGCAGAGCGGGAAAAACGTGCAGTAATAATTGCAAGTGAGGGCGAGCTAGGAGCTGCTGAAAATTTAGTAAAAGCAGCGAACATAATGATATCATACCCCGCAGCGATTCAATTAAGGACTCTTCAAACAATTCGAGATATTTCACAAGACCCCTCTGAGAAGATTGTTATTTTTATGCCAGGTGGAATTAACGAGATATTGAAGAAATTCTAATTAACATTGGTGAACATCAATGAGTATAACATTCGATTTCAGCACGAGATATATCCAAATTGCATTTAATCACTCCATTCACGATGTTGTACGTATATTACCTCAAATTCCTCACGATCCGAGAGTTATAATAGAAGCTGGGACTCCATATGTCAAAAGAGAGGGACAGAATGGCATCAAATTAATAAGGAAGTATTGGCGAGGATTAATCGTCGCTGATCTAAAAGTTATTGACGGCGCTCAAGAAGAGGTTGCGATGGCACATAATGCAGGAGCCAATGCCGTTACTGCCGCAGGTACTGCTCCAAAAGATACTTTGGATCACTTTAGTGATACATGCGATCAATATAAAATTTTCTCAATGATCGATATGTTAGGACAAGATAATCCGCTAAAAAAACTTTTTGCGTTAAAAAGCAAACCAAAAGGAGTAGTTATCCATAAGGGGCGAGACGAGGAAGCAAACCCAAGAAGCATTATCAGGTACAAAGACATTAACAAAATTCGCTCTAAGTACGATGTTCTCATATCTGTTGCAGGTGGATTAAATAAAGAAAGCGTGAGAAAAGCCTATTTTAATGGAGCGAGCGTTGCAATATTAAATATCGTAAAACTTACAGATGCCAACGAGGGTTTAAGCGACATGTCGAACTTTCGAGTTATGATTCCCTCAATCTTGAAAGAAGTTGGACAATAAACAAATCTTCTTTTTTTTTATTTAACATTTTTTTTTGTTTTTTTTACTTTAAAGTAGATTGCTTTTTCTATAAATAGCGTTATTCATGTACAATTAAACATCAAAATTCTTATTTGGAGACATTAATTATTAGATTAAACTTCATATAGTTAAAGCAAAATAGGAAAAAGCGAAAATCGAATGACCGAGGAATTTGACTTTGAAAAGTATTGGTTAAATAAGTTTTCAAACTGTTTGGATGAGGTAGCTGGAGAAAAAGTAAGAAAAGATGTAATGGATGGAAGTGAAAAACTTTCAGATGTATCGTCCAGAGAAGAAGTTATTAACTGGTCTAATCAAGCTATGGAAAGATTAAGTTCTTTAGTTAACGAAGAAAAACAAATTGATATCATGACGGGATGCGCTTGTAATTATTCTAAGTCTCAATTACACGAAATAAGAGAAAAGTACAAACAAACAAAGGATATTAACATAGCACATCGAATGCTACAACAACAATTTGAATCCTTGCTCAAGGATACCCTTAAATTAAATGAAGATCTTATTAAAAAAATTATTAAAAAAGGATGGAGTACTGCTGGAGTCAAGAAAGGAAATGTAATTTTGGCTACCAAGATTCCTAAAAGCGCTTATATCAAACAATATTTCGAAACAACTGATCCAGACGAAAAAAGAGCCATTTATTGCCATTGTCCTCGCGTTAGAGACGCTTTAAAATCGTCAATAGAGAATTTACCCGAAATTTATTGCTACTGTGGAGCAGGCTTTTTCAAAGGCATCTGGGAGGGAATTCTTCATAAATCCATAAAAGTTAAGGTTTTAGAATCTGTTATGAAAGGAAACGAAGTGTGCAAAATTGCAATATATCTTCCTCCTGATGCGTAAATTTAAAAAGATGAAAAGCGACACCTGAGATATATACCCACCTTTTTGTTCTATTCCCCGTTACCAAGAAATAGGTGGGGCATCAAACTAAGCGGCCTACCTAAAGCTCGTTCCAAATACTCATCGCCTTCATTTGGCCTTACACCAAGGTTTTAGCTCGTTCCAACCGTTCCCGATTACAATTTCTCTGGCTTAAATCCAAGTCATTAATGTACGTAAAAG
>JGI24724J26744_10003132_pt1 | contig 10797 bp, 7 predicted proteins | sample Cruoilmetagenom7_FD_26744 | JGI IMG/M metagenome (IMG submission 26744)
CGCTTTGGTTCTTGTGTAGGTGGCATGGATGCCCGCACCGAGCGGCGCACGCTGGATCGTGGTGTTCACATCGTGGTCGGCACCCCTGGCCGTCTTCGTGACCACATCACCCGTGGCGCACTGGATCTGTCAGAGCTGCGCGTTGCCGTGCTGGACGAGGCCGACGAGATGCTTGATCTTGGGTTTCGCGACGATCTGGAATTCATCCTAAAAGCGGCCCCCGATGAGCGCCGCACCTTGCTATTTTCCGCCACTGTGTCGCGGCCCATCGCCTTGCTGGCCAAAACCTACCAGCGAGATGCGGTTCGTATCGAGACCAAAAGCGAAACCAAACAACACAGCGATATTGAATACCGCGCTTTGGTTGTGAAGCCTGCCGACAAAGAAAATGCCATCATCAATCTGCTGCGCTATTACGAGGCGCAAAATGCGCTTGTCTTCTGTGGCACGCGGGCTGCCGTCAACCACATGACCGCCAAGTTCAACAATCGCGGCATGGCTGTCGTGGCACTGTCGGGCGAACTCAGCCAAAACGAGCGCACCCACGCGCTGCAATCCATGCGCGATGGCCGCGCACGGGTTTGCATTGCCACTGACGTTGCGGCGCGCGGTATTGATTTGCCGGGTCTTGATCTGGTGATCCACGCTGATTTGCCACAAAANAAAGAAGCCTTGCTGCACCGCTCTGGTCGAACAGGTCGTGCGGGCTCCAAAGGGGTTTCCGCGCTGATCGTGCCAATGAGCCAGCGCAAGAAAGCGGAGCGCCTGTTGGGCTGGGCCAAGGTCACCGCGAAATGGGACACNCCGCCNACGGCCAAAATGGTGCAGGAACGCGACAATGAACGCTTGATTGACGGNTTTGTGGTTGGCGATGCGCCAGACACCGAATTCGTTGCACGGTTTCTGGAAAAATACACCGCCGAGCAAATTGCTGCCGCCTACATCGAGCAATACCGCAGCTTGCGGTCGGCACCAGAGGAATTGCAGACCGTTTCGGTAACCGGGCCGGATGTGAAGGCTTCACGCGATGAATTTGCCGAAAGCACGTGGATTTCACTGACCATTGGTCGCGACCAAAAGGCCGAGCCACGCTGGTTGTTGCCGATGCTGTGTCGTGCAGGCGATATCACCAAACGCGACATCGGCGCGATCCGGATGCAGCAAAACGAAACATTTGTGCAGTTGAATGCAATGATTTCCAATGCGTTCATGAAGGCATTGGGCGGCAAGAAAGAGCTGGAAGAAGGCATCAAGGTTACGGTTCTCGACACGCCTCCTGATCTNCCNCCACAGCCGCGTGGCAAGCCCTCTGGTGGCGCAAAACGCCCGTATCAACGCCGTGATACCCGTGAGGGTGGGGCCGACGGTGGTAAGCCAGCTTATAAAGGCAAGAAAAAGTGGGAACCGGCCAACAGTGAAGGCGGCAAGCCCGCTTATGCCGGTAAGCCCGCCCGCGATGGTGATAAACCTGCCTATAAAGGCAAGAGCAAGTGGGACAGCGACAACCGTGATGGTGGCAAGCCTGCTTATAAGGGTAAAAAGAAGTGGGACAATGACGAGAGCGACAGCCCTCGGACACCTTATAAGGGCAAGTCCAAATGGGACAACGAGGGCGGCAAGCCTGCGGCTGGCAAACCTGCCGCAAGCAAGCCTAAAGCGTCGACCAAATACGACAGTAAGCCGCGCCACAAAGAAGCGCCCAAGTCGGATTTCGCGCCCAAATTTGGCGGCGAGGCGGATGCGATGCCAAGCCGCAAAGGCGGTAAGCCAAAGAACCTAGGGGCCGATGATCGGGGTGCCAAAAAACCACGCCACAAGGCTTCGGGCAAAGGTAAATTTTCCAAACCTGCGGCCAAGAAAAAGACCGTTAAACCGATGGGCAAGAAGCGGGATTAAATTGCCTGCCGCTCATCCGCCCCTGAAAGGGGTTTGATGAGCGGTTGGCGATTATGCCAGCGGATCCGGCCCAAAGCTGTTTTCGCCATCCGTGCCCTTTAGAAAGCCCAGTTCAACCAGCGCCCAAATACCGACAATCAATGAGACCAGACTCACAAGCATGGCCAGCTTACCCGGAACAAGGATGTCTTGTCCGGCAGATCTAAACATACCCATCATCCCGCCTATGCCTTCCATCTGGGACATATCAAGCACCGCGTAATTGATTCGGAAGGTTTGCATCAGACTTGAAATGATGCCGGGTAGGAAAAAAATTGCAAGCCACGGCATTGTGGGTTTGTTGCGATCATGCAAGCGTTTTGCCGATATGGCCATCGCGAGATAAAATAGGGCCAGCGAAATGACTGCAAAAACAATCTTCGATATTGGACCTGAGGTTCCGAACAGCGTTTCCAGAGCAAACATTGCGATAATCGATACGACAATGATGCCCAGTATCCCAAGCCAGAAAGATTGACGTGAAATGCGTCCGTCGAATGACGTAAAAAGTTCCATAAGCTGCTCCTGTAATATTGAAATTGTTTGAATGCAGATAGTTTAAGGGCTGACGGGCGAAAATCAATCCATTCCAAATCACACATGAAAACCGTGCTGGCAGCCCAATCCAACAATGAAATCGCAAGGCGTCAGGTAGGGGGGGCTATTTGATCTGGATGGTTTGGCGCAAAGCGCTGCTGTCTTGATCAAATATCAGGATTTGATTGTCGGTTGTTACCACCGCATACCAACCCTCGCCCATGGTATAACTGCTGGCGTGGCTGCCATCGGGCAGGGTAATGCTGCCCGGCAAAGCAACGACGGCAGGTTTGGCATTAATCCGCATGACAAGCAGGCCAATGATCACTACAACGCCCACAATCATCGTGCCGGTCAATACTGTAACAAGGCGGCGCAGAAACTTCAGGTTTGCTGGCTCAATCGGCTGCATCGGAGCGTCCTTCATGGCTGAAACATCCTCTCTATCCGTTGTCATATCCGACAACCACCCGTTCACACGTCTTGATAAAGGGTTATCAAAGGATGTGCCAGAGGAGGCGAACCTCAGCCGTTCGCGGTTGGCCAAATTGATCGCCGCTGGCCAAGTGAAGCTGAACGGCGCGGTTGAAGTGAACCAAAAGGCCAAAATCGGACCCGGGGATGTGGTTGAAATTACCGTGCCCGTGGCCAGCGCTAGCCATATCGAGGCCGAGGACATCCCGCTGGACGTGGTCTATGAGGACGATGACCTGATCGTGATCAACAAGCCGGTGGGCATGGTGGTGCATCCGGCGCCTGGCACACCATCAGGCACCTTGGTCAACGCGCTTATGCATTATTGCGGCGACAGCCTGTCGGGGGTTGGCGGGGTGGCGCGGCCCGGGATTGTGCACCGGATCGACAAGGAAACCTCGGGCCTGTTGGTGGTGGCCAAATCGGATGCGGCCCACCATGGGCTGGCGGCGCAGTTTGAAAAACACACCGTCGAGCGCCGTTATCTGGCGGTGGTTTACGGCGCGCCTGATGCCTATGATCCGCGCCTTCGCGGCGTTAAAGGGGTAAACTTTGAGACCGGAAACATCATGCGCATAACCACGCAATTGGCCCGCCACAAAACCGATCGCCAAAAACAGGCAGTGGTGTTTGGCAGCGGGCGCCATGCCGTGACCCGTTCGCGAATCATCGAGCCGCTGGGCGATCCTGTGGTGGCTTCATTGATCGAATGTTGGCTGGAAACCGGTCGAACCCACCAGATACGGGTGCATATGTCCCACGCAGGGCACGGGCTAATTGGTGATCCGGTCTATGGTGGGCGGCGCAAGCTGTCGGTGAAAGCGGTCGGCGAAACGGGGCAGGCCGCGGCAAAGGCGTTTTCGCGGCAGGCGCTTCATGCGGCGACATTGGGGTTTGTGCATCCGGTGAGTGGCGAAAACCTGCAATTTGAGGCCCAAATGCCAGATGACATGGTAAACCTGATCGTGGATTTGAAACAGAAAAGCACGCTTGCGTGAAAAACTGACACATTACTGGATATTCGATCAGCCCAAGTTCATATAAAGTTAACAGAACTGATTTATGGCCCAAGAAACGGCTCTGGGCCTTGAAAACACGAAAACCATGCCTATCTTGATGTTAAGCCTATAAACATCACTACAATTAGGGGGGGCACTAATATGAGCAACTTTTCCAGATTACCCGCACCATCACCGGAGCAGGGGTTGAACAGTTACCTTCAGAGCATTCGCAAATTTCCGATGCTGGAGCCTGAAGAGGAATATATGCTGGCCAAAAGCTGGGTCGAGCGCGAGGACACCGATGCGGCCCACAAACTGGTTACATCACACCTGCGACTGGCCGCTAAAATCGCCATGGGTTATCGTGGCTATGGATTGCCGCAAGCTGAAGTCATTTCCGAGGCCAATGTCGGCCTGATGCAGGCTGTGAAACGGTTTGATCCGGAAAAAGGCTTTCGGTTNTCGACCTATGCCATGTGGTGGATTCGCGCCAGCATTCAGGAATTTGTGCTGCGTTCGTGGTCTTTGGTAAAACTTGGCACCACCTCGGCGCAGAAAAAGCTGTTCTTTAATCTGCGCAANGCCAAATCCCGCATNGGGGCGCTGGAAGAAGGCGATATGCGGCCCGAAAACGTCAAACGCATTGCCNCCGATTTNGGGGTGACCGAGGCCGAAGTGATCTCGATGAACCGCNGGATGTCGGGCAGTGACGCGTCGCTGAATGCCCAAGTNGGNTCAGAGGGTGAAGGCACCATGCAGTGGCAGGACTGGTTGGAAGATGANGANGCCGATCAGGCAGGAGATTACGCCGATAAGGACGAATTAGACGTGCGCCGCGAATTGTTGCTAGAGGCGATGGATGTTTTGAATGACCGCGAAAAGGACATTCTGGAACAGCGTCGGCTAAAGGACAAACCAGTGACGCTGGAAACATTGTCCGGTCAGTATGATGTATCGCGCGAACGTATCCGCCAGATCGAGGTGCGGGCGTTCGAGAAAATCCAGAGCCGGATGCGCGATTTGGCCAAGGGCAAGGGCATGATGGTGCCTGCCTAGCTTTCAAATAATCAAGGTGCGCCACTTAGGTGGTGGCGCGCCTTGAAGGCGGAGCAACAGACTTATCGCAAACCTTCGTTAATGCTGTCCAGGACCCGGCTGCCGGGGCAAAGTTCATCATTGCCCATTTCGTTTAATGGTTTGGTGGCCAGATTGAGGTTCTGGTTGAGGTCTTGCGAATTGGGATCAAGGAACAAAAGGCCGGTCAGGATCCGGCCTTCATCTTTTGCGGTCTGCACCGCCATCATCGCCTTGTTGCGGTCATCGGCCTGATATTCTGAACTGGCCTTGCGCAAGTGAATGACCGAGCCGTCATGCAATGTCACGCCTTGACTTGTNCCGGCCTCGTATTGAGTGCGGATTTCTTCGCGCATCGGCACGAAATCAAGCGGCATCGCATCTAGGTGCTCGCGGGTTTCGGCATAGCTTTTGCTAGACCCAACATGATTATTGAAGGTTACGCAGGGTGATACCACGTCGATGAATGCAAAGCCGTTATGTGCCATCGCAGCCCGGATCAGTGGTTCGAGCTGTTCTTTGTCGCCGGAGAAGCTGCGGCCCACAAAGCTGGCACCTTGCAGCAACGCAAGGCTGGCCAGATCAATACCATCAAAGGGGTTGGCTTGACCTTGTTTGCTGACCGAACCCAGATCGGTGGTGGCGCTGTCCTGACCCTTGGTCAGGCCATAACAACCATTGTTGGCCACGATATAGGTCATGTTCACATTGCGCCGGATCAGGTGAATGAACTGACCCATCCCGATAGAGGCGGTATCACCATCGCCGGAGACACCGATATAGGTAAGTTCGGAATTGGCAAGGCTTGCACCGGTGGCAACCGAGGGCATGCGCCCATGCACAGAGTTGAAGCCATGGCTTTTGCCTAGGAAATAGGTCGGCATCTTTGAGGAACAACCGATGCCGGATAGTTTGGCGATCCGGTGCGGTGGAAGGGATGACAAAAAGCAGGCATTGCGGATCGCTGCCGAAATACTGTCATGGCCGCAGCCCGCACAAAGGGTGGAAATCGCCCCGTCATAGTCAGCGACGGTAAACCCCAAAGAGTTGATCGGCAGGTTCGGATGGCGGAATTTCGGCATATTATAAGACATCAGACGGTCTCCCGGTGCAGCGCCACCACNTCGGCGCTTTTGGTATTCAGGGCTTTGCGNATTTCGCGGGCAATCATCCGCGCGGTAATCGGCGTGCCCGAGTAATTCAGCACTGGCGTCAGCTTGCCAGGTGGAATTTCGCATTCGTTTATGACCAAGCGACGCATTTGTCCGTCACGGTTTTGTTCGATNAGGAACACCTGATCGTGGTCGTGAATGAACTGATCCAGGCTTTCGTGGAACGGAAAGGCGCGGAGCCGCATGGTGTTTATCGGATACCCTTCATCCGCCAGCATCTCGACCGCTTCATAAGCGGGCGAGGCAGAGGTGCCAAAGAACAGCGCCCCCAGTTTCAGCTTTGTCTTGGGTTTCTTGACTTCGACCGGAGGGTGGGTCTTTGGCTTGGGCACATAGGTTTTGGCGGTCTCAAACTTGCGCAACAGCCGGTCNACGTTCTTTACATAGTCTTCACCGCTTTCGGAATAGACNGCCATTTCGTCTTTGGAAGATCCGCGNGTGAAATAAGCGCCTTTGTNCGGATGTGCGCCGGGCAAGGTGCGATAACAAATGCCATCACCGTCCACATCAAGGTAACGCCCCCATTTTTCAGCCTCGTCCAGCCCCTTAGCATCCAGAACCTTGCCCCGGTCCATCTGATGATTGTCGTCCCATTCTAGCGGTGGCGACATCCAGTCATTCATACCCAGATCGAGATCCGACATGATAATCACCGGCGTCTGCAACTGCTCTGCCAGATCAAAGGCTTGCACTGTCATATCAAAGCACTCGCGCGGGGTGGCCGGAAACAGCAGCACTTGTTTGGTATCGCCATGACTGGCATAGGCGGCGGCCAGAATATCCGATTGTTGCGAGCGCGTTGGCATACCTGTCGAGGGCCCCGAGCGCTGCACATCAATCAGCACCACCGGCACCTCGGCGAAATATGCCAACCCCAGAAACTCGCTCATCAGAGACAAGCCAGGNCCCGAGGTCGCGGTAAAGGCNCGTGCGCCGTTCCANGCGGCCCCCACCACCATGCCCATCGCGGCAAGCTCGTCTTCGGCCTGAACAATGGCAAAGTTTCGCTTGCCACTTCCGGGGTCGATCCGCATCCGTTCGGCGTATTTTGCAAACGCGTCCACCACCGAGGTTGAGGGCGTAATCGGATACCAGGCCGCGACGGTGGCCCCGCCATAGATCGCGCCCAAGGCAGCAGCGGTGTTGCCGTTCATCAGAATATGTTCGCTCTCCTGGATATGCGGCGCGGTGTTCCCGCAGTTCTCCAGCCGAATCGGCAGCGGGCAATCAAAGTTCTCGGTGGCAAATTGATAACCCATCTCAAGTGCGTGTACGTTCGACGAGATCAGCTTTTCCTTACCCTTGAACTGGACGCTCAGCAGGTCCTTCAAGATCGAGAATTTCATGTTCAAAAGCGCGGCCAGCACACCGACATAAACCACGTTCTTGAGCAGTTGTTGCAGACGCGGGGTATCATATTCGCGCATGCACATTTCGGTCAGTGGAACGCCGAAATACGTGATGTCATCACGTTTGAGATGCTGCGCCAGAGGTTTGGTTGAATCGTAGAGGAAATAGCCGCCGGGCTCAACACTGGCGACATCCTTTTCCATGCTCTGAGGGTTGATACATACCATCAAATCAACACCGCCACGGCGCCCCAGATACCCTTTGGAACTGACCCGAACTTCGTACCACGTCGGCAGGCCCTGAATATTTGACGGAAAGATGTTGCGCGGGCTGACCGGGATCCCCATGCGGAAAATAGCCTTGGCAAACAGGTGGTTCGCGCTAGCCGACCCAGAACCGTTTACATTTGCCAGCTTTACGACGAAGTCGTTGATGCCTTTGATCTGTTTCATTTGACCTCCATCAGGTCTGGAGTCGCCTTGGCAACGTTATAAAAGAACATCTGCATGTCCCACGCAGCCGTGGGGCACCGTTCGGCACATAACCCGCAATGCAGGCAGACGTCCTCGTCCTTAACCAGAATTCGGCCAGTCTCGAGTGTTTCCGAAGCAAACAAATCCTGTTCGGTATTGTGGGCTGGCACGGCAAGACGCTTGCGCAGATCATCCTCGGGGCCATTTTCCACGAAATTGATACAGCTTGTTGGGCAGATATCAGCGCAGGCATCACATTCGATGCAGTTATCGGCGGTGAAAACGGTCTGAGCATCGCAATTGAGGCACCGTTCTGCCTGAACAAAGGCTGCCTCGGCGTCAAAGCCAAGCTCTACCTCAAGGGCGCGATCCTTCAGCGCCTTCTCCAGATCGACCAACGGAACGGCCTCGCGCTTGTCATTGACTGGAAGGCTATCATAGCTCCATTCGTGAATGCCCATCTTCTGGCTTACCAGATTGACAAATGGCGCGGGGCGCACCTCGAGGTCCTTGCCCTGACAATAGAGGTCGATGGACACGGCCGCCTTATGGCCGTGTGCCACAGCGGTAATGATGTTCGCCGGGCCAAATGCCGCGTCCCCGCCAAAGAAAACCTCCTTGCGAGTGGATTGCATGGTCTCATCATCATTCAGGATTGGCGTCCCCCAGCTGGTGAACCTGATGCCCGTTTCCTTCTCGATCCAGGGGAAGGCGTTTTCCTGTCCGATGGCGATCAAAACGTCATCGCAAGGATAAAAGGCGAGGTCTTCGCCGGTTGGCACCAACTCGCGGCGGCCATCGTCGTGATAAACGGCCTCGATCTTTTCAAAGTTCATCCCAATCAGTTTGCCCTTTTTCAGCACAAACGCCTTGGGCACATGGTTGTCGATGATCGGAATGCCCTCGTGAATGGCATCTTCCTTTTCCCAGGNTGAGGCCTTCATGTTTTCAAANGGGCTGCGCACGATGACTTTTACGTCGTCGCCACCAAGACGGCGCGACGTGCGGCAGCANTCCATNGCCGTGTTNCCGCCCCCTAGGACAATGACCTTTTTACCGACCTTGCTGGTGTGATCGAACGCAACATTTGCCAGCCAGTCGAGACCGATATGGATGTTGCTGCTGGCCTCATCGCGTCCGGGCAAGTCGGGCAGATCGCGCCCGCGTGGCGCGCCGCACCCAACAAAGATTGCATCGTAATCCTTGGCAAGGATGTCTGCCATGCTGTCGACGAAAGTGTTGAGATGGGCCTTGATCCCCATGTTCAACACATAGCCAACCTCTTCGTCCAGNACGCTTTCCGGTAGTCGGAAGGACGGAATTTCCGAGCGCATAAACCCACCGGCTTTGGGCTGGGCGTCGTAAAGGTGTAACTCATACCCCAGTGGGGCCAGATCCCGCGCCACAGTCAGCGACGCAGGTCCGCCACCGATCAGGGCTATCTTCTTGCCGTTTGACGCACCGGCTTTGGGCAAAACCTCGGCAACGTCTTGTTTGAAATCAGCCGCCACCCGCTTCAAGCGGCAGATTGCCACGGGCTCCTCTTCGACCCGGCCCCGGCGGCAGGCGGGTTCGCAGGGGCGATCACAGGTCCGGCCAAGCACGCCGGGGAAGACATTGCTCTCCCAGTTGATCAGGTAGGCATCGGTGTAACGCTGCTGGGCGATCAGGCGAATATATGCGGGCACTGGTGTATGTGCCGGGCAGGCGTATTGGCAGTCGACGATCTTGTGAAAGAACTCTGGGTCGGTGGTGTCAGTCGGTTTCAAATTCGCATTCCTCCATACGCATCACAAAGAATCCTATGGTATACAAACAAAACGCGCAGGAATCGCTCGTGTAAAGCCCCTGTTCTCAGGTTGCGTCACTTTGATACGTATCTGCGACACATTTGACGCCAATGATATTTTGGAGCAGGGTCATTGTTTGGCGAATATGGGCCGAGGTTTCGAACCCCAAGTCGGCTTTTGGTAGCTTCCCGCTTCATCCGACATCACTGTGCGTTGACAGAGATTATTACAGTGTTTCCGGAAGAGGGAGGATGAAGCGGGAAGTTTCCGGATAGCCCTGTAGAATAAGGACTTTCGATGGGGGATGGCACGAGAAAAATTCGATTTGTCGTGACATTGCAGTAAGGGCGGATATGGGGCTGTGACAAAGAATGTGAGCCCGTGAGTGTTTAAGCAGACCATTTTTGGAAGTTGTTAAAGGCCCTTTAAAACAAGACTTAAACTGGGTTTTAAGGGCATCAGGTGGGGAAAAGTGAAACTTGGAACTGGGCTTCCAAGTTCGTTCGCCAGTTCCATGTTCGCAGAAATCACCAATTAAATAAGGCTTTAAGGGATATTGAAGCCAGATTTACGCCGCGCCGAACTAGGAACTGATTTCGGCTAATCACACTTATGGGGCGAAGGACCAGGTGACCAGCGGCTCGACGAAGGGCGGTTATGCAGGACGAACCTTTCGTTGCGCAAAGTTCTTAAATACCTGCAATATTATTCAAAGGTTAGGGTCGAAACTTGAGAAGTTTTCGTTTGATTGCTTCAAATACTACTTGCATCGCGATCATTGGATAAAGAAGTGCGCAATAACCAAAGAGGACAACAAGGGCCAAGTTCACGGATGTAGACGGGGCCGCATTCTCCCATTTCCACAGGGGAAAGAGGTGATTTGCCGATTCATAGACTAGGCCCGTCAGAATAGCGAATATCCAGAACTTCCAGAACGCCGGCATGAGGTGTGGCATGCTTCGAAGGAGGCCCACTCGACCACTGGCATTGA